>ERZ857693.58-NODE-58-length-147292-cov-13.235742_pt1 | contig 147292 bp, 151 predicted proteins | sample MGYA00519765_ERZ857693 | MGnify/ENA primary metagenome ERZ857693 (study PRJEB31778, sample SAMEA3449354) | human gut metagenome | biome: human gut; feature: human-associated habitat; material: faeces | place: United Kingdom | collected 2010/2012 ... | reverse complement strand
AGCGGACTTTCTGGTGCCCCTAGTGGCACCGCTTCACAGACAATATAAAACCGCGTGAACCGAAACTCGCTGCCATCTGCTATTGAAAATAAGGCAGATGGCAGCTCAGACATCGGCTTCGCGCGGTTATGTTTTGTTCATTGGTGCCAACAAGGGGCACACACAAAAGTCCTAAAATTGTCTGCGGATTACGAACACACCTTGTGGAATGTCCGAAACTTGGAAAAACACAGATCATCCAGAATGTTCGACGCGGCATGGTTAGAAATACCGGATTTTACGATTAGAATTGCTGTCCCAGATTGCATCTGGAACGCGATAGTCTCCTTTTCTTATCGCAAAACGTATCCCATTTAAAATACAATATCGTGTGGCAGCCCCGTCCGCTGCTTCACATCTTAATCTTCATATCCGTTCGGATTGTTCTTCTGCCATCTCCAGGAATCCTCACACATCTCACGGATACCATACTGTGCCTCCCAGCCAAGCTCGTTCTTTGCCTTGGACGGATCACAGTAGCAGGTTGCAATATCGCCCGGTCTTCTCGCCTTGATTACATAAGGAATCTTCACACCTGTTGCAGCCTCAAAATTCTTCACGATGTCAAGCACGCTGTAGCCGTGTCCGGTACCCAGATTGTAGATGCAGAGTCCCGCTTTCTCCTCAATCTTCTTGAGTGCCTTCACATGTCCGATGGCAAGATCGACCACATGGATGTAATCTCTCACGCCGGTACCGTCCGGTGTGTCATAATCGTTGCCGAATACACCGAGTTCTTTTAACTTTCCGACAGCCACCTGTGTTACATACGGCATGAGGTTGTTCGGGATACCGTTCGGATTCTCTCCCATCGTGCCGCTCTTGTGTGCACCGATCGGGTTAAAGTAGCGAAGCAGAATCACATTCCACTCCGGATCTGCCTTCTGGATGTCGGTCAGGATCTGCTCTAACATGGACTTTGTCCATCCGTACGGATTGGTGCACTGACCCTTCGGGCAGTTCTCCGTGATCGGGATCTCCGCCGGATCGCCGTATACTGTCGCTGAGGAGGAAAAAATGATATTCTTGCAGCCGTTCTGACGCATCACATCCACCAGTGTCAGCGTACCTGCAATGTTATTGTTGTAATACTCCCAAGGCTTTGCCACGGACTCACCCACTGCCTTTAATCCGGCAAAATGGATACAGCAGTCGATCTTGTGCTCCGCAAAGATTTTATTTAAGATATCACGGTCTAAGATATCCCCTTTATAAAAGGTTACCGGCTTTCCTGTCAGCGTCTCCACACGCTGTAAGGACTTCTCGGAGGCATTGCTTAAATTATCCAGCACTACCACGTCATATCCGGCATTCTGTAATTCTACGCATGTATGGCTGCCGATATATCCGGCTCCGCCTGTTACTAAAATCGTCATAATGATTCCACCTTTCCCCGTTATGATTCATTGTTCCATCTGCCTTACGAAAATTATATTACTCTATCCTCCGTAAAATGTATAGCCCAAAATGTATGAAATATATGTAATAATGTTGCTTTTCGGCTTTTCTGTTTTTATAATAAACTTATATGAACCGGATTTTACCGTCCGAAAGACAAGGAGTGTGCTCTATGCCGCATCATTACAAAAATTCCTACAAAGTGACCGAAAAAGAACTGGTTTCCCTCTCCGTCTACAACGTCGGCTTCCAGAAATGTGACGCCCTCTACCAATGGGGCCCCGGTATCCGCGATCACTATCTGATCCACTATATCATTTCCGGAAAAGGCACCTACCGCGTCGCCGGTCAGACTTACCATCTGTCCGGAGGAGACACCTTTTTGGTCTACCCGAACACCGAGGTTGTCTACTGTGCGGATGAGCAGGATCCCTGGGAATACGCCTGGGTCGGTTTTACCGGAAGCGACGCCTCCATGATCCTGAAGGCCACGGATTTCTCCCCGGAGAATCCTTTTATCCGGGGCACCCCACGCGGCAATGATATTCACCGGCAGATTTTACACATCTACGATGCGCGCGGCAACGAATTCGAGCACGCGGTGGAGATGACGGGACGTCTCTATACCATGCTCGCCCTTTTCATGCACGGCGCCACGCACGCCGGAAGCCAGAATTCCGCGAACAGCTATGTACAAAAAGGCATTGAGTACATCTCCTCGAATTATTCCTACGCCATCACCGTGGAGGATATCGCCGGCTATGTCGGCGTGAGCCGCAGTCATCTGTTCCGCTCGTTTGAGGCTGTTCTGGGACTCTCCCCCAAGGAATATCTGACAGATTTCCGCATGAAGCAGGCGTGCTATCTGTTGGAGCACTCCAGCCTGTCAATCACCGCAATCGCAAACTCGCTGGGGTTTGACAACAGTCTCTATTTTTCCAAAACCTTTCACCGGCAGAAAGGCATGTCGCCCAAAGAATACCGGGAAAAGAACCGCTCGTAATCACTCGCTTTGGCAGCCGTCCAACAGTTCCACCGCCTCTCTGCCAAGCACCGCGCGGGTAAAGTCATGGACGTCTTTTAGTTTTCTGGGAAAGACCATACCGCCGCCGATCATATGCGTGGTGTGCTGGTCTGATCCCGCAGTAAACGGCAGATTGTGCTCTTTTCCATAGGCCAGCGCCCGCTCGTTAAACAGCGGGTTCTTGTGGCAGTCGCTCGCCCTGCTGGAATGCATGGCGTTTACGCCCTCCACCGCATCCACATATTCCGGAAACAGCCGGATCTCGGGAATATAGTCCTCCTCCCGGAACGGGTGCGCATGGCTTATGATGCCGCCGCCCTCATGCACCAATGCGTACTGTTCCCTGATCGATGCATCCTTAATCTGCGGGTGTGCAAGCAGCCATGCCTGATCCAGTCCGTATACCAAAAACTCCGTCCCCTCATAACATGCTTCCCATCCAAAAAACACCGAGAGCCCGATGCGTTCCCCCTCTGCCTTTGCATGCTCATATCCGAGACAGAAGCGCCGTACCCACTCCTCCCACGGCAGGGAACGGTCCACCGAAGTATTTCCGTAAAAAAAGTGATCCGTTACAATAATGCCGGTGTACCCTGCCTCTTTGTAGGCGCGCGCCATCTGGGCACCCGTGCTGCCGGCGCATGCGCTTGCCTCCGATGTATGCATATGTGTCTCATACAGGTATCTTTGTGTCTCCATCTTCATGCTGCTCCTTCTATTCTTCCTCATATCGGTCCTTCCCCGGTATCTCAACCGCAGACAGTTCCTCAATCGCTATGACGGTTCCATCTTCCATCCAAAGCGTCTTTTCGTATTCGTCTATCTTTTTTACCGCTCCGGTGACTGTCACATAGACACCGCCCGCTTTTTTCGCGTCCGGGCGAAAATAGGTCACCGTCACCCGCTCTCTCGCATCCGGGTGTTCCCGCAGCCAGACGAGCTGCTCATTTAGCTCCTCCTTGCGGCTCTCGGAAAGTTCTATGCGCTCCGTCGTGAGGCGTGCCGTCTCGCGGATCGCGTCCTCGTGTCCGCTCAACGCGGCAAACGGAGAGAACTGCGCCGCCCGGTCCCACAGGGACATCGGCGGATGCACGCGCGATCTGTGATGCACAAGCATCCGGATATCGTCATATTTGTGTTCCTCTGCCGCATGATCCCAGTCCATTATGCCTTATGCCCTCCAATCTGGCTGTTCCGCTCCATCGCGGTCGCGCCCTCCTGCAGATTCATGCCCTTAAGCATCGCGTTTTTCCCGTACTTTTTCTTCACGGAAAGCATTGCCTCCTGCAGGCTGCGCTCCTTTTTCAGCCGCAGTTCTTCCTGCTTTTTCTCCTCTTCCTGTCCGCCTGTATCTGTAAAAAGCTCCAGTTGTTCGTATTGTTCTTCCGCCTCGGCGCGGGCTTCTTCCACCAGCCGGTTGCCCACAAGCGTGATTCTCCGCACGAGAAGCTTTGGATTCACAATGTCGTCATACAGCCCCATCACCGCCTCCATAATCTTACGTGAAGAGGAGGTTCTGGTTTTCAGGTTGACCGTACCGTGCGCATGCTTGGGAATCTTTCTCCCGTAGCGGTCCGCCACAATCTCTCCGCGATAGTCTGCATAAAGTGCCGGGTTTGTAATATTTTCAATGTCATAGCCGACGGTAAGCACAAGCTGATCCGTCACAAGACGCCGTTCCACCAGATCCAGCGCCAGCGCATCCGCCATCTCCTGCACCACCAGCCGCGCACCCTTTGCGTCGTAGGGGCAATGCAGTACCTGCCCCGAACTTATGCTGTTCACCTGCGGTCTGTACGCCTTAATCTGTTCCATCGTCACCGGCTCCCAGCCCCATGCATGGTCGATGAGCAGCTCCGCATTGATGCCGAACAGCCGGTATAACAATTCCTCGTTGTGGAACTCTCTGGCTCCTCCCAGCGAGCAGCGCGCAATGTCTCCCATCGTATACAGACCGTTCTCCTCCAGCTTCTTCTGGTAGCCCCGTCCTACCCGCCAGAAATCCGTCAGCGGACGATAATTCCAGAGCAGTCTGCGGTAACTCATCTCATCCAGTTTTGCAATGCGCACACCATTCCGATCCGGCTTTACATGTTTTGCCACAATATCAAGCGCCACTTTGCACAGATAGAGATTGGTTCCGATCCCGGCGGTTGCCGTGATGCCCGTCTCAGCAAAGACATCCTGTATCATTTTCGCCGCAAGTTCTCTCGCTGTCATGTGGTATGTCCCCAGATAATGCGTGACATCCATAAACACCTCGTCGATAGAATAGACATGAATATCCTCCGGCGCCGCATAGCGCAGATAGATATTGTAAATTCTGGTGCTGTAATCCATGTAGAGCGCCATGCGCGGCGGTGCGATCTGATAGGTCAGCCGCTCTTTCGGATGCCCCGCATTCACTTCTTTTACTTTCTGTACGACCTCAAAGAGCCTCGCTCTTCCCGGAATGCCATAGGCTTTCAGGGAAGGCGATACCGCCAGACAGATTGTCTTTTCCGTGCGCTCGGGGTCTGCCACCACAAGGTTGGTCGTAAGCGGATCCAGCCCACGTTCCACGCACTCTACCGATGCATAGAAAGACTTTAAATCAATTGCAATATACACGTGTGCTTCGTCCATCTGCGCCCTCCTTTTTTCTCTATTATAGCAGAAAAAAGGACAGAGTATCCAACAACTTACTCTGTCCTTTGGCAAAACCATCAAAAATTCTTCTGTTTTGCAAAATACTGCTTCGTCTCGGCTGCCACCACACCGCTTAGCGCTACCAGTGCAATCAGATTCGGTAGCGCCATCAGTCCGTTAAAAATATCCGCAATCGTCCAGACTGCCGACACGGTCATAAACGGTCCGATCAATACCGCCAGAATATACAGCCAGCGATAGCATTTTAACACCCCGGGACGGTTGCCCACCAGATATTCCAGACATTTCTCGCTGTAATAATTCCAGCCAAGGATCGTTGTAAATGCAAAAAACACCAGACACAGCATCAGTAAAAACGAGGAGACGCGTTCCGGGAACGGAAGCCCGATCTGAAACGCTCTTGTCGTGACATCCACCCCGTCCAGACCGATGTTCCACGTATCCGTGATGATGATGGACAATCCGGTCATCGTACAGATAATCAGCGTATCGATCACCGTTCCCATCATGGATACCAGTCCCTGCGCCACCGGCTCATCGGTCTTCGCGGTAGCTGCAGCGATCGGCGCACTTCCAAGCCCCGCTTCGTTGGAGAAAATACCTCTCGCAATTCCCTTCTGCATCGCAACAAGGATTGCGCCAAGTGTTCCTCCTGCCGCTGCACGGAGTCCAAACGCGCTTTGTACTATGGTGGCAAGTGCTGCCGGAATCTCTCCCAAATGCGTCAGCAGAATGATCAGCACAGTCACCACATACACAAGCGCCATAAACGGCACAACCACCTGTGCCACGGAGGAAATCCGCTTAATCCCTCCGATAATAACGAGTGCCACGCACACGGTCAGTATCAGCCCGGATATCACAACGCTCCACGAATAGGTGTTGCTAAACAGATGCACCGAACATGCCGTCTCCGGATCAAAAAAGCCCTTTACCGCACCGGTAATTCCGTTGATCTGCGTAAAGGTTCCGATGCCGAGCAGACCGACTCCCACGCCGAAGAATGCGAAGATCTGTCCCAGCCAGCGGAATTTTCTGCCCATACCGTTCTCAATATAGTAAAACGGTCCGCCGACCACATGTCCATCCGCTTCCACCACGCGGTACTTGATCGCCAAAAGACATTCCGCATACTTGGTCGCCGTGCCAAACAGCGCCGCAATCCACATCCAGAACAAGGCGCCCGGCCCGCCTGCCACGACCGCCGTCGCCACTCCCACGATATTACCGGTACCGATCGTTGCCGACAGCGCCGTGCAGAGTGCGCCGAAACTCGACACCTCTCCGTCCTTGCCGTCTTTTTCGTTTGCAATAATGTGTCTGACCGCAAGCGGCAGCTTCGTGATCTGAAGTCCCCGCAGACGGATCGTCAGAAATATGCCAACCGCAAGGATCAGCACGATCAGGGGAACTCCCCAGACAAAATCATCAATGATCTTTAGCATAACCGTTCCATTCCTCTCCATGTAATACTGCACTGTTGCAAAGTAGCATAGCACGAATGTGCGCGGTTTGGCAAGGGATTTTTTCAAAGCTTTGAGAAAGATCTTCACTGGAAAATCAAGAAATTTATAGAATAAAAAGCAAGGAACATACCGCTTAAAGTATATTCCCTGCTTTTCAATTAAATACGATACTACTTAGAACTTACCAGCTTTGTGAGCTTCCTCAACACTTACTGCAACAGCAACTGTAGCACCAACCATCGGGTTGTTACCCATTCCGATCAGACCCATCATCTCAACGTGAGCCGGTACGGAAGAGGAACCTGCGAACTGTGCGTCAGAGTGCATACGTCCCATGGTATCTGTCATACCGTAGGAAGCAGGACCTGCTGCCATGTTGTCCGGGTGAAGGGTACGGCCTGTACCACCGCCGGATGCAACGGAAAAGTATTTCTTACCCTGCTCGATACATTCTTTCTTGTATGTACCTGCAACCGGATGCTGGAAACGTGTCGGGTTCGTAGAGTTACCGGTGATGGAAACACCTACGTTCTCGTGATGCATGATTGCAACACCTTCCTGAACGTCATCTGCACCGTAGCACTTTACAGTAGCGCGAAGTCCGTTGGAGTATGCCTTCTCGTATACAACGTTTAATTTTGCTGCCTTGTAGTCATACTGTGTCTCAACGAATGTAAATCCATTGATACGGGAGATGATCTGTGCAGCGTCTTTTCCAAGACCGTTTAAGATAACGCGCAGAGGTTTCTGACGTACTTTGTTTGCCTTCTCAGCGATACCGATTGCACCCTCAGCAGCTGCGAAAGACTCGTGACCTGCCAGGAAGCAGAAGCACTCGGTCTCTTCCTCTAATAACATCTTACCAAGGTTACCATGTCCAAGACCTACTTTTCTGTGGTCAGCAACAGAACCCGGGATACAGAATGCCTGAAGACCCTCACCGATTGCTGCAGCAGCATCAGCAGCCTTTGTGCATCCTTTCTTGATTGCGATTGCAGCACCTACTGTGTAAGCCCAGCAAGCGTTCTCGAAACAGATCGGCTGAATCTTCTTTACCTGATCATATACATTCAAACCAGCATCTTTGGTAATCTTCTCTGCCTCTTCGATGGAGCTGATACCATAGCTGTTTAATACAGCGTTGATCTGGTCAATTCTTCTTTCATATCCTTCAAATAATGCCATTTTCGTCCGTCTCCTTTCCTACTCTTCTCTCGGGTCGATGATTTTAACAGCATCTGCTACACGGCCGTACTGTCCCTTTGCTTTCTCCCAAGCAGTGTTCGGATCATCGCCTTTTTTGATGAAGTCAGTCATTTTTCCAAGAGAAACGAACTGGTATCCGATAACCTCGTTGTTCTCGTCAAGAGCGATACCTGTTACATAGCCCTCAGCCATCTCCAGATAACGAACGCCCTTCTCCTTGGTTGCGTACATGGTACCAACCTGGGAACGAAGTCCTTTTCCTAAATCCTCAAGACCGGCACCGATTGCAAGTCCATCATCAGAGAAAGCACTCTGTGTACGACCGTAAACGATCTGTAAGAATAACTCTCTCATTGCTGTATTGATGGCATCACAGACAAGGTCTGTATTGAGTGCCTCAAGGATGGTCTTACCCTGTAATACCTCTGCTGCCATAGCTGCAGAATGTGTCATACCGGAGCATCCGATGGTCTCAACTAATGCCTCTTCGATCACACCATTCTTCACATTCAGGGAAAGCTTGCAGGCACCCTGCTGAGGTGCACACCAGCCTACACCGTGTGTAAAGCCTGAAATATCTTCAATTTTTTTGGAATGAACCCACTTGCCTTCTTCCGGAATCGGAGCTGGTTCATGTTTTGCGCCCTTTGCGACTGGGCACATGTTTTCAACTTCCTTAGTGTAAATCATTTTAAGACTCCTTTCGCATAAATAGAACTGAGTTGTTAAACATTGTTACACATTTAACATACTGCATTTATTCTCTCACATTTTCTTGATTTTCACAAGTGGGTACTGCAAATTTTATGCACTTTTGTCAAAACAGCTGCTTTTCTTACATTTGCGTCACAGGTAAAAACCCTTCCGTTCCGTCTTTTGCACGCACATACATCCAACCGTCTCCGTCCGACCGGATACAGTAGATGTCCTCCCCTGCCGCAATCGTCTGTTCTGCTGATGTCTCATCCATCGAAAAATACACGGTCAGTGCTCCCTTATGCTCCAGCTTACACGGCTCGTAATAGGAATAAAGCCCGCCGTCCGCATGCTCGATCTTCTTCTCCGAACTGTTGTACCAGGCATACCCCTGCAGGATGCAGTCTGCCGGCTTGTCGTAACGGATCAGATCCATCACACCGCCCTGGCCGTTAAAACCGCTGAATCCGGCATTCCGGTCCCGGAACGGGAATCCTCCGACCTCTCCCAGATAGTAAAGATCTCCATCATATTTGAAAAAATGGGTCGCCCCGATGCCATCTGTTCCTTCATCAAGTACGGCAATCTCCAGACCATCATCCTCTTCCGGTGTTCCGATGTTCTCCACAAGGTCTGTCACATAAAACGCATCCTCAACCGGCGCGTGCATCTGAATGTACTCGGCAAGGTCGTACGCTGTCCCGTCGATCGTGAGCGTGCAGACCACCTGCTCCCCCTTACCGGTTACCGTGTAGCTGACTTCGTTAAGAACTCCATTGTCCAAAAGAGCGATCTCTGCGGTCTCGCCTGCCGAATAGGATTTCGGATATATATGTTCCGCTTCATATGCCGTCTGCATTGCCTTGATCAGTTTCAGATTCGCCTGCTCAATCTCACTTAATCCCGCATCGCCTGCAGTCGCTCCCCCGGCGGGCGTATACCAGCTGCACGCATCAAAATGCGCCTGCAGGTAGGTGTCATCAAAGGTTTTTCCATGTCTGGCATAAATCTCGTTTGCCGCCAGATAGAGTTCCTGCTCTGACAGATCCGACAGATTCTCCTCCGTCACCGGCAGTATTGCGCCAACCGGAACGACATACTGATCGGCATCGTAATGAACGTCATCCGCATCGATCTTCACACTTGATGCGATGGCCGTGACCTCCTCCATCATGGATCCGTACTCTTCCACGATTGTCTGATCCTCCGTATCGCACGCAACATCCGTCGGCTGCATCAGGTAATACAGCGTTCCGTCCTCCGTGTAGGCGATCAGGTTCTCTCCCGCACCGTAATTCATCCATGCGTCGCTTTTTTCAAAGGAACACAGGTAGCCAAGTCCTTCCATCTTCTCATAGGAAGCCGTCTGATAGATGGTAAATCCATTCTCATCCTCTTTGATCGTACAGCGGTCCGCCCAGTCTTCCGGAAGCATCACTGTAATGTCGTTCCATGTATAATCTTTACCGTTCTCCACAGGTGAACTGTTCTTTGCGCCGCATCCTGTCAAAATCAGCATTCCTGCAAGAAGCATTCCCTGCACCCATCTTCTCTTCATTGTCTCTGTCCCTCTTCTGTTGTCCTACCGCTTTTCCACTACCTCGCTGCGGTTCTTGTAAATCGAATTTGCCGGAACCACGCCACGCACGCTCGAAAGCGGATAAACATTGGTGTGGCTTCCGATGACGGTTCCCGGATTCAGCACGGAATTGCAGCCGACTTCCACATAGTCGCCGAGCATTGCTCCGAATTTCTTTAACCCTGTTTCAATTTTCTCATCATGATCCTTTACCACCACCAGCGTCTTATCCGACTTGACATTGGAAGTGATCGAGCCGGCACCCATATGGGATTTGTAACCGAGAATCGAATCTCCCACGTAATTGTAATGCGGAACCTGCACGGAATTAAAAATCACAACGTTTTTCAATTCTGTTGAATTGCCCACCACGGAGCCTTTTCCTACGATGGCATTCCCCCTGACAAAAGCGCAGTGTCTGATTTCCGCATCCTCATCAATAATTAAAGGTCCATTTAAGAAAGCAGTCGGTGCAACCGTCGCACTCTTCGCCACCCAGATATTCTCGCCGCGCTGCTCATAGACCTCCGGGTCAAGCGTCGGTCCCAGCTTCTTTATAAAGCCGCTGATTTTCGGCAGAGCCTCCCACGGATAGGTCAGTCCCGCAAACAGTTCCGCCGCAATCGTCTCCCCTAAGTCATATAACTGGCTGATTTTTGCTGTTTCCATCACACAAATTCCTCTCTATTCCCTGTAATTTTTATTGACATAAGCCTGGATCTCTTCGCTGTCCTCCGGCATACGGCATCCGACAATGAACTCACCATCATTATCCGTACTGCGGATGATATGTCCGTCCAGCGTCCGTGCCTCCTCCAGCGGGAAGTCCGGGATTTCCAGCAAAATATCCTGCCCGATCGCATTCGCGAAATCCTCCTGATGTGCGCTGAATGCGAAACCGCCTGCGCTGATATTGATCATCCTGCCGTTGTAAGCTTTGCCGGATTTTTTCAGCGTCACGGTACATGCATTGGCAACCGGCATACGCGGATACTTTCTGCGGTTGATGACCTTCGGGTTTGTCGCCACAGCAATCCGGTAGCTGTCGGCACCCGCATTGGAAGCGGCGGATACGCTGACATCCTCCCATGTATACAGTGCATTGTTGACACAGATCTGCAGTTCATATGTAATGTCTTTTTTCTTTATCTCAATCGTTTTTCCGGCTTCCGGCTTGATCTTTACCAGAACTCCGTCGCTCTGACTCTCAAACACTTCCCCGTGGAACTCCGTCCCGGCTGCCTGTGCTCCGTTCTTAGCGACTAACACCACGCGCATTCCCGGCTGCGCATCGCCAATTCCCATGAATCCGCCGCTACCGAGTTCTTCCATGAGCTTTCCTACCACACTCTCAATCTTATCCACATTGACGGAAGACTCCTCGTATTTGCTGAGCATCGTGCGGGACGCTTCGTCGGACTGGTTGATGCACTCCGTCATGACCTCCATGGTATCGCAGATCTGCTTCATGTTCTCCACCATGTCGCTGTTGGAAGCTTCCACTTCCTTCATAGCGCCGTCAATTACCCCGATATTCTGTCCCAGCTTTTTGGAATCATCGGTAATGCTTGTGACACTCTCCTGCACCTGCGTGAGCTTCTCTCTTGTCATGCGGATCATCTCAAGCGTCTTGGTGATGGATTCCGTCATCTTCTCCGAAGTCTCCTCCAGATGATCCAGTGCGTCCCTGATACGTCCGGAAGAAGTCTTGGTTCCCATGCTCAGATCCTGTATCTGACCTGCCACCACGGCAAAGCCCTTTCCGGCTTCCCCGGCTCTCGCCGCCTCAATCGAAGCGTTCAGTGCCAGAAGGTTCGTCTGGAACGTGATCCCCTCTATGGTACCCGTCTCTTCCTTTACCATTTCAAATTTCTGCTTAAAGTTCTCGAGCACCTGCTCGACCTCGCCGGAGAGCGCCGCCATGGTATCCGTCGTATTCATGACATCCGCAAGTTCTTCCGCACTCACATCCGCATGCTCGACCGACTCCTGGATCAGCGTCACCATCTCATCGATTAGTCCCGCCACATTCTGCACCTGCGTGCTGATGTCGGTACTCCGGTCCATGGAGGACATCGTCTTATTGTGGAGAACATCGTTGTTCCGGGTGAGTTCCTCCATACTGCTTACGACGGAATCCGCTCCCTGCCGGTTCTCATCCGCCAGCTCACGCACAACCGTAACGCCGTCCACAATCGAACTGCTCGCTCCCTTTACCTGTCCCACCGTCGTCACGACCCGGCTCAGATTATCCCGGATCGATGCCACCAGCGCTCCGTCGGATTCATTTAAGTGGTCGACAGAGACAACATAGCAGATATAGCACAGAAGCAGCGTTGAAAACTGCAGGTAATAGTCTGTCATTTTCACGTTCGGATTCAGGCCGAGGAATACATGGAGCAGTGCACTGAGCACAATGACGATCTCGTTTGTGACCGCGCACCGTATCATATAGCTGCGATCCTTGAACAGAATCAACATACTCGTCAACGGCAGAATATATGCATAGGCGGTCGCCGAGTCCGTGATACACACCACATAGGCATAGAAAAAGCCATATCCGAGAGCCAGGACATCCTTATAATACGGTGTCGCTCTCCCCTTTAACTTCAACGTCAGCAGTCCGATTGCAAACGGCACCCACGCCATAACCAGAAAAACAACATACTGCGTCGCCGTATAGATTCCCTTGGAAAGGTCGCTTCCGTATGACAGTGTCATAATCGCAATCAAAGCCAGCCATACTTTCATTGCCTTTAAATTGGCTTTCTCTTTAAAGGCCTGCTCATTGTACTCCATGCCCTGTTTCCTCCTGTGTCTTCTGCCGGATTCTATCAATAACTACTCAAATTTTAATGACATTTTATCCGGCTGTCAATAGCAAGCATGCACCGCACGCCATCCGATTTTTGCTTCCTTTCCCCATTCGTTTCTCATCCAGGAAATTCATCCAGAAAATTGGATGCAGCCGCCTGCTGTTTTGCCTCTTCCTCCTCGTAAGCCGCATACTCCTCCGCCATCGCATCATAAAACGGAGGCACGTCCTCCTCGATGTACTGTGCGCCGTCCGCAGCCGCCAGCGGCTGCGGCTGTGCATTTTCTTCTAATTCCTCGTAGAACATGCGCTCCCCGCCCTTGCCGCCGGAAGCACCCTCACGCTTTGTGCCGGGATTGTCAAAATCAAACACAATGCGGGCATCCTCCAGCTTTAGGCAGGTGTCAAACGTGTTGCCGGCTTTTGACACAAACCCGGTCACTTTATCTTTGGTTTTCCCTGTCTCTAACAGTTCGCGCATGACCTCCTCGGTCAGCGCCACCTTCGCCACCGTGTGGGAGACCTTAAAACCGCACTCACACTCGTAATACCACTGGCTCTTCTTTAACATTTTCCCGCATTTCGGGCAGGCAAGTGTTGTCTCGACAGGCTTTGGCTTCTCCGGAAAATCAAATGCGATCTGCCCTTCCGGCGTCAGTTTCAGCGGCGCGTCGAACTTCATGCCGGTCTTCGCCACAAATCCCTTGATGACGTCCGTCTTCCCACGGAGCAAAAGTTCCTTTACCTGTGCTTCCTTTAAAGAGACACCCGCGATCTTGCCGATTGCGAACCGGCAGCTGTCCGGATTCTCCTTTGAATAGTTGGCACAGCCGTATCCAAACATCGTCTTTACGATATCCCCGCCGCAGACCGGACATTTTACATCCTTTACCTTCGGCGCTTCCAAATCCGTAAAATCAAACTTCAGCCCCGTGACCTTTCCCTTCTCATCCTTTGCCAGTGCGACGCGCGCATCAAATTTCTTCCCGCTCTTCGACTTAAAGCCGCGGATCGTTCCGGTTCTTCCGTTGGTCAGAAGCTCCTTTACGTTCGCTTCCGTCAGTGCCTTCTCCGCCATCTTCCCGACAGAGAACCGGCAGCTGTTCGGATCGTCCTTCACATAATTGGCACAGCCAAAGCCGAACGGCGTCGCCACGATATCACCGCCGCAGATCGGGCACACCACATCCTTGATCTTTTTGGCTTCGACATGTTCAAAATCAAATCTCAATTCAATTTTTCCGTCTTCCGTGTGTTCCAGAGCGACACAGGCGTCAAACTTCTTCCCGCTCTTCGACTTGAATCCGCGGATTGTTCCGGTTCTCCCCTGGTTTAAAAGCTCCTTCACCTGCGCTGCGTTTAAGTCCTTTCCCGCCATCGTACCGATCGCGAACCGGCAGCTATCCGGGTCATCCTGCCTATAATTCGCGCAGCCGAACCCGAACGACGTCTCCACAATCGCCCCGCCGCAGATCGGACACACGACATCGGGAACAACGGCGGCATCGTTCTGTGAAAAATCAAATGCAATATTCTTTCTTCCGTCCTCCGTCTGCTCCAGCTTTAAGCAGGCATTGAACTTCTTTTTATTCCTGGCAGTAAAGCCGCGGATCAGACCGGTCTTTCCGGTCGTAAGAAGCTCCGTCAGATCATCAACGCCCAGCGCCTTTCCCGCGATCTTTCCCACGGAAAAATAACATTCATCGGGATGCTCGTGGTGCTTGACGCAGCTATAGCCAAACGGCGTGATCTCCACGGCAGAACCGCACACCGGACATACGACACCCTCCAGGATTTCCGGCTGGTTCTTTGAAAAATCAAATCCAACCGAAACTTTTCCCTCATCATCCTTTTCCAGGATGAGGCTCGCCGAGAACTTTTTCTTCGACTTCGAGACAAACCCGGACAGCACGCCGGTATGTCCTTCGGTCAAAAGCTCCTTTACTTCCTCATCGTTTAAGTCTCTTCCGGCGATTGTACCGATGGAGAAGCGGCATCCGCCGCCATCTTTCTGATAATTGCTGCACCCGTAACCGAACGGCGTCGTCTCGATCGTTCCTCCGCACACCGGACAGGGAATGCCGAGGCTGCGCTTCGCCGCAAGCCCCTTTCCGCCCTTTCCGACGAGCGGGTGGATCCGCGTGGCAATCTGGCCGGTCAGATCCTGCTCGATCATGGCGACCGTCTCCCTGCGGATAAAATCCTCCAGTTTTGAGCGGTAATCCTCCATCACGACCGTTCCCCGCGTGATTCCGTCCAGTCCCTTTTCCCAGGAAGCTGTCATCTTGGGGTTGAGCAGTGCCGGAACCGTCATCGAAACCACCTCAAAGATCATTTCCCCCAGCCGCTCCGGCGTGAGAACCTGCGTCTTTTTGTTCAGATTCAGATAGCCGACCCGAACCAGCTTTTTGATGATCTCTGCCCGCGTGGCAGATGTACCGATTCCGGAACCCTTGATCTGCTCTCTTAATTCTTCCTCCTCGATGAGCTGTCCGGCATTCTCCATGGCGAGCACCATCGATCCAGACGTGTAACGCTTCGGCGGGGAGGTCTTCCCCTCACGGATGGCATAGCCGTCCGAAAAAAGCGTCTCTCCCTTTTGAAGCTTGTCGGCATACGCCAAAAGCCCGGCGTTCTCCTCTTCTTCCTGTGCAGCCTCAGCATCACCGCCCTGCGTCTGCTCCTCCCCGTCCTTCTTCGCCGCATTCCGCTCCTTCGCCGATTTCGGAATGCCTGCAATCTCCAGATAGCCCGGAACCTTTAACTGCTTCGCGGAAGTGTAAAGCTTCTCACCGCCTGCCGCAACGACAAGCTTCACCGTCTGATACTCCGCCGGCGGATAAAAAATGCTTAAGAAACGGCGCACAATCATCTCATAGACGCTTCGTTCAAGACTGTTTAAAGATTCCAGCTCTGTGAGCTGTCCGGTCGGAATGATCGCGTAGTGGTCGGTAATCTTGGAATCATCCGTATACTGCGTGTTCGCAATGTTCCGATAGCGCCCTTCCTTCATGATGCGCTCCACAAAAGGAGCCATCGGCGCAAAATTTTTCAGTCTGCTGATATTTTTTGTAATCTCTTTTGCCACCGCCGAGGAGAGCACACGTGCATCCGTTCTCGGATAGGTGGTAAGCTTCTTCTCATACAGATCCTGCGCCACCTGCAGCGTCTCATCCGGACTGATCTTAAAACGCTTGGAACACTCCGCCTGCAGCTCCGCAAGATTGAAAAGCAGCGGCGCACGCTTTTTCTGCGTCCCTGTCTCCACGGAATCAATGAGCGCTTCCTGTCCCTTTAACTCCGCAATCAGCGTCTGCGCGCTCTCTTCCTTTTTAAAGCCGTTTTCCTTATATAAAAGCGGCGACTCAAAATATTTAGAGCCTTCTATTGCCTTCCACTCCGCCGTGATCCGGCATTCTTCCTCTCCTTCGGGATGAAAGGTTCCCACGACACGGTAAAATGGCGTCTCTGTAAAATTGCGGATCTCGCGCTCCCGGATCACAACCATGCCAAGAACGCAGGTCATGACGCGGCCGACCGCGATCGCCGTATAGCTCGATGTTCCCGCCGCATCATTCAGAAGCTTTCCGTACTTTACCGACATGGCTCTGGAAAAATTGATTCCCATCGCATAATCCTCGATCGTCCGCATCACGCCCGACTTTGCGAGATTGTCATACTCCGACATGTCTTTTGCCTCACGGATGCCGCGCAGAATCTCCTCCTCGGTCTGCGAATCGATCCAGACGCGGAGCTCCTTCATGCCCTCGCGCACGCCGCCGAACTTCCGGATATTTTCCTCGATCGTCTGTCCTTCTTTTCCGGCATCTCCTGCCCAGTAGACCGTGTCAATATCCTCGCGGTGCAGCATTTTATGTACCACATCATACTGCCTGCTCACAGATGGGATCACATTATATTTGTAATCCCGCGGCAGAAACGGCAGATCTTCCAGCCGCCATTTTTTATACCGCTCATCATACTCCTCCGGGTACACCATCTCCACCAGATGCCCCACGCACCAGGTGATGACATACCCGTCGTTCTCTATATAACCGTCATTTCTTCCGGATACGCCGAGAATCCGCGCGAACTCCTGCGCAACACTCGGTTTCTCCGTGATGATCAAAGATTTTGCCACAATCTGTTCCTCCAATTACTTTCGCATGAAGCAAATTATAGCATTTTTCCAGGCATCGGGCAACTTACAGTTCATTCATATCCACGAGCACGAACCGCTTATCCCGCTCCGCCATGGCGGTAACCTCCGGTGCAAATCCCTGTGCGGAAAAGAGGAAATAATATTCCGCGCCGATTTTTGCCCGCTTCATGTTAAGGAACAGCGCCTCGCACATTTCCATCGTAAGCTCGGGTTCCTGCCAGTTGCAGAGTCCGACCATATTCTGTCGAATCTCATTCTGCGCAATGATGTCGATATTCCCCTCTTTGCCGACCCAGGTTCCCATGCGTGCAATCTTAAGCGGAAGCTTTCCCACCATACCGAGAAGTCCCAGATATTCCATGCATACCTCCACAAAATACCGGGAGAGGTACGCATCCAGTCCGGGCGCGATATATCTGTCGTAGAATTCTTCCGGGCGGGTCATATACAGATCCGACAGATGCGGATAGATAAAGTGAAACCAGAAATTCACATAATTGTCGCGGATCCGGTACACACCTTTCTTCGTGTTCTCCCAGCCGCCCGTCTCAAACGATACCACCTTCTGGATGATATCAAATGCCGCCAGATTCTTCATATAGACGCTGATCTTGGCGCGTGAGAATCCGGTCGTCCGGTACAGATCATTCAGCTTGTCCTGCCCGGCCGCGATCTGCGCCAGGATGGTCTCATAGACAGACAGTTCCCGCAGACTCTCCCCGATCAGATCTTCCGCCGCATGGTACAGATAGCCGCCCGGCGAAAGAATCAGTCTACAGATATTGGTCTTTACATCCGCTTTTGCGTTCCAGCGGTTGATGTATCCCGGCACACCACCGATGATGCCGTAAGTCTTGATACATTCCGCCACCGGATACTCGGGCAGCGCCCGCACCACTTCCAGAAAATTCAGATTCGTAAATTTGATTTTCCGGTCTATTTTGCGGCATGCCGCCTCACCGATACACTCCGACAGTTCCCGCTCTGCCCATGACACCGCCGAGCTGCAGAGCAGAATCATCACAGGTCCCGGATAAAGCCTGTGCGCTTTCAGTTTCAGCACCGCCTCCATAAAAGTAGGATCCTTTTTGGCAATATACTGAAATTCATCGATCACGACTACCAGCTTCGTGGGATCACCGCTCTTTACCCGGTTAAAATATTCCTCATAGGTATACTTCTGCAGCATCACCTCAAACCGCGCCGTCAGTTCACGCCCCATCTGCGCGCGCTGCTCTCGCTCCGCCACCTGTCTCGCGCGGTAATAAAAATGCTTCTTGTTCTGCACAAATGCGCTAAGCAGCCTCTCCTTCTCCGAGTCCGTCCGCCCGTACAGCACAACCAGCTGATTGCCCGGTTCCCGGTAGCACTCTTCCAGTTCCTTTAACACCGACGATTTTACGACCATCTCTTCTCCTCTGCACTTTCCTGCCGGGCACGAAAAGCCACACCGCATCCCATATCCGGCACATTCTATCTGTCCATATGTTCTGCGGAAATTATATCATTTTTTAACTTTCCGGGCAATAAAAAAGAATCTCGCTTGCGAAATTCTCCGCGCGCAAGCGGTTCGCAAAGCGATATTTTCCTTACCGCGAGCTGCGCATCCTCGCGGAGCGTTTTTTATTTTCATAGGGAAGTTCTACTTTCACACATTAACGTATCACGCTATTTCCTATGAAATAAAAAAGAATCCTGCAAGCAGGATTCTTTTTTATTCTTTATTTCGCTGTGATGTATCCCTGTGCTTTCAAAAGCTCTGCGCAGAGCACTGCACCGCCTGCGGCGCCGCGCACGGTATTGTGGGACAGTCCCACGAACTTCCAGTCATAGACCGTGTCCTCTCTCAGACGTCCTACCGAGATACCCATACCGTTCTCATAGTTGACATCCAGAGCGATCTGCGGGCGGTTATCTTCCTCGAGATACTGGATAAAATGCTCCGGTGCGCTCGGAAGCTTTAACTCCTGCGGAACACCGCTGAAATTGCGAAGTGCCTCGATCAGCTGCTCTTTTGTCGGGTTCTTCTTAAACTTTACGAACACCGCCGCAGTGTGACCGTTTAACACCGGCACACGGATGCACTGGCAGGTGATGACCGGGGATTCGGCCGGAACGATCGCTTTCTTCTCCGGGTCCACATGTCCCCAGATACGAAGCGGCTCCTTCTCCGACTTCTCCTCCTCACCGCCGATATACGGAATGATATTGCCAACCATCTCCGGCCAGTCCTTAAAGGTCTTGCCGGCTCCGGAAATGGCCTGATAGGTTGTTGCCACCACCTCATACGGCTCAAATTCCTTCCACGCCGTAAGCACCGGCGCGTAAGACTGAATGGAGCAGTTCGGCTTTACAGCCACGAAACCGCGCTTTGTGCCAAGACGCTCCTTCTGGTATTTGATGACCTCCATATGCTCCGGGTTGACCTCCGGAACCACCATCGGCACATCCGGTGTCCAGCGGTGCGCGCTGTTATTGGAAACGACCGGAGTTTCTGTCTTCGCATACTCCTCCTCAATCTTCTTAATCTCTTCCTTTGTCATGTCCACTGCGGAAAATACGAAATCGACCTCTGCCGCAACCTTCTCCACTTCGTTGACATTCATAACGACAATCTTTTTCACTGCTTCCGGCATCGGTGTGTCCATCTTCCAGCGGTCTCCGACTGCCTCCTCATAAGTCTTACCGGCACTTCTCGGGCTCGCTGCGATCGTTGTCACTTCAAACCACGGATGATTCTCCAGCAGAGAAATAAATCTCTGACCAACCATACCTGTACCACCCAGAATACCAACTCTCAACTTTTCACTCATGACTCTTCTAATCTCCTCATCTTTTTCTTATGACACCCGCTGTGGCATACGACTCCGCCTCTCATTGCCTCTGCCGGATCATTACACGTACCTGCTTTTTGCACCGTCCGTGTCCGTCGGTGGCGAACAAGTGTCGTCATAGTGAATATATTATGCCATTTCCCGTCAAAAAGCAATGCTTTTTTCGTAAAACTTCCCGGCTTTTTTTGACAGTTCTTGTACATTTCTCACAATGTCACGTTACTGTATTGAAGTTTCAAGAGGCTTCCACTCTTCCTCCAGGTACTTCTTCTCCGCTGCGATCACCTGTTCCATCGCCTCTTTTCCCGGTGCTCCCACCGTCAGACGCTTGTTCACGCAGGTTTCCATGGAGATCGCCTCATAGACATCATCCTCAAACACCGGACTGATTGCCTTTAACTCCTCCAGGCTCATATCATCGATCGCAATTCCCTTTTCGATGCAGTAAAGCACGATCTGTCCCACAATTCCATGTGCATCGCGGAACGGCACCCCGTGGTTCACCAGATAGTCGGCGGCATCCGTCGCGTTGGTAAAGCCTCCGTTCGCCGAAGCACGCATGCGCTCCCTGTTGAACTTCATCGTGGCGAGCATGCCGTTAAACAGCGCGATACAGCCTTTGACCGTGTCCATCGCGTCAAAGGAAAGCTCCTTGTCCTCCTGCATGTCCTTATTGTACGCAAGCGGAATTCCCTTCATCGTCGTGAGAAGCGACATCAGCGCGCCGTAGACGCGTCCGGTCTTTCCTCTGACTAATTCTGCGATGTCCGGGTTCTTTTTCTGCGGCATGATGCTGCTTCCGGTACTGTACGCATCATCAATCTCCACAAACTGGTACTCGTTGGAATTCCAGATAATGACCTCCTCCGAAAAGCGTGACAGATGCATCATGATCGTGGCGCAGGCAGACAAAAATTCGATCAGATAATCGCGGTCAGACACGCCGTCCATGCTGTTTAAAGTCGGTCCGTAAAAACCGAGCAGTTCTGCCGTGTATGCACGGTCAAGCGGATAGGTGGTGCCTGCGAGCGCTCCGGAACCAAGCGGACAGTAATTCATCCGCTCGTAGATGTCATGCAGGCGCAGGCGGTCTCTCTTAAACATCTCAAAATAGGCCCCCATGTGATGCGCGAGCGTGATCGGCTGAGCTTTCTGCAGGTGTGTGAAACCCGGCATGATCGTCTCCGTATTCTGCTCCATGATATGCAATATCGTGCCGAGCAGTTCCTTTAAGAGCGCATCCACATGGAGCAGCTCTTCTCTGGTGTAGAGACGCATATCGAGCGCCACCTGGTCGTTGCGGCTGCGCCCGGTATGCAGCTTCTTTCCGGTGTCTCCCAGACGGTCGATCAGATTCGCCTCCACAAAGCTGTGAATATCCTCATATTCATCCGTTATAACAAGACGTCCGGCTTCCACATCCGCAAGGATTTCCTTTAAGCATGCGACGATCGCCTGCATCTCCTCCCCGGTTAAGATTCCCTGTTTCCCGAGCATCCGCACATGTGCAATACTTCCCTCAATGTCCTGTTTATAGAATTTCTGGTCAAACGAAATAGACGCATTAAAATTATAGACCAGCTTGTCGGTCTGTTTGGTAAAACGTCCTCCCCATAACTGAGCCATTTTAAAAACCTCGCTTTCACTACATTTCCTATCATTCTACATGAAGTTCGCGCTTCCCGCAAGCCCTTTCATGCTTTACCGCATCAAATTCCCTGTGCCGCCGCTTTTGCAGCAATCTGGGCATCGCGCTCCCGCTTGGAAAAAACGCACCCGCAATAATACTGCCGGTACATTCCGTATTGTTCGGAAAGCTCTACCGAGCGCTTGTAGCCATTTTTCTTTTTGAAGTCAGAATTCAAATATGCCACGCCGTATTCCTCCGCCAGCGCATCCCCGATCTCATTTAATTTTTCCGCATTCTTGAGCGGACTGATGGACAGCGTCGTGGTAAAGTAATCCATGCCAAGGCTTTTTGCGGTCTCCGCCGCCTCTCTCAAGCGCAGCTCATAGCACCGGAAGCAGCGTTCGCCGCCCTCCTTTTCCTCCTCCATTCCGCGCGCCATCTCATAAAAACGCTCCTTATCATAGGCGCCCTCCCGGAATGCGATCGGATATTTTGCCGGAAGTTCCCGAATCAGCCGCTGCTGCTCCTGCACCCGCATATGATACTCTTCTTCCGGATAAATATTGGGGTTGTAATAATCCACGGTGATATGAAAATACTGCGACAGATACTCGAGGCAGTACGAGCTGCACGGCGCGCAGCAGCTGTGCAGCAGCAGCGTTGGCACACGGTTCTGCTCCTTTAATCCAGCGATCGTCGCCTCCAGCATTTTCTGATAATTCTTCTGCACTCTCATGCTTCCACCTCCTCTGCAAATGCAAGGATCTGCTCCGCACGGTGCTTCCATGTATATTCCCGCTCAAAGGTCTCATAGGCAGAAGCCGCAATCTTCTCACGAAGTCTTACATCCGTAAGTGTTCTCTCCGCCTGCTCACACAGCGTGTCCGGTTTTTCCAGCGAATAAAAAAGCAGCTCCTTCCCGTCTGTAAACGTTCTTCTTAAATACGGATTTTCATCGGTTAACACCACCGCATGATTCGCCATTCCGGCAGGAACCCGGTCGTGCATTCCCCGGTTAAAAATCGGTGAGACATTTAAAAGCACATGGGCTTTGGCAATCCGCTCAAAGGAGAGCGCAAACGGCACCGCCGGCTCACGCCGCAGGCTGTGCTCGTCCCCGCAGGAATATTTTTCCCAGCCTTCCCCGAATACGGTAACCGGCAGTTTCTCCGCGAGCAGCGCGTCCAACACCGCCTTGCGGAAATAATCCCGCACATAGGCATCCACCGCATACATGCTGTTCATAAACAGCGCAAACTGTCCGGCAGGAAGTTCCATTTTCTCCTCCTTAAGCTGCTGTGAAAATGCTTCCTCCATCGGCAGTGTGGGATCGGCAAGCCTCCGCTCAATCAGATCTTTCATCATGCTCCCAAGCGGCTCGGGAGCATTCTCTACAATCTGATAAACCGCGTCCGGTCTGTCATACGTTCCCGGAAATAAAATCCGGCACTCCGGCTCTTTTGTGTCCTCGTAGACTGCTCTTGTCGCCCCGAGCGGCAGCATGTGAACGCTCGCCACCTTTTCATAATATTTTTCTACGTACTTCTGCTGTGCCTCGTCGAGGACAATCGCATGCAGGTTTTTCACACCGCTTGAAAGTCCCTGATAGTGAAACAGCGGGTGATCTAAAATATAGTCAAAAAACGGTCCCGCAAGGCGGTCCACATAGGGAGTGCCGTCGTCTAACACCATCCGCGGCAGAAGGGAATTAAAATCCAGAATCAGGCGGTACGGCTGTCCGATATAGCGCGCAAGCTTCGCATCCAGATCATCCTCCTTTGAGAGTTCGCACACCGTCACCTCATATCCCAGTTCCTCAAACGCCGCGCCGATCTGATTTGCGAAAAAGTTGCTGGACAGATAGCAGATTTCCCTGGAACTGAATACCAGAATTTTTCCCTTCTGCTTCCTTTCCTGCATCATGACACACCTCCAAGTGCAAACATGCTCCGGCAAATCCATTTTCCGGTCTCCGTCGCAAAAATCCTCTGATATGCCGTCTCTACAGCCGCTTTATCCGGCACAAACCCGCCGTCTCCGTCCGTTCTGCCGTCCTCATACAAATTCACCAGAAAATCCGCCTCCACCAGAATCTGATAGTCTCTGCCCTCTATGCCAGTGTAGGTGTGGTGATGTCCGATCAGATAGCAGACGCGCTCAATCACATCCTTTGCAAAGCCCAGCCGCATCAGCATCCCGCGTGCCACCGCAGGACCTTCCTGCTCCTGCAGCTTTCCCGCACTGCTCCCGTACTTCTCCTCCGCCGGCTTGATGCCGATATCGTGCGTGTATGCAGCCGCTTCCAGAATATAGAGTTCCTCCGGCGAAAGCTGCTCGCGCTCTCCGATCAGCTTTGCATAGCTGTGTACCTTTGTAAAATGCTGGATCCGTTTCGGGTCTCCGCTGTAATATGAGATCATTTCCAAAAAAAGTTTTTCTAACATCTTTTTCTCCTTTGACAGAAAGAAGACCTTTACCAAGCATCCGCTTCATAAAGGTCTTATCATTACGCTCTTGCTTCCCGCAGTGTCAGTATCGCAAACACATAGATCAAAATACACAACAGGCAAAATACCACTCTGCCGCAGAATGCCCCGGCAACCAGCTGTACTGCGGCGACCACGGCATGCACCCACACCGGTACCTCCTGCAGGCAGGCAGCAATCGCCACCTCGATCAAAACGATCACACACACCGGCACCACCGGAATCTTCATCGCTAAAACGGCGATCAGAATCGTCGCAAGCGCCGCAACCACCTCGGCAAACAAAATCAGCATCTTCTTATTATCACGATTTGTAATCTCTCCCATACAAGTGAACTCCTTTATCTGTCTTTCTATTCTGTCTGCGAGCCTTCACCCGCATGCGCTCATTATAGCAAGGATCGAAAAAAAGAACAAGTCCACTGGAAAAATACCTTCACTTCCGCTATAATAACGCAGGAATATACTCTTATATTCCTTGCCAACAAATAATAGAAAAGAGAACAAACTTATGAATGATACAAAATGGGTCTCCATGTGGGGCAATGCCATGTCCATCGCAGAACATCATCCGGAGGGCTACGCAAAAGATCTGACGCTGCGCTATCCGGTCTATGCACCTTTTTCCGGAAGCGCACTCCGCTTCACGCTCGACAACTACTGCGGAAAGGAACCTGTCACCATCCACCGGGCAACGGTGGCTGTGTGTGATTCCGATCTCACCGGGAAAGTTCCTCTTTCCTGTGCGCTTGCTGCAGGCACCATCCGGGATATTACCTTTGACGGCAGCCATTCCGTCACACTGGCAGCGGGTGCATCCGCCGCGAGCGACGCACTCTCCTTTCCGGTATCTGCCGGTCAGACGCTCTGCGTCAGCCTGTATTTTGACGGCTACACTGCCATGCAGTCCGCCGTGCTGATCACAGGTCCATTGTCCCGCGGCTATTTTTCCTACGGCGACCAGACGCACAGCGAAGCGCTGCCCCTTGCCACCTCCAAGGCGACAAACTGGTTCTATTTTCTTAGCAACATCGATATTCTGACAAAGGAAGATTGTCATGCCATTATCTGCTACGGAGATTCCATCACCGCACAGGCATGGCCGGACTATCTGACGCTGCGCCTCATCGAAGAAGGGCACAACCATACCTCGGTGATCCGCCGTGCGGCAAGCGGTACGCGTATTCTGCGCCAGTACGACTGTATCACCTACGACTCCTACGGTCTTAAGGGAACCAACCGTTTTGCCCACGAAATTCCAACCGCCGGTGCGGATACCGTCATCATCCAGCAGGGCATCAACGATATCATCCATCCGGTCGGAACCGACGTCAATCCGTTCCGTCCCATGAGTGATCTGCCGACTGCCGCCGAACTGATCGACGGTCTGAAATGGTATATCGAGGAGGCCAGAAAGCTTCACGACAGCGTCTATCTCGGAACCCTTCTGCCGATTTACGGCTGGCGCACCTACGCACCGTTCCGCGAAGAGCTGCGCGGTGCCGTCAATGACTGGATCCGCTCCAACCACGAGAGCGACGGCTGTATCGATTTCGATCAGGCACTTCGTGCCGCCGATGATCCGCACTCTTTCGCGGAAGGATATGACAGCGGCGATCATCTGCATCCGAGCAATCCTGCATACAAAAAAATGGCAGACACAGTGCCTGCCACTTTATTGCGCTAATTATTTATTCTTTAAATGTTTGCGTACGCGTTCAATCAGCATGTCAAGCGCCACGATATTTTCTCCCCCTTCCGGGATGATAATATCCGCCCGGCGCTTGCTCGGTTCTACAAACTGTTCATGCATCGGCTTTACCGTTGTCAGATACTGGGTAATCACGCTGTCTAACGAACGCCCGCGTTCCTTTACATCACGGATGATCCGCCGCAGAATCCGCACATCCGCATCTGTGTCCACAAATACCTTGATATCCATAAGATCACAGAGACTCGGCTCAGCAAAAATGAGAATGCCCTCCAGCACAATCACCGGTGCAGGTTTTACCAGAATGGTCTCCTCGGAACGATTATGTATCGAGTAGTCATAGACTGGCATATAAATCTGCTCTCCCGCTTTCAGCTTACAGATATGTTCACACAACAGTGCTGTATCAAACGCATCCGGATGATCATAGTTTAACTTCGACCGTTCCTCATAACACATGTCGTCATGGCGTTTATAGTAATTATCATGACGCAGAATACTCACCTCATCATCGCCAAAGCTGTCGATCAGTTTGTCGGCAAGTGTTGTCTTGCCGCTTCCGGTGCCTCCTGCAATTCCAATCAAAATTGTATTCATCCTACCGCTCCTGATTACTATTTCCCAATGATAGCAAGTGTAGCGCTCGTTCCAAGGCGGCTTGCTCCGGCATCGATCATTGCCTGTGCTTCCTCTGCCGTGTGAATTCCGCCGGATGCTTTCACACCCATATCATCGCCCACGGTTTTTCTCATCAGTGCGACATCTTCCGCCTTTGCCCCTCCGGTGGAAAATCCGGTGGAAGTCTTTACGAAATCAGCTCCCGCTTCTTTTGCCAGCTCACATGCCTTCACCTTTTCCTCGTCTGTCAGAAGACAGGTCTCGATGATGACCTTTAAGACAATATCGCTGCCACAGACTTCTTTTAAGGTATGAATATCATTTTTTACATAGTCATACTTCTTGTCTTTCAATGCGCCGACATTGATTACCATATCGATCTCCTGCGCGCCGTCCTCGATGGCAGCCTTCGTCTCGAATGCCTTCACACCGGTGTCAGACATTCCCAGAGGGAAACCTACCACTGTGCACACCTTCACATCAGAGCCTTTTAACTTCTCTGCCACAAAACGGGTGTAATACTGATTCACGCACACGGATGCGAAATCATTGGCAAGCGCCTCGTCACAGATCTTTGCCACCTGTGCCTCCGTCGCCTCTGCCTTTAAAATAGTATGGTCAAAATATTTGCTTGAAATCATGATCTTAGAATCCTTTCTGTTTGTTATCATATGCTCCCGGACGCTTCCGGAAATTCCGGTCTCTTACGCCGTCTTCCTATCTGGCACCCTTATCGTACGGAATACCCTCCGCTTTCGGTGCCTGGGAATTCTTGGATGTAAACGCAAGAATAATCATGGATGCGATAAACGGCATCATGCTGTAGATATTCTTTGACAATCCGAGGTTTGCAAGCACGGTGGAATCCGCGATGTTCGCCAGGGAACGGAATACCGCAAAGAACACGGCTGCGCCCGCAATGTTGAACGGCTTCCACTGTCCGAAAATCATAACTGCCAGGGCGAGGAAACCGGCTCCCGCTACGCCGACCTCAAAGTTCCAGGTGGTAACGGATGGAACGATGTAGGCGAAGCCTCCGATTCCGCCGAGTGCACCCGAGATCATGACACCGGTATATCTCCACTGATACACATTGATACCGACCGAATCGGCTGCCTGCGGATGTTCACCGCACGCGCGCAGACGTAAGCCCCATTTGGTCTTGAACAAAAATACATAGCTTACAATCAGAATGATAATTCCGATAATCAGGAAAATGTTGATCGTGAGCGGTCCGATTTTATAGATAAATGCCTTGTTGCTGTAGGAGAGCTTTGCGGAAGCCGCACCGTTTCCCGCTGCCGAGGAGTTGTTGAACGCTTTTACCGCTACGATCGCCACCGCTGTGGCAAGCATGTTTAACGCCGTTCCGCCGATCGTCTGATCCGCCTTTAACGTGATGGCGGAAAATCCGAGCAGAAGGGAATAGAGAATTCCCGCTACCGCACTTGCCAGGATGGACACCGCCACCAGCACGCCGGACGGAAGAGAATCCCCGCAGAGTGCCAGGACGAAAACGCCCGCCAGACCGCCGATTGCCATGATACCTTCAAGTGCAATGTTGATTACACCGCTTCGCTCCGAGAACATACCGCCAAGCGCCACCAGCATCAATACTACCGCATAGAGTAATGTAAACTTAATCAGTAAGAACATTATTTCACATCCTCCTTCTTCGCTTTTTTCCTGCTGAGCTTCGATACGACCACGCTCTTAAAGAGCATAACAAACGCACACAGGTAAATGATGACTGCCACGATCAGATCCGCAATCTCCGGCTGATAATACTTGGTTGGAAGATACGCGCCTCCCACGGAGATATGTGCGACAAAGATTGCTGCAAATACCACGCCGATCGGATTGCTCAGCGCCAAAAGTGCTACCGGGATACCGTTGAAACCGATCGCCGGAAGCGCTGTGGACACCTGCGGATTCCACTCGGATGCACCGGACAGATAGTAAAGTCCCGCACCGATACCTGCAAGTGCGCCGGAGATTGTCATGGAAAGCACAATGTTGCGTTTTTCATTGATGCCCGCATATTTTGCGGCGTCTTTGTTAAAGCCACAGGCTTTTAACTCATAACCGAATGTGGTCTTGTTGAGTACCACATACATGATAATTGCGATCGCCATCGCGATAAAAATGGCAATCGTGGTCGAGCTTGTCTTAAAAACAGCGCTCATGCCGCAATCTGGAATCAATGACTGCGGTGCTGCGGAACTCAGCTTGTAAGTACGCGTCGTCTTCTGGTCGTACATTCCGGATACCGTGCTGTACATCAGCTCGTTCACCAGATATAAACCGATCCAGTTAAACATGATGGAGGTGATAACCTCGTTGACATTAAAGTACGCCTTGAAAATTCCCGGAACAGCACCCCAGATGGCTCCGCAGACCATTGCTGCCAGAAGACATACATACCACGGCATCTGCAGAATCAGTGCAAAATACAATGCACCGAACACGCCCAAGGTATACTGGCCTGCCGCACCGATGTTGAACAGTCCCGTCTTAAAAGCAAACGCAACGGAAAGACCTGTCATGATAAGCGGTGTCGCCTGCGCAATCTCACTTCCGATTCCCTTTGGTTTGAGATAAAAACCACCCTTGATAATTCTTGAGAAACCATCCAATGCATTCTCTGCATTGATACAATAAAGTATGATAAGTCCCACGAGAAGTCCGATCACAATGCAAAGAAGCGATGCAAAGATGGACAATAGGACATCCTTTGTCTTTTCACTCATTGTCATATTTCCTTTCTGTTAATCTGTAAGGCTTCGCCTTCATGCTTCCTTTGCAACCTTATCCCGCTTTGCACCTGCCATGTAAAGTCCAAGTTCCTCCACGGTCACTTTCTTCGGATCCAGTTCTCCTACGATCTCGCCCTCGTACATCACCAGGATACGGTCGGACACGTCCATAACCTCATCCAGTTCCAGCGAGACTAACAACACGGCTTTTCCTTTGTCGCGCTGTGCCACAAGCTGCTTATGGATATACTCGATCGCGCCTACATCAAGGCCTCTGGTCGGCTGCACTGCCACAAGAAGCTCCGGATCCTTGTCAATCTCTCTTGCAATGATCGCCTTCTGCTGGTTACCACCGGACATGCTGCGCACGATGGTCACCGGCCCCTGACCGCTTCGCACATCATACTGCTCGATCAGCTTCTGCGCATATCTGCGCACCTCGCCCGACTTGATAAAGCCCGCGCGTTCAAACTGCGGCTGCCAGTAGCGCTGCAGCACGAGATTCTGCTCCAGCGTGTAGTCCAGTACCAGTCCGTGCTTATGCCGGTCTTCCGGAATATGGCTCATACCATGCTTGGAACGCTCCCGGATCGTGGTGTTTGTGATATCCTGTCCCAGAAATTTCACGCTGCCCCCTCCGATCTTCTCCAGTCCGGTCAGCCCCTGCACCAGCTCTGTCTGTCCGTTGCCGTCGATACCCGCAATACATACGATCTCACCACGGCGCACCTGAAACGAGACATCCCGCACGGCATTGTTCTCATGTGATCTGCTTGCCACCGTCAGATGCGATACCTCAAGCACCGTATCCCCCGGCTTTTTCTCGTCCTTGTCAACGGTAAAGCTTACATTTCTGCCCACCATCATCTTGGAAAGTTCTTCCTTCGTCGTATCCGCGATGTCGACCGTTCCGATGTACTTTCCTTTTCTTAAGATCGTACAGCGGTCCGCCACCTCCATGATCTCATTCAGCTTATGCGTGATGAACAGAATGGATTTGCCCTCGTGCGCGAGATTCTTCATAATCTTCATCAGTTCCTCGATCTCCTGCGGCGTCAGCACTGCCGTCGGCTCATCAAAGATCAGCACCTCGTTATCACGGTAGAGCATCTTAAGAATCTCAACACGCTGCTGCATACCTACGGTGATATCCGAAATCAGCGCATCCGGCTCCACCTTAAGCCCGTACCTCTCACTCAGCTCCAGTACCTTTTTTCTGGCACCATCTTTTTCAAGGAACAATCCTTTCGATGGCTCAACACCAAGGATAATATTATCCAGCACGGAGAAACACTCCACCAGCTTGAAATGCTGATGAACCATTCCGATGTTCAGATCATTCGCGTCGTTCGGCGTATTGATCTGTACAACCTGCCCGTTCTTTTTGATCGTACCGGACGTCGGCTGGTACAGACCAAACAGAATACTCATAAGGGTAGACTTCCCTGCACCATTCTCACCAAGCAGTGCATGAATCTCTCCCTTTCTCAACTGCAGGGTAATATTATCGTTGGCTTTGATTCCTGGAAATTCTTTCGTGATGTTCAACATCTCAATAACATATTCGTTTTCCATATACATGTATCCTCTTCGTTCTTTTTTTTCATGCGCCGCATGAGTCATTCCTGCATATCTTATAGTATAACATCTTCTGGATATAAAAAAAAGAGGAAGAGAAACTATTTCTCTTCCCCTTTAAAGAGTCCGCTTACTCTACATAGTCAACGGTTACGTGAGAACCTACCTCCGGCTGATTCTCTGTATCGTTAGAAACAGTGATGCTGCCGTCCTTGAGTCCGTCTAATACTGTATTGTACTCATCTACCGTAAATGTTGTAAAGCCCCAGGAATCTGTATCCGTCGGAAGACCAAGATAATCGCCCTGTGCCAGACCGAGCTGCTCAGACTTGCCACCGATGGAAGCCCAGTTGCCGCCAAAGTATGCATCCAGTGCAGAGTTCACTGCAGAGCCTAAGCCCTTCATAGCAGAGGTAATGCACAGATCACCGATCTTCGGACGCTGGTCAACATCGACACCGATTACCTTGCCGTCGTACTGCTCTGCAGCCTCAACAGCAGATGTGTAGATACCGCCGCCGCATGCGAATACAACCTGTGTGCCATCCTGATACCAGCCCTCCATACGAGCTGTGATCGCATCACTTCCGTAGAACTGACCGCCATAGTAGTATTTCACATCTACATCAACGCCCATCTCTTCTGCTGCATCGTTGATACCCTGAATATAACCGTAACCATAACGGATAACTGCCGGAACTGCGATTCCACCGAGGAATCCAAGGCTTGTGTAACCATCCTTAACTGCCGCATAACCTGCAAGGTAACCTGCCTGCTCCTCCTGGAAAGAACAGATATATACGTTGTCGCTGATTCCGACTGCGTTGCCGGAAAGATCTACGATGTCAGCCTCTGTCACATCAACTGCGATAAAGGAAACATCCGGATAAAGATCCTGCTCCTCAGCGATTGCCGGTCCGAACAGATAACCCGGCATAACGATTACGGTTGCACCGTCTGCAACTGCAAGGTCGATTGCGTTGATTCTCTCCTCGTCTGTGTCCTCAGCCGGCTTATAGTACTGATACTCAATACCGTTCTTATCACCGTAAGCCACACAGGTCTCCCATGTGATCTGGTTGAAAGACTCGTCTGTGATGTCACCGGAATCGGTAATCATTGCGATCTTTCCATCAGCGGATACTGCAGGAGCAGCTGCCTCTGTGCTCTCCTCTGCTGCAGCCTCTGTCGCTGCCGGTGCTGCTGTCTGATTGTTGTCTGCAGTTGTATTCTCCTCGCTGGAAGAACCACAGCCTGCGAACATGGTGGTTGCCATTGCTGCAGTGAGCAGTAAGCTAATCACTTTTTTCTTCATAATATTTTCCTCCTTTTGCACTCAGTCATAACCCGCTCTAATAAACATTGATAAGCATGTGTTATAACTAGCATATAAATAAAAATCTCCCAGCACAATTACTGAGAGTTTTTATTTAAAGCCGATAGTCGGACTCGAACCGACGACCTACGCATTACGAATGCGTTGCTCTACCAACTGAGCCATATCGGCAGGTCATGTTTAACATCACATTGAGTTATTATAACGGAATTTCAAAAAATTGCAACTACTTTTTTTCAATTATTAAAATAAAATCTTTCTTATGCTATGAAAATACTGCAAAATCAGCATATCATCGATCTCTCGCAGACATGCGGGAGCATTCTGCATATATTAAGAAAGGACTCCCCCGAATGAGCAAAAAACTGATCAATCTTATGCACATTGCCAAATCCTACGGTGACAATGTCATTCTGGACGATTTGAACCTCTACATCCGTGAGAATGAATTCATCACACTGCTCGGTCCGTCCGGCTGCGGCAAGACAACAACCCTGCGCATTATCGGCGGATTTGAGACCCCTGACAAAGGCCAGGTTCTGTTTGACGGAAAGGATATTACCGCCCTCCCGCCCAATGAGCGCGATCTCAATACTGTATTCCAGAAATACGCCCTTTTTCCGCATATGTCCATCGCAGAAAATATCGCTTTCGGACTTAAGATCAGAAAAAAAAGCAAGGCATACATCAACGACAAAATCAAATACGCCTTAAAGCTCGTAAACCTGGACGGATTCGAGCACCGCTCCATCGATTCTTTGAGCGGCGGCCAGCAGCAGAGAATTGCCATCGCCCGCGCCATCGTCAATGAGCCGAAGGTTCTTCTCCTCGACGAGCCGCTCGGCGCACTGGACTTAAAGCTCCGCCAGGAAATGCAGTATGAGCTGATCCGCCTGAAAAACGAGCTCGGCATCACCTTTGTCTTCGTTACGCACGACCAGGAGGAAGCCCTCACCATGTCCGACACCATCGTCGTCATGAACCAGGGCTACATCCAGCAGATCGGCACACCGGAAATGATCTACAACGAGCCGGTCAACGCGTTCGTAGCCGATTTTATCGGGGACAGCAATATCATCGACGGTATCATGGTGAAAGACCGGGTCGTTGAGATTCTCGGCACCAGGATTCCCTGTGTGGATGAAGGATTCGGCACCAACACGCCGGTCGACGTCGTCATCCGTCCGGAGGATGTGGAGATCGTTGCACCCGGGGAAGGCTTTATGGACGGCGATATCACTTCCGTCATCTTCAAGGGCGTCCACTACGAGATCGAGATCATGGCGGGCGGCTTTGAGTGGCTGGTGGACACCACGCAGTTTTACACCGTCGGAACCCATGTCGGGATCCGCGTGATTCCATTCAACATCCAGATTATGAACAAACCGGAATCCGAGGACGAGGAGGCAGCAGAAATCGATGTCTAACTTCAAAAAACAGCTTCTGGCAGGACCTTATCTGATCTGGATGATCGGATTTATTCTTCTGCCGCTTGTATTTATTCTCTATTATGCCATCACTGCGGCGGACGGCAGCTTTACCTTTTCCAATATCGCCGCCATCGCCGATCCGGTGCATGTCAAGTCGATTCTTCTCTCTTTAAAGCTCGGCTTTCTGTGCACGCTGTTCTGCCTTGTTTTGTCCTATCCGCTCTGCATGATTTTAAGCACATTCCGCTTCCGTCACCAGAGCTTTGTCGTCTTTTTGTTCATCCTCCCGATGTGGATGAATTTTATGCTGCGCATTCTCGCGTGGAGACTTCTGCTCTCCAACAACGGTATTGTCAATGCCATTTTAGAAGCCGTCGGCACCGGCCATGTGAAGATGCTCAACACCCCGACCGCCGTTGTGTTCGGCATGGTGTACGATTTTCTTCCTTTTATGATCCTGCCGATCTACAACTCCATGGTGCGGATCAACAAGGACGTCATCGAAGCCGCCAGGGATCTCGGCGCGAACAATCTGACCGTTCTCGTAAAAATCATTTTTCCGCTCACCCTCTCCGGCGTGTTAAGCGGAATCGTCATGGTCTTTGTGCCGGCACTGACCTCGTTCGTCATCTCCGACCTGCTCGGTGGGGGCAAGGTGCTCTTAATCGGAAACGTCATTGAGCAGGAATTTATGCAGGGCACCAACTGGCATCTGGGTTCCGGACTGTCCGTTGTGCTGATGCTGTTTGTCATTGCAAGTATGGCACTTATGAATGTGCTGGATAAAGACGAAGGAGGTACAGCGGTATGGTAAAGAAATGGGGACAGCGCATCTATCTTGCCGTCATCTTTTTATTTTTGTATCTGCCGATCCTCGTACTCATCGTGCTCTCTTTTAACAATTCAAAATCACGTGTCGTATGGGGCGGTTTGTCTCGACCGTCATCGGAACGCTTGCCGCGATCGGCACCAGTGCCATGAAAAAAAAGAACCGCACCATCATGCTCGGTGCCACTCCGATGTACGCGTTCTACAAGGTGACCTGGCCGGAGATCAAATCCGGTGTATTTTCCGGATTCCTGATGGCGGTTACCATGTCGCTCGACGATTTTTCCATCACCTTTTTTACCAAAGGTGCCGGCGTCAACACCCTGTCGACGATGCTCTACACAGAGCTGCGCAAGGAGGTGCGCCCGGAATTGTACGCCCTGTCAACCATTTTGTTTGCATTTCTTCTGCTTCTTGTCATGAACCGCCGTTCGGACAGAATCGCCGGGAATCATGCCGGTATCCATTAAAGGAGGTGCCACTTACTTATGAAACGATTCCATTATGCACTGATTACCGCCGCGTTTGCCGCCCTGCTTCTCTCGGCGTGCGGCAGCGCGGATACCGATACCGCCGGCAGCTCCGGCGACAATTCCCTCGTCGTGTTAAACTACGGCAAATATCTGGATGCCTCCGCCATCAAAATGTTTGAGCAGGAAACCGGCATCAAGATCAAGCTCGAGGAATACGAGAGTCCCGAGGAGATGTACACGAAGTTTTCTGCCGGTTCCATCAGTTACGATGTCGTGTGCACCTCGGATTATATGGTGGAGCGGCTGATCCACGAGGGAAAAGTGGCGCCGATTGATTTTTCCTCCTTCTCCTACTATAAGAATCTTGATCCCGCTATTCTTGCTGCCGCCGAGGTCTTCGACCCGCAGAACCAGTATTCCATGCCGTACTTTTACGGCACGCTGGGAATCCTGTACAACACGACCATGGTGAGCGAGGAGGAGACCGAGAGCTGGAACATCCTGTGGGACGACCGCTACCGCGATACCATCATCATGCAGAACTCCGTCCGGGATTCCTTTGTCCCGGCGCTCCGTCTTCTGGGCCGCGACATCAACACGGAGGACGAGACCGATCTGCGTGACGCGCTCTCGCTTCTGGTGGAGCAGAAACCCCTCGTCTACGCTTATTATGTGGATGAGACCGCAGATGAGATGATCGCGGGGAATGCGGCGTTAGCGCTCGTCTACTCCGGCGAGGCAGCCACCGCCATGGAGTCCAACGCCGATCTCTCCTACACGGTTCCGAAGGAGGGATCCAACCTCTGGATCGATTCCTGGTTCATTCCGGCTGACAGCACACACAAGGAAAACGCCGAAAAGTTTCTGGATTTTCTGTGCCGCGAGAACGTCGCCATGCTCAATTTTGACTGCGTCTGCTACGCCACGCCAAATCAGGCCGTCGTCGATGCGCTTGACGAGGACACCCGCAATGATACCACGATCTTTCCTCCTGACGATGTCTTTGCGAACTGCACGGTCTACAAACAGCTCGGCAGCGATACCCCAGAGCTTTACAGCTATCTCTGGAAAACATTAAAGTCCGAATAGCATCCGACATTTTTAGTAATATTGTCCAATTGCTTTTTGACTTTCTATATGATAAATTAAATCCACATAAATGCAGCTACGCATTCATGTGGATTTTTCTTCCCCATCTGTACGATTTTACTTCCCCTCCATTCATTCGGAGGATTTTATGAATTACCACGATTTCAAGCAGCAGATCATCTCTACTCTCTCGGACCGCCTCGGCTCCGATGTCCGCATCAGTGTTTCAGACATTCTCAAAAACAACGATACCCATCTTGACGGACTCACCATTCTCGCGCCCGGTCAGAACCTGGCGCCCACCATTTATCTGGATTACTACTATGGACAGTATGAGCGCGGCAGATCGTTTTCCGACATCACAGACGACATTCTGACCGCCTATCGGGAGAACCGTCCCAAATCCCCTGTTGACATCTCTTTTTTCACCGACTATGACAAGGTAAAATCCCGCGTCACAATGAAGCTGATCAACTATGAGCGCAACCGCGAACTGTTAAAGCGGGTTCCCTACTATCGCTTTTTGGATCTCGCCATCGTCTTCTTATGCCTGGTGGAATCTGATTCTTCCGGCACAGCAACGGTCCTGATCCACAATGAACATCTCACTTACTGGGGGATTACCAGAGACGACCTCTACGCCCTCGCCATGGCAAACACACCGCAGCTGCTCCGCTATGATCTGCGCAGCATGACCGAAGTTCTGCGCGAGCTGTTTGCGGATGAATTTGCGGATCCAGCGGGAAACGATCTCATTGAGCCTTTTCCGATCTACGTTCTGTCCAACCAGCACAGGCTCAACGGCTCCTCCTGTATTCTCTATCAGCATCTGCTGCACGATTTTGCCCGGCGCATCGGCAGTGATTTTTATATTCTGCCGAGCAGCGTCCACGAAGTTCTTCTGATTCCCGCAGACAACCAGATCAGTATGTCCACACTCTCCTCCATGGTCCGGGACGTCAATTCGTCCCAGCTGGCCAGAGAAGAGATTTTGTCGGATCACGTCTACTACTACTCCCTCGAGACGGACCAGATCACTATGTGATCCTATGGTCTGCCCACGATATCCTCATACAGCCGCGCATACGTCTCCGCTGACTTTTTCCAGGAGAAATCCTCCCGCATCGCACGCTCCGCAATGCCGTTCCAGCATTTTCTCTGCGTGTAATACACGCGCATCGCATAGCGGAGGACACCCAGCATTTCATGCGCATTATAATTGGCAAAGGAGAATCCTGTGCCGGTCTGCTCGTATTCATTGTACGGCATCACCGTATCTTTCAGCCCGCCCGTCTCGCGCACGATCGGCACGGTTCCGTAGCGAAGACTCATCAGCTGCGACAGACCACACGGCTCAAACAGCGACGGCATTAAAAACGCATCGCAGGAGCCGTAGATGCGGTGTGCAAGCTCCTCCGAGTAGCCGATCGTCACGTGAATCTTCTGCGGATATTTTTCCGCAAAATAGCGCAGCATCTCCTCGTAGCGCGCCTCACCGGTACCCGCCACCACAAGCTGCAGACGCTCGGTGCTCATCAGTTCATCCATCACATAGGCAATCAGGTCAAATCCCTTCTGATCCGTCATCCGGGACACCATTCCAAGTAAAAATACGTCCTTATCCACCGGAAGTCCCAAAAGCTTCTGAAGCTTTAGCTTATTGAGCCCCTTCCCCTCCGTGTGATTGGTCTCGTTGTAATGGTTCGCCAGATAGGCATCTGTCTGCGGATCATATTCCCTGATATCAATGCCGTTTAAGATTCCATACAGGCTGCCTTCCCGGGCGCGCATCAGACCGTCCAATCCTTCTCCGCCCTCCGGCGTCATGATTTCTCTCGCATATGTGGGGCTCACCGTCGTGACCGCATCGGCATACACCACGCCGCCCTTCAGGTAGTTGGCTTCCCCGTAGGACTCCAGCTTATCCGAAGAAAAGATCTGCTCTGGCAGACCGGTAATATCGATGACCGCCGGCAGTGAGAACCTTCCCTGAAACTTCAGATTGTGAATGGAAAAGACCGTGCGGATATTGGAATAACATCTCTCATCCCCATAAAATGTCCGTAAGAATACCGGTACCAGTCCCGTCTGCCAGTCATGGCAGTGAATGACATCCGGCCAGAAATCCAGATACGGCAGCGCCTCTAACACCGCCTTTGAGAAGAATGCAAACTTCTCCACGTCCTCATAGATATTGTGATACGGCTTATCTCCCGCAAAGTAGAATTCATTGTCCACAAAATAGTATGTAATGCCGTTCTGTACCGTTTCAAAGATGCCGACGTACTGTCTCCGCCAGCTGAGATTCACATAGAAATGGCAGACAAACCGCAGCTGTGCCTTCCACTTTTCATCCATGCATAAATACTTTGGCATGATAATGCGCACATCAAAATGCTTCTTATCGAAATACCCCGGCAGCGATCCGGTCACATCCGCCAGACCCCCCGTTTTCATAAACGGCACTGCTTCCGAAGCTGCAAATAAAATCTTCATCATGTAATCACCCCCAGGCTTTTTATCCCTCTATTTATTATAGCGCTTATTGTTTCTTCTGAAAAGTGCGAATCTTACCATGCGCCGCAGCCGCGCGGCAGGCACCATAATAGCTCTGCGCGCCGGTCTGAGCCATAGCCACACCACACTTAACATCCGGTATCCCGGATTCCCCACATCCATATAGCGTCCGTCTCTTACCATACCGGTCATTTTCCCCTTGACCTGCTCCCGCCGCACGGGTCCCTCGATGGCTGTCTGGTGATCCCCCAGCAGATACAGTCCGTCCTGCCCGATCTTATAAATCCGGTGCAGTACCAGCATTCCGTTTTCCCTGCGATAAAGCACAACGTCCCCGCGCCGCAGCGCGCTCCCATCCTCTATGCCGGCAAGTACCACCTCGTCCCTCCGCGGATCTATAAACGGATACATGCTGTACCCCTGTGGATGAATCTGTATGCATGCTCCCGCCTTAAGGAGCGGCTCAATCTCATAGATCTGCTCCATTCTTCCCCTCCCGTTTCTCTTCATTCATTGTAGCATTTTTTACCTCTGAATGCTATAATAAGCATACTTATGAACCGCTAATAAAGGAGTGACACCGGTATGAAACTCAACGATCGATACATCAAGGCAACGCTCGCAGGTATTCCCTATCTGCTTCCTTACGGACAGCTCATCGCAGCTCCCGCTCCTGCCACCCGGCTCAACGATTCCGGGTCACTTCTGTGGGACGGCATCTTAGAGGGCGATAGCCGCGAGGAACTGCTCGCCCTTCTCGCAGACCGTTACCATGCCACAGAGCGCGAGCGCGCGGCACTTGCGGAAGATGTCGACCAGTATCTTCATTCCCTGTGCCGTATGGGAATTCTTCTTGCGGATACACCCGAAAGCCGGGGCGATGATACGCCTCCTCTTTTCTACCGCATCGGTCCTCTGGTCTTTTCCTACCGCGGTCCCTCTCTCCTATACGACCGCTTCTTCTCCGCTTTTTCCTGCAAAGAGGAAGACTTCGACCAGGAGGTTCTTATTCTGACCGGGAAACCGGCTTCCATTCCTTACGGCGCCGTGCTTATTCACACGGAGGAACTTACCATCTGCGACAGCGGAAGTTCGTATTGTTTCTTTTTTGCAGCGCCGTGGGGCATCCGCGAAATGCATGTAAAAAAAGACGGCTCGCGCGCCGTCCTTTACCGCATGCCGGATCCGGATGATATGCACATCGAAGACCTGTTTCACGCACTTCGCTTCGCTTTTCTCATCCTGACCCAGCAGAAGGAGCTTTATGTGCTGCACTCCGCCTCTTTTTTGTACCGCGGGCGCGCCTTTCTCGTTTCCGGCAGTTCCGGAACCGGGAAGTCCACACACTCTGCCCTGTGGCATGATCTGTACCAGACGCCCCTCTTAAACGGCGACTTAAACCTGCTCGGAATCAGAGACAACATACCCTACGCCTATGGACTTCCATGGTGCGGCACATCGGGCATCTGCACTCCGAAAGACTATCCGCTCGGCGGCATCATCTTCTTAAAGCAGGCTGCCATAGATCAGGTGCAGTCCCTGCAGCCGGACGAAAAAGTGCTCCACATCCTGCAGCGGATGATCTCCCCCGCGTGGACAAAGGAGCTTCTCCTTCGCAATCTGCATTTTTCCGAAGCCCTCGCCCCGCTCATCTTTTCCTGTCGTCTGTACTGCACGAAAGAGCCTTCCGCCGCCGGGATCTTAAAAGCCGCCATCGATGCTCTTTAGAATTCCCGCATCATCTGACGGATCTCTTCCTCCTGCATCTGCACACACTTCTGCTCCCGGATGCGGTACACCTTCTGACAGATGGACAATACCGTCGGGCGGTGTGTTGTGACGATACAGGTGCGTGGCTCCGTGGTACTCATGATATTCCGCAGCACTCTGCGCTCCGTTGCGACGTCTAACGCCGAGGTCGCCTCATCCAGCAGAAGAATCGGTGATCGGCGAAGCAGTGCTCTGGCAATCGACAGACGCTGCGCCTGTCCCTCCGAGAATCCGCCTCCACGCTCTCCAACCATGGAATAGATCCCATCGGGAAGTTTTTCCACAAACTCCCAGGCACATGCCGCCTTTAACACTTCACAGATTTCCTCATCCGAGGCTTCCGGTCTTACATTTCTCATATTTTCCGCGATTGTTCCCGAAAACATGGTATTTCCCTGCGGCACATAGGAAAACAGCCTTCTTGCAGAGGGATCCACGGCGATCTTCTCCCCGTCTGTCTCCCCGATCAAGGTCCGCTCGCCCTCCTGCGGATGCAAAAGTCCCAGCATCAGGCGGAGCATCGTCGTCTTTCCCTCTCCGGAAGGTCCTACGAGAGCGACAATCTCCTTGGGACGCGCCAAAAAGTCCGCCCCGCAGAATACCTGCTTTCCATTGTGGTAGGCATAGCTTACCCCGGAGAAGGAGATTCCGATGCCATCCGTTCTGTTTCGTGCGGCGAACTGCTCCACCTGATCGACATCCGAAAAGTCTTCCTTTGGCATATCAAGAATGTCCATCAGCCTTCCCGCCGATGTGGTTAAAGACACTGCCGTGGGCACCAGAGACACCAGCTGGTTTAAGGTGCCCGTGAGAGAGCCCGACAGCGATAAAAACATGGTCATGGTACCGTAGGAGATCGCACCGCTCCACACACGGTAGATTCCAAACCCGTAGCAGCTGTAGGACACCACAAGTCCCACGATCGACAGCAGAATTGAGGTCGCCATGGACATTTTCTGAAACTCCAGCTTCATGGTGAGATACTCCCGCTGCAGACCGCGCAGGCGCTCCGCGTACAGCCGGATCAGATCAAATGCCTTGATCGTCTGGATATTGGAAAACGCCTCCTGATTAAAGCCCGACATCTTTGCGCTCATCGCCGCACTCCGCTCATTATTCCCCTTCATGCGGCGAAGCAGCGTCTTCGACATCAGCATGCTGACCGGCATTCCGATCAGCGCTAATAACGCGAACATCGGATCATGGTAGAACACGACCGCAAAGGTGCTGACAAAACGCACCGTATAGATCACGAGATTCGGAATCCAGTTTAGGACACCGCTTGAAATATTGGAGGCATCCGAACTCCAGCGCGTTAAAAGATCTCCCGTGTGGTAGTTCTGGATTGACTCCAGATCCGTCAACAGCATTTTTTCAAAAATATCCGCCTTGATGGCATTGTCCACGCTGATGCTGATCTTGTTCGCAAAGTAATTGGAGATCTGGGAAATCAGGACATTTCCAACCGAGAACCCGATATAGAGGCAGAAAGTGCGCGCCAAAAGCCCCGCCTGCTGTCCCGTGACTATATCCACCATATCGCGGGAAATGAGACTTGAAATGAGCGATACCAGCGTTCCCGCAAGTCCCAGAACCGTATAAAATATCATCTGCTTCCAATAAATTCTCGCATATTCGTAGATCCATAGCGTCTGTCTCCACATATCACGGAGCATTCCCTCTTTGATCCGCTCTCTGTAATGTCTGAACTTCTCAAGCATTGTAATTTTCCTATTCTTTCATAAAAATGAATTCTGTCTGCAGGATTCTCCGCCTGCGGCGGGTCGCTCTTGCGACATCTTTCGTCTCCGCCGCAGTGCGATCCCTGGAGAGTTTTTTATGTAATAGGAAAGAAGTTTCCTATTACATAAAAAAGAGCTTCACAGGAGGAACCGATTCCTCCCGCGAAGCTTTTGACTTCTCACATCCGCCCGGTCGTCTGCCGGCTTCTTAATCTGTAATGTTCACGCTTGTCACCGCAAGCCCCGCATCTGCCTGCACGACCAGATCCCCGAGTCCGATATTGTCGGTCGGATTCTGATGATAGTTATAATTGATCACAAGTGTATTCGTTCCGCTACCGGATACCAGTGATCCGCCGGAACTGGTGTAGGTTACCGGAAGACTGAACGAAATGGTCAGTGTCTGCGCCTCTTTCGTATGATCGGCACTGTGTTGACCGTTCACCTGGATACGGTACTCCCCGCTTCCGGACTGCGGTGTCTGATGAATGTACGCGCTCGCCGTATAGCATCCGCTTGCAAGATAGACCCCTTCCGCAAGCTCTTCTGTTCTAAGAATCACAGGACTCTCATAATTCGTCATAGCATTTCCCCCGTTTTAAAGATTGTTACATGTTCCAGTCTGTGACCGCATCATCCGGACCATAGCCCTTCTTCTCCCATGACGGCTTACGGTTACCATTATCCACATCGTAACTTCCCGCATACCCGGAATCCACATAATGGCTCAACAGCCCGCAGCCGGAAGCAGTATTCGCCGGGCATCCAAGACATCCGAACTGCTGCTTGTATCCGCGTGTGGTGCCATTCCAGTCGGAATAATCCGGCGCCTGCCACACACCGTTCATGTAGACACTGTCACACTTGATGCCTCCGCTCGCAAGATAAACCCCCTCTGCAAGCTCCTCCGTCCGTATCATCACCGGACGCTCATAATTCTTCATAAAACCAGCCACCTTCTAACACTTTTTTGCGGCACTTCTGCCGCTGACTCATACACATATTTTAAGTATAAAATTCTGTGTTTGCGCTGTCAAGCATGAATTTTCTGCCAGAACGGCATGCCGGCATTTTCTCTACCACACCATGGTATCCGGGGTCAGTCCCTGCTGTTCCCAGACAGGCTGATAGACATTTCCGGCGACTTTTGCATCACCCTTTTGCAGCTTGCAGCCGTCACCGTCATCCGCCGCACAGCCCTCGCAGCCTTTTCTGTCATAGGCACGCATCTGCACATTGCTGTTGCTGTAATCCGGCTTTTTCCAGGCTCCCTTCATGTACCGGCTGTCACATCCACCTGCCGTCGGATCTTCCCCGGTCTGTCCGCCGCTTGCCAGATAGACGCCCTCCGAACATTCCGTCATCAAAATCACTTCCGGTTTTTCATAGTTCTGCATAAGAAACCACCTTCCACAATCCCACCACATACAGGATTCTTTTTCTTTTCATTATAGTGGTTTCTGCGGCGTGATTCCTCGTACAAACTTGTGATTTCTTGTACGATTTTGCACTTGTAAGCCTTTGTACTTGCATCGTTGTGCACCTATCGCACTGCCACCTCACCGAGGCAGTATCCGTTTTCTGTGGCATCCGCTTCGTTTGCAAGTAAAATCTGTTCCCCACTGTCTGCATCGCTAAGATTGATATATACCCGGTAAGTCCCGCTCTCCCAGCCGCGGATCGGAATGGTTCCGGTGAGCGCCAGTTCCCTGTCGTCCTCATTTCCGCCGGAAAGCTTAAGTAGCTCCTCTTCCCATTCATCCGTATAGCAGACTGCCCCCGCCTCATCTGTAACGCTCACACAGACTTTTGTCTGCCGGTAAAACGGTGCAAACCCGCTGTTTTTTAAAGCAGCATTTACCTCCACCGTATCCGCCCAGAACGAATGGCTCAAAGCGGCACCGGCAATCCACAGACGGTACCCCAGATGCCGTTCCACATAAGACCAGCCGTCCATTCCGTCGTAGCAGTCATCTGTATTCACGACCGTTCCTGCCCACTTATCCAGGACATTCCTGTCATAGTCCTCGTTTAAGTAACTCACATGCATGGTTTTTAAATCCGCGATCGCATTTTCAAGATCATTGTACGGGTTATCGACAATCACTTCCCCGCCGGACGGCACACTGCTGCACAATACATCCTGAAATGACAGTTCTTCCTCCCGCGTCCACGCCGAAAAATCCCCGGCGTCCTGTCTGGTGTTATCGCTGTAAGTTCCGTAATCGCTCACGCTTCCCAGCATGCCGTCATTAAAAAGTCCAAGCCTTTTGGCTAGCGGGTTCTCTGTCCAGCCGTCCGGTGCCGCCTCCCCCGTGATTTTTCTCCACTGCGCCGGCGTCCGCACGGAGAGAAACGTGGACGCATCGCTCACATCGGCAAGGCGTGCCGCCAGTTCTCTCATGGAATCCGGGTCCGTGTATTTTGTTCCGTTCATCTCCCCCCAGTTGCCGATAAAGAGTCCCTGAAGCGTATAGATACAGCTGTGATACTCCCGAAGCACATCTCCCACCTGCTCCATATGCTGCAATATAATGTCAAGATTCTCCGGTTCATACTGCTCGTTCTCCCCGTTCCAGTCATAGAGGAAACGGACGATCCATTTCTTGTCGCTGTCCGCCATGGCTGCAAACAACTGCCGGACATTGGACAGCCCCTCCTCCGATATGGCACCCGTCCGGTATTCCCGCAGATTGATCTGCATCATTCCAAGCCGCGTCGCGTCATCTTCCCTCGTCCTGTCTCTTAAATCTGTGGCATAGTCGACCGGTTCATCCGTAATGCGGTAGCCGTAAATGTAATAAAATCCGCGGTCCGGATTGGAAAGCCTCCTGGATGACTCTGCAAACGCCGCCGGCGTACATGTCACCTTCCAGTGAAACAGGCTGCCCATTGCAGCCGCTGCTGCAAGGCACAAAACAACTGCCACGCCAAGCGCCAAAAACTTTTTTCCACGTCCACTCATGATTCCTCCAGCTGATATAACCGATAGGTGTTCTGCCGTATCATATAGCAGCAGAAATTCTCATCTTCATAATATACCTTCATCTCCTGCGGATAGGATGCTTCAAACTTCCTGCACCATTCGTACGCTTTGGATTCCAGTATCGTGCGGCTGTCCAGATTGGAATAGGTCTGCGAGAGTTTTGAGAACGTCATCATCTCCCTCTCTGCCTGCTCCCGCGAGATCTCCGAGGCATTGATGCTGTTCCCCGCGCTGAAATAGGTCGTATAGTAAGAAGTGTATTTTTCCTCTGCCAGCCAGTCCGGTCCGGTAAAGAAATGGCTCTGTGCGTATTGAATCGGCCGCTTCTCCACATACACAAAAATGTATTCCGTCGGCAGGGTATAGCCACTTCCGTTCACCCGGTTCAGGAAAGTCAAAAGCTCCTCATGCCGCCCCTGTTCGATCACCTGGTAAAGTTCGTCCGTGGTAGACACAATCGTATAGCTGTTCTCCGGGAATTTATCCGTGATGTCCTGTGTCACCATCACCGCCGCATTGTATCTGGTCAGTTCATAGTAGAGGTATCCGTGAAAAATGCCAAGCTGTCTCGTCCCCACATAGATCACCGCCACTCCCGCGGCAAGCGCAAGCGGCAGCACACGTCTGCCGGGCGTAAGGGCGATTGCCACGGCAGCCAGATCCACCGGAATGACCACGACCGCCAGAATGAAAAGCTGCTCCGTAGAACAAAGTCTGGAACCTGCGATAAGCTCCGGCAGCCCGAGGAACGGCGCCGCATAGACAATCATAAGCAATACCGATATTCCGACCAGCACCGGATATCCGTCAAACAGCTGCCGGATCTTTTTGCTGTCACTTCCCTTTTTTAGCAGGCCGGTGATACTCCCCGCAAGAATCCGGTACACCGCCCAGAGGATCAGTGCCAGACCGCTAAAAACCACAATCCATTCCGCCCGGTTCTCACGGTACAGCTGCACATACCCGTATTTCCAGACCAGTTGTGCCTTGCCGGCGAACGATGCCGCCATCCGTTCTGCCATCGCAAGCATATGATTACCGGCAGATTGTTTCGGAGCGCTATTTTGTCCCGCATCCGCACTCCCGCCATCCGGTGTCTGCCCGTTCCCCCCGTGGGATTGTTCCGTCGGCTGCACCGCCGCTTCTGTCGTCTCCCCGCTCTCTGTCATCCTCTCACCGGACCATGTCTGCTCCTTCGATGTCTGCTCACTCGATGTCTGCGCCTGTTCTAAGATCTGTTCCGCCTGGCTGGTACGCCCCTCCGCGGTATCCGTACCGTTTATGACATTGACCGCCCATCCGATCGATCCCTGGAACGGTACACCCTTCGCATACGCAATTCCCATCGGCAGCACCGCTATCAGCACACCGAGGCAGACCGCCTTTACGAGAGATACAAACCTTCTCTTTTGAAAAAGAGAGGGAAGCCTGCACGCGGCAATCACCACGCAGAGGAAAAACGCCATCATCGTGACATAAAAATGAATGGCAAGGGAAGCCGCCAGTGACAGCAGAAACAGCAGCAGATTCTCCTCCGTCAAAAACTTTCTGATCCGCTCTCTCCGGCTGCCGGATCTGTCGCTAAAGTCCGTCTTAAGGCAGCGAAGCAGAAACAGTGCGCACAGGAATTGTGTATACAGTCCGAACTCCTGCGGCAGCGTCCACTGCAGACGGGACATGGAAAAGATCTCGTCAATGCACAAAAGATCCACGGTCAGGAACAACGCCAGTGCAAGCACCGCGGTTCCATCCCATGCAAATAATTCCTTCAGCAGCAGATACGCGCTGACCAGAAAAACCGCGACGTGGATTCCCGCCAGAAACAGCTGGCTGCTGTAAATCTTTACCCCGAACAGCACGCGCATGGCGTAGATAAAGCAGTGCATAGCTTCCGGGTAGATTCCCTCATAAAAAGGCGTACCGTTTAACAGCCCGTAGATCCACGAGTGGTGGCGGTACATATCGCCAAACCCGTAGGAGTAATCATGGAATGCCCCGTAGGAAAAATACACCATGCCAAAGCACACAACCACCCCCAGCATCAGATAGACGCAGCGCCGTCCCCGTATGCTCTGCCTGAATTGTGCATGTACATGCCCGATCCCGTCTTTTACTCTGTTGCGCAGGCGAAGCAGCAAAAGCCGGATGCCGTAGGTTCCCAGAAACAGGCGGGAGATCTTTTTGATCTGCTCCCGCCGCACGGGGTGCCATCTCAGCAAGCCAAGCAGCAATGTGCCGTAAAACAGCACGGCAATCAGCCATCCGTACAGTATATGAAACACGCCCAGACTTAGTACCACCGTATTGAGCAGCACAACCGGAACCGTCACACAGAAAGCAAACCGCACCGTGCGGCTTCTGCCTCTTAAGTAGTCCCGGAATACCACAGACGGCCACACAAACAGAATCATCACATAGGCAAAAAATACCCTGACATATTCCAGTGCCCAGTACCATGTATCCATTTTGCTCTCCTCCTTTCCCGTCGAACATCCTATTTTCTAGCGGAACAGCTTCATCTCCTCCACAAGCTTTCCGCGCGCTCTCGCCTTCTTTAACACCGCGTACCCCGATACCCGGCGCATCTTAACGTTGCGGTATGCAAAACCGCAGAACATCATCACCCACAACACCGGATGCAGAATGCGGTAGCGCCCTGCCCCTGGATAGGTGAGCAGCATCTGATGATGAAATTCCCTGCAATAATCCCGCCAGCCGGTTCCCCGCAGCGCCACCATACGGTCGGCACTTGACTTGCCGAACTCCTCCGCCTCCAGAATCTCTGTCAGGAATGCTTCCAGATTTGCAGCTTCCGTCTCCCAGTCAAATCGGCAAAGCAGCAGGGGCACTTTTTCCCCGGAAAGTCTCAGATATTTTACACAGACCGCCGTCACCAGACGCGCAAATCCCATCACGCGGCATTCCTCTGCCATGGAGCAAAAATGCTCCTCTACCCCGCTGCCGTATCCCTTTTCCCAGAATACGACCCAGTCGCAAAGCAGCTTTAACCCGAATCCGGCACGCAGGAAATGCTGCAGCATATGAAGCAGCAGGTAAAACGCATGATATGCCGGCTGCAGCACCGGAAACTCCACCCCCATCACCGCCGTCCTCTCACAGTGCGCCAGAAATTCCGCCTGATGTGCGGCGAGCCACTCGTTGACGCTTTTGGAGTCGAACGGCTCTGCCAGCGCAACGTGAATTTCTATTCCAATCTGCTCTGTGCCAACGCAGACGATATGATGGTGTGCATGCTGCTCTGAGGCTTTCCGGAATCCATGCTCATGCAGCACCTCATACGCCTTTTCTCCCGCTTTCTGATCCGCAACGAGCAGATCAATATCCCCAGACTTGCGAAGTTCCGGCACCGGATAGAGTCCCGCCGTGCCGCTCCCCTTTAAAAGAACCGTCTCGATTCCATGTTCCCGCAAAAGTCCTGTCACATATTTCCCGAGGAACAGCAGGCGGTAGCTCTGCCGCACTGTCTCTGCGCTTCTCTTCTCAAGGCGCTTCCGGTTCTCATCCTCCTCGGGCAGCTTGGGTGCCAGCACGTCGTACAGCAGCGGCAGCACGCGATGCCGGTCTGCCAGTTCAAGAATGGCTCCGTATTTTTCAGCCGGCGGGAGCATTTCCGCCGGTCTGCCGTGCAGCGCCGCATCCAGCAGCCTGCACAAATCCCATTGTTCTTCTTCCATCTGCTGTCTCATCACATTCCTCCCCGATGCAGCCTGCCCCACTCGATGCGCCGCAGGCGCTCCAACACCCGTTTCCATTCTTTCGTCCTGCCGTATGCCATAAAAAACAACAGATTGGGCAGCACCACACAGAGTGGCAGCCGGATGAGAAGAACGGTAAGCGGACTTCCCTCTGCCAGTCCGCAGACCAGGTCTGTCACAATCCATACCGCTCCCACACAGACCGCATACAAAAGGTAGCGCAGATAAAACCGGTGCACCGGCAGATGCAGTCTTCTCCGGTACAGGACAAACGGCTCCACCCACACCGACGTGAGAATCGTTGACAAAAACGTTCCGATAAATACGCCGAGCGTCTGATACTGTCTTACCAGAAGAATCGACAGCACCAGATTGAGCGCCGCCTCCGCCAGCGCCTTGTAGCGATCGAACCAGAACAATCCCATGGAATCCCGAAAGATCAGCACCGCTTTCCTGGTTCCGTTGATAAAAAAGTTGAGGCATAAGATCATGACAACGGAGCGTTCAAACAGATACTGTCTGCCAAAAGCCAGCTCCACAAACGGATTGAGCAATTCGTACAGGCAGATCGCCGCAAACCCGTAAAGCCACTGCCCGATAAAAAAGGCCGTCTCAAAAATCTCGCGGATTTTGCCCTGGTCCTCCGTTGCTCCCAGATTGCCCACACTCGCTGTAATTCCCGCAAAGACCTGGTCCAACACCTGGCGGACGGAACCGATCAGAAGATAATAATTGGAATATATTCCGACACTGACCACGCCGACAAACGCGGAGATCAGTAAATTATCGGTATTATTTACAACGACCGTCCCAAGCTTGTGCATCATCATGGCGCGGATATTCCGAAACAGTCCCGTCCGCTCCTCTGCGGGAAGACGTTCCTTCTCTTTTTCCTTTAAATACGGGAAAAGCTTTTCCGCCTTTCGCGAGATACACACATTTGACAGAACCGTGCACATCAGATACATCAGCAAAAACAGAATAAAGTTTCCCGTAGTAAGCAGCACAACAATCTGCAGCAGATCCTGCAGCACCAGAAAGCCGGTCTGATAGATGAGCACCACATAATTCATCTGATGCGCCTCAATCAGCGTCCTCTGGTACACCAGCAGATACGACAGCACGGAGTTGGCGAGATAGAGAAGGTAAATAAACGTCAGATGCTCCACCTCGGGTCTGTTTTTCATGAGTACGTCCATAAACGGAATCAGCGCCAGTCCCAGCACGCCCACACACACCGCGGTTCCACGGTAAAATGTCTGGTAAAGCTTCATCAGCTGCTGCTGCTTTTTGATGTTGCCCTCCGCGATCGGCCGGTACAAGGCGTAAGTGATTGCCGTGCCTGCGCCAAGCTCGGTCAACGAAAGCACGTTTAAAATATCGGTGAACAGACCGTTGATTCCGACATAGTTTTCACTCAGCGTATGCGTAAAAATCACACGCGTCACAAATCCCATCAGAATCGCCGTCATTCTGGAGATGACCGCCACGGTTGTATTCATTGCCGAATATTCTGTTCTGCTCTTTGTTTCCATGGCGTCTCCTCTCTGTCTTAGTGCTTTTCCCCTGCTCCGCCCGTTTCAAAGGAACTCTTTTTCGGAAAAGCTTTTAAAAATGCTTCGTTTAATTCCCTCTTGACCCTGTCATACGCCTCCACCTTCTGGGAATCATTGATGCAGACAGCCGGGCTTTTTTTCTTCTCAATCACATGAAGCAGCGATGTATTCTGATCCGAGAGATCATAATACCTGCAGAACCGGCAGGCATTGACAGGATAAAAATTACCCTCCAGCTTCTGCCATTCTCTGAGCAGATACTGACTCACATCCTCCCTGCTGCGGAATCTGTGGCTGCAAACCTCCGACAAAAGCGCTCCCTCCCGCTGCCAGAGCGCCTCGTAGGTGTTCTTTAGAAGCGGCGACGGACCGTGCACCGTATAAAATCCGGTAAACCGCGGGAACATGCGCTCGAGCAGGTTATACCCGAAATATAAGAGCGGATACCCCGGATGCCAGTAGGCTCCCGGCTGCTGCTTCATGTTTTCCCGCTTGTCAAAATACCTCGCAAGCACCATCGCATTGTTCAGATAAATATACGGCATGACGGCATCCTCCCGGTTTGCCACGACCGGCTGCAAGGCAAGCATGTCAAGCGGCTTTCCGTCCCGGAAAAACTGTCCGGGGCTTACCTGCTGCAGCAGAAACATATCGTCGTTAAAATAGACAAACTGTTCCGACAATCCGGGGATGCGGTGAAAATTGAGTTCGATTGTGTGGGAATTAAACGTCGGCAGGAATTCTCCCGGGATATAATCCTCGTGGCGCACAATCTCAAGCTTCGGATGATTCCCATTCAGCCACTTCGGCACATGCCCCCATGTGACAAAATAGATCTTGTGCACCCACGGGGCATTCTGTTCCACACTGCGGAACCAGAACCGCAGGCAGTCCCAGTCACGGTAGCGCACATCCCTGGTATCGCAGGCAACGCCGGACTTCTCTCTCTCTCCGGTCTCTTCCGCCGCTGTTTTCTCCCCCATCTTCCCATAGCGGTCCCGCTCTCTCTGCCATGCCGGATCTCCGCCGTCAACCCAGGCAATCACAAAATCAATCTGTGTTTCCTTTTTCTCTTCCATGCAATCCTCCCTGCACCATCCATCTGCCGATCAAGAGCCGGCTTCCCGCGCCTTCGTTCGCAAACGGCAGCGGTTTTCCGTCTTTCTTCCGCACCATGGAAAGGTAGAGTTTCTCCTCTTTTCCTTCCCCGCCGTCTTCTCCCGCCGCAATTTCAACCTTTGCCACGTCCGTCTGACCGCCCTTTAATCCGCAGATCTCATAAGGAACCTTCTGCACCTTCTGCTCTGTGCCTTCATCACACTCCCGGATCAGAAGCAGATCCGTTTTCTGGCATACGGTGGAAAATCCTTCATTTTTCAGTGTCACCCAAAGGCTTCCCTTTTTCCACTCTGCACAAAGCACGCAGATCCGGTAACCGAGGCGGCTGCCGATCTCCTCATACAGCGATTTTCCGGACGGGAGACGGCATGCCTTCCACTCTGCCATCCGCGCCGGGTCATAGATGCTGTTTAAATAGGTCACCTGCATCTTTTGAAGTTCCTCTAAGACTGCCTCCGCGGACAGCTTTATTCCCGCCAGCGCCTCCCCTCCGCACAGAATATTTTCATCCTGTCCGCTCAGATAAGTCTGCTCATCTGCCGCACACCACGGTTCTTCCCAATCTGCCGCCTCCCTCGGCACATCCCCGAACGTCCCCATATGGTCGGCTCCGGCAAACATGGCATCATCGTATAGTCCCAGTCCGCGCACCGGCTTATTTCCCGCCAGCATGCGCAGATGCACCGGCTTTCGCACCGAGAGTGTCAGCGCATGGTGCGTCGCCTCCTGCCAGGTCTGCGCCAACAGGCAGATCTGATCCGGGCGCAAAAACCGGGAGGTATGCATCTCTCCCCAGCTTCCCACAAACACGCCCTGCACGGTCAGAATGGCATCCGCATACCGTTCCGCAAGACTACCGAGCGCCTGCATGTGTCTCTGCACCACAAAAATGCGCTGCGGCTCGCGCTCCATCCCCTTTCCCTCCGTATCGTAACAGACGCGCAGGATCATCTCTTTTTTCCGCTCTTGAAAGGCACGAAAAATCTGCTCCGCAAAGTCCAGTGCAAGAGTGTCCAGTTCACGCGAAGCGTAATCGCGGATGTCCAGCCGGACCAGAGCAAGTGTCTCCCCGGGATAATCCGGCAGCCAGTCTAAGGATACTTCCTCCGGTCTCCCCAGCCGGAACGTGTAGATGTGATACCACCCACGCCCCGGAGCAATATAGGGCTTCTGCTGTCTTTTTAAATTTTCTGCGTGAAAAGAACGCTTACTCCTTTTTGTCCATGAAAACATCCCGCTCTCCTGCCCCCGCATCAATTCCAAGCACCTTGATCCGAAATACCACGCCGATGATGGAGAAGACCATGCGGAACATATAGACCACCGGTTTGAGTCCGGAGTGCATGCTGGTGCCACAGCTTCTCGCATGCATGACAGCAGGGATCTCATCTATGCGGAATCCGAGCAGCTGCATCTGAATGATCATATTGGCATCCGGATACTTGTCGTCAAAGTGCTTATACTTCGAGTAATATAAAAATGCCCTGCGGTTAAGTCCCTGCAGACCGGTCGTCGGATCGGCAATCTTTCGTCCGGTACTGATCTTTATCATCCAGCGGAAGAATCCGTATGCCAGTTTCTTCGTAGCGGAGACCGGATACTCTGCACTTCCCTCCATAAAACGCGAACAGAGCACGATATCCGGGCAGCGTCCGTCCGCATCCTGCTGTTTTAGTCTCTGATAGATCACCGGTATGTTGCACACATCATGCTGTCCGTCCGCATCCATCTGGATCACATAGGAATATTTGCGGCGGATCGCGTATTTATATCCAAGCTGCAGGGCGCTCCCGTACCCCAGATTAAAGACATGGGATACCAGCGTATGTCCGTGTGCCTTTACGACCCAGTTCGTAGAGTCCGAGGACGCGTCATTCATGACCAGAATATCCGCAATCTCCGCGATCTCCGGGCGTTCCAGCTCCTCCAGCACCCGCTCTATATTTTTCTCCTCATTGTATGCCGGAATGATAATCAGCAGTTCTTTCTGTTTCTTCTCTACCATCGTATCTTCCTTATTCTTTCTCGGAAAGCAGCTGCTCCAACAGCCGTTCCTCGTTCTCGTAATTTACAGGACGCTTTAACGCCGCCTGCGCGTACGCCCTGCGCCGGTCCGGATTCCGGATCAGGAAGCCCACAGCTTCCTTTACCGCCGCAGCGTCAAGCGCGCACAAAATCCCGTCCTCCCCGTCTGTAATCTGCTCTCTGTTACATTCGGAAGCAACGATTGCACAGCCAAGCGTCTGCGCCTCCTGTATCGCAATGCTTTTCCCCTCATATCCGGTCGCATGCACATAGATATCCGTCTGCCGGTAGTACGGATAGGGATTTGTAACCGCTCCAAGCAGCAGGAAATCCTCCTTTAATCCGCACGACGCAATGTACTGCTCTAATTCCCTGCGGCTGCTTCCCTCGCCCAGCACATACCACCGGACCGGGTATCCCTCCGCCTTTAACTGCCGCATCGCTTCGATCGCAACCGGATATGCCTTCTGCGGGGTGAGTCTTCCCACTGTAAGCAGGCGGATTCCGTCGAAATCATCCGTAAATCCTCCCGGCTGCACGGACATCTTCCGGATTTTTTCACAGTCGATCCGATTGTGATAGATCCTGGTGCGTGCACTGCACTCCGGATACACGGCGAGAAACGCCCGTTTTACCTGTTCCCCGATCGGAAATACGGCATCATATTGCAGGTAGCAGTCGCGGTCCAGTTCCCTGCTGTATCCCGCCTTCTGATAGTCGATATGAATATACGCCGCCTTTTTTTTCGCCCTGACGTGGTCTGCCACATAGTATGCAGAACCACCCTCCAGGAATGCAACCGCAAGATCATATTCCTCCGGGAAGCGTCTGGCGCCATCCGAGATTGCCCGCCACAGCAGTTTGTCCGGCATCAGCCGTCCCTCTTTGCGCATCGCCCGCGCAGCCCTCCAGTGATAGCGCCACAGCCGGATCAGGTTGGCTCTGTGAAGCAGACATTTTACAACGGTCATGCCCATATAGATTCTTCCCTTTGGTTCGAGCACCGAGACCGGGGCATACCTTGGATTGACAAGCCGCACCCCCTCTGGTATCTGCTGCACCAGTTCTCCCTGGTTCATCAGGACAAAGAGCGAGAGCTCATATCTGGGCTGCCCGTCTTCCCCCCTCTCGGCAGCAAGCTGCGCAAGCAGTTCCAACAGTGCCGTCTCCGCTCCGGCGCGGCTTAATGTATTAATCACGAACAATATCTTTTTTTTCATCTGTCAAAATCCCCAGCCTGTGCAATATTCTCTCATTTTCCTGATTGAGCAGGGAAACCTGCATGGCAAGCTCCTGATTTTTCATGGAAAGAACCGACACCACCTTGCTTAACTTAAACAGCAGGATCAAAAGCAGCAGGCAGACTGCCAGAAGAAGCACCACCAAGTATTCCTCCTCCCTTGCCCCCGGCACGGAGACCACGCCCGTTAAAATCAGCGCCACCGAGACAAATGCCCACAGAAGTCCAATCGTATCGGTCAGTTTTTGTCTCACATACGCATTGATGTCCCCCAAAAGGAACAACACTCCCGCTGCCGTCAGAAAAATCCGCAGAATTAAAATCACATTCATATACTAACGCTCCTTCTGTTTCTTTGTATATACCATACTCTCCGGCATCCGCTCTCTCTTCACCGTAAACAGCTGTCCGCCGCAGAAGATATGTTCATCCATATGGCGCTCCATGAACCTGAGTCTGAAATAGGCAATGGTAAAGCCGGTAAAGCTGCCCGCCACCAGCCCCATGCCATACCAAAGATCACTCCCGCCGGCAGAAAGCATGCTTCCCGCCCACGTCACCAGGCAAAAGCCGAGGGTTGCCAAAAGCGCCCCTGTCAGATCGTTAAAGTAGTACAGAAAAATAATTTCTGCATACAGAATAAATAATATAAAATATCCGGCGGCAAGACAAGGATAGATCTGCATCACTCTTCCCGAGAACCCGTACTGCGGAAGCCCCACCACGCAGAGCAGATACACTGCCGTCGAGATGATAAACTGTATGCGCACCAGATTCATAAGCTCCGCAGAAAGCTGCCGGAACATTCTATCTTTTGTATTTTTGATATCTTCCCATCTTCCTCCGATAACCGCTTCCGAATACGCCTTGTAACGTGTGTGGAAATGCATCTCTACCCGCGTGATAAAAATGATGGTCGACGACAGATTCGTAAACATCGCCAGACAGGTTGCCAGATCATACGTCGGGGCAAAGACAAACGTATCTGCCACGCGCATCTGTAAATCTGTATTCCAGAACACAAAATTATGAATATACAGACCGAGGGTATACAAAAAATTGATCACCACCAGCTTCCAGTACCTGCCAAAATACGAAAAAACTCTTCTGTACCGGTTGCTGTTCCTCTTAAAATAGCGCTTCACCGTGGCATATTCCAACACCGCCGTAAGAAAAAATCCGATCGTGAGGGAAAGCAGCATACTGTAGACAATCTCCCTGCCGCATACTTTTACAAAAAAGAGGGCGCAGGCGAGTGCCGCCGCCATCCCGGTCAAAAAGTACAGCGATATCTTCTGATAATCCTTACAGATGGAAAGGTAAAGCATCGAGTAGAACACGAGAACCAGTGCGATATAACCGCAAAATCCGGTAAACACAAAAATCAGATTGACATGTCCCACAAGATGTTCCCATGCGCAAAACGGAATTCCGAGAAGACTTGCCAGCAGAATGTTTAAAAGCAGCCCCACATCGTAGCAGGGCAGAATATCCTCATAGCGCTCCTCGTAGATGACATCCGACATATAGCGGGACAACACCGCATTAAAAGGCGCCGCCGTCAGAAGCGAAAAGATAAAGATGTAAAGCAGCGTTCCGGAAAACAGTCCTCTTCTCGCATATCCCACATTCTCATATCCCAGGAGCTGACTCATGAGCATGATCGTTCCGATCACGACAAACATCGGTGCAACCGTCACGACCGCACTGTAGCCGAATCCGGTCAGATATGCAAGAATCGTTTTTTTCTCATATATTTTCTGAAGCTTGATTCCTATTCCTGCCACAGTCTCTCTCCCTTCTACCAGTCTATGTTCTCAAACGTTTCATAAATCTTCCGGTACGTCTGCTGCATATCCGAAATCTTGTACTTTGCCATCACACGGCGGTAACCGTTTTCTCCCATCTGTTTTCTGCGGACCGGATGTCTGGCAAGATTCACCATGGCATCCGCAATTTCCTTCACATTCATGATGTGCGTCAGAATTCCCGCCTCGCCAAAATCATCGTCCTCGCCGTACAACAGTCCGCGGCAGTTTCCGACATCGGTTGCTATCGCCGGAAGCTTCGCCGCATAGCCCTCCAGAACCGTTAACGGCTGCCCCTCGCTGATACTGGTCAGAATGGTAAAATCCAGTCCGCCGAGATATTCCGTCACATTCACCCTTCCGGTAAACACCACATCCGGCAGTTCCATCAGCTCCACCAGATCAAAACATTCTCTCGCGTATTCCTCGTCTTCTTCCGTCGGCCCCATGATCCATAATTTTAAGTTAGGCACATCGCGCTTTGCATACGCAAACGCCCGGATCATGGTCTTGACATCCTTGATCGGCGTCACGCGGAGTACCGCACCGATGTGCACCATATCCGGCTCCATCGCTTCCGGACGCTTCAAACCGTCAAACCGCGCCGGATCAATCCCATTCGGGGTAATGCTCGTCTTATCCGCAGGACATCCCAGTTCGATCTGAAGCTCTCTCGCGTGCGCGTAAAGGCTTGTCACCAGATCCGCCCTGTCATAGGCAAGCTTCGACATTTTCTTGAACTGCTCAATCCAGATATTTTTATAGATGCCTGACACCCAGTCCGCACGGATCAATTCTTCCTCGCGCTCCCTGGTGTAGATTCCATGCTCCGAGATCAGAAGCCTGCAGCCAAACCTGCGCTTTGCCATGCTGCCCAGCACGCCCGCATATCCCGTCGCCACACAGTGATACACATCCGCCCTCGGCAGCCGCATGCCAAGTGTCAGAAACAGCGGAAGATACATGGAGCGCATCGTCCAGAGGAAATCAGAAAACACCGCCCCCGCATACCGCACCGTATAACATTCCTGCACCGCCCGGAAAAAATCCTCCCCCATGAGAAGTTCATTCAAAGAGAATTCCTTCTCCCCGAAAAAGGAGAACAGGGTATCCCAGTCTACATTCTGGTTCATCAACAGGCTCCGCAGTGCGGCGTACTCCCGCTCATTTAACTTCAGTCTGGCTGCTCTTTTAAGTTCTTTTGGCCGCCAGTCTGCATCCTCCAGATACAGTTCGTGCACTTCCACCACATTCTCCGGGAGATCGTAGACAAACTTTCCGCGCAGCGAACGGTTCGCCACAATCGCCAGCACGACAAACTGGTACTCCGGAAATATTTTTATCATACTGTGTATCCAGCTCGATACACCCCCGACAACATAGGGATAGCATCCCTCTGCCACAATACATATTCTCATGTGCCGTCACCACGCTTTCCACCGTCCTGATACTGCCATGTTTCCCCGGTCTGCACTTCCACGGAGACCTCATCTTCCTCGGCAAGAATCAGGTAGACGCCGTCTTCTATCTCTTCAAAGCTTCCGCCCGCAACTTCTGTGACTTTCTCTCCGTGCAGGCGCAGCAGAAACCATGCCGCATCCTCCCGGTGCTCTAAGGAAAGTGTAATCACATTGCCCGCGCGCTGCTGCTTATAGTCAAGTGCCAGAAATCTGCGGATGCGCACATCACTCTCTGTCAGGGTGGTTGCGTCAAACGCTTCATACGCTTTCCAGTAGGTGCCCAGGTTTGCTGCGATCTTCTTGGACATTTTCTCCCAGGAATCCTCGTCCCCTTCCGGATACGTCACGCTATAGAGGTCGAGTGTGATGTTGGAATAGCCGAGCGCCGTCTCCATGCATTTCACTTTAAAATCATCCAGAAACGTATGCCGGATTCCGGAACTCGTCGACGGCTGCAGTGTGACGTTCTCATTGAGATACCCCACCGCCTGCCCGCTGGCGCCGGATCCGAGCGCAACCGTCCGGATTTCCGCTGGAAGGGCACTCTTCTCCCCGATGCTCTTTACTCCGTCCGCGTAGAGGGATAAAAACCGGTAGGACGGCGCATAGGTCTGCCAGAACGTCTGATCCTGCTTTATTTTTTCTGAGAGCGGGATCCCTTCCATGCTGTCTGCGGACAGTCCCGCCTCCGCGTGCTCCTCCTTCAGACGTTTCAGGTAATAGGTGACGTTCTCTCCATCCGGCTCTTCCTCATCCGTATACGTAAACTGCGGCGTCATCATGCAGGTCATCTTTGCCCCCGTCCGGGAGGCAATGGAGGTCAGCGACGGCCACACAATTTCCTGATACACTGCCTGTGCGGACTGACTGTAGCGCTTCTGCATCTCCTCCTCGTTCTCGGAGACGAACGTCGGCAGATCTGCAATCACAAGATTCTGTGCGTTAATTACCGGGTAGATATCGTAATCGTATGTCTCCCCCATCATGGCGTCCAGTATTCCAACACCGCTTATGTCTGCAAGATAATCCCCGTTCACACAGAAAATCTTTGCCGTATCCACGCTGTTTCTCCAGAGAATGGCAGGCAGAAGGCTGTTTTTTGCCGCCTCTTCCTCCATTCCCGCATACTGTGCCCGTATTTCGTTATCCACCGTCTGTTCGATCGTCTCATCGGACAGCGTGCCGACCATATAGGTCTTGGTTCCCGCGCCGGTCGTATACCAGGGAACAGAAGGGTTCATGTCCTGACGCTCCTCCTCCCCGAGTTCCGTGACCTCATAGATCTCTTCCCCGCCGAGCAGAAAGCCGGAAAACAGATGCATGCCCGCAAGCGGTATCTCATCCGCAATCACCGCGCGGATTCCGAGAAGCTCCCTTAAATCCCGGTACTCCCTTATCACAGAGCTCTGCGGCAGGGTTGCAAAAATCACAGTCACACCCATTTGTGCCTCTCTGCGAAGAACCGCCACCTCTTCTTCCGACGTCACCTTGCTGCCGTCCACCACCAGCACCTGCAGTGCATCATCCTGCAGGCTGTCAAGCAGTGCGAGGGAGCTGCTGCAAAAAAACGTCCGCTTGCGGTAGCTGCACCATGTCTTTACCACGGATTCCTCCGCTCCCCCTGCTTCGCCCACATAGATCACCTCGCAGGCGTCGGCAGATGTCTGTTCTGCCAGAAATGCATCCGACCGTTGAAAGGATGTTGTGGTATCGTCTGCATATTCGTTGCTCTCATATTCACTTAACTGTTCTTTCATGACGCCTGTAAACTGAAACATAAAAAGCAGAATCACAAACATCATTGCAATCGTCAGATAATTTCTGCGTGATACCATGTCATTTCCTTCCTGCCGGACTAACTGAACGTCCGGATCAGCTCTAACGTCTCCCTGTCAATGACGATATTGGACGCTTTCAGCCGATCCAGTTCCCGGAAAAATTCGGTTTTCTTCTCCTGCGTAAAATACATTTTCAAATAGCAGGTGTACGTGGAAAGCGCATCCGGATATAATTCCCGGCTCCGGTTGCACCAGTAATGCATCCGCCCGAATTCCTTTAAGCGGAGCAGCAGTTCACACAGCCATTCGATGTATTGCGCAGTGAGTTTCCGGTAATCTTTTTCATAGAGAAGTTCACACGCCTCCTCAAACATATCCACAAATGTCCGCTGTTCGGTCTCGTGAAAAACATTCTGTTTTAAGACGACATACATGTACTCGATCAGAAGGCAGGCATCGTCCCCCGCCTCTCTGCCGTCCTTTTGCATCTGCCGGTAGAGTTCCTGTGCATGCTGCCTGAAATCGTTGAGCACATCCCGAAGCACCGACGCCGCATAGTGGGAGGTCTCGGTGTCCTCACTGTCAAGTGCCAGCGCCAGCGATCCGAGAGAATCCGTGACATCTCCTCTGACCACATTCATAATCAGTGTGCGCAGACTATCCCGGTCGGAAATCGCCAGTGCCTCCTCGATCGGCACCACATTCCGCTCCTGCTCCTCATCCGCCATAAAATGTGTTCTGACACGCTCCTTACTGAAAATAACATCTTCCAGATCCGCCGACTGTCCGAATAATAGATGGCGCGCGAGTTCTCCCGCCACAAAGAAGACGGGACCGATCACCGGTGCCAAAAGCATAACCGCCGCGCGGATTCTTCCGCCGGTGCGCTTCCCCGGCTCTTCTCTCCAATGCTGCTCATTCCACAGGACATACGCCGCCGTGACGCACAAATTGAGTACCACAAGCAGCAGAAAATACGTTTCGATCCTGCTCATAGTTCCATCTCCTCTTTCATCCTGCACGGAAAGCCTGCGCTCCTAAAACGCTCCACAACCATTCCCGCATCCTCTGCGCTCGTGTTGGCAAGCAGTGCGTACATCTTTCCGTCGGGGAGTTCTCCGAGATAATCGCTCTGGCGCATCATGCCGGAAAGGATGCCTGCGGCTTCCTCCCTGGAGGTCTCACCCTCCTCGAAAACGACGAGCGCACACTCCGTCAGCTTCTTCTCCCTGGCGTTAAGATAAGCCTTCACCAGCGAAACAAACGCGTCCGCCTCCAAAATTCTGGTGCCGTGGATATAGCGCTGCTGTTCCAGCGCCGAGAGATAACGGTTGGCGCGCACGACCGCGTTCTGAACCAGATAGCCGATCACAGTGAGCATATTCGCCTGCCCGAGTGTCATTCTCTCCCACGGGATTCCCCACACCATCAGAATCAGCTGCATCTCGTCCTCCGAATAAATGGCGTCCGCCATCAGCGGATAGCGCTCATCCATGGTTTTGTTGATGAATACTTTTTTCTCCCGCAGCTTTTCATAGAGTTCTTCCATCTGCACATAGTGAATGGAATTTCCGAGCATGCGTGCCTTCGGCGAAGTTGCCGAGAACAGACGCGCATAGGAGTGGTTTGCCACCGTATAGATTGCGACATCCTGACTGTCCATCAGCTTTGCCAGCACCTCTGCGGCATAGAACAACACTTCACTCGGCTCGTACTTGTCCAGGCTGGACGTGATCTCATACAGCTTTCCGAAGCTGTCGTTCTGGTTGACGATCTGATTTGACAGAATCTCCTTGATGCGCACGTTGCTGCCGTTGACATCCGAGATGTCCTCCACCTGTCTGGAGAGGAAATCCACCTCATGGCGCTCCTCCTCCTCCACCGCATGCAGACGGTCACGCATATAGCCGATCACAAGTCCCAGAATCAGCAGCTGTGCAATCCATATGTACGTGTTGACATCCAGCACCACATCAAAACCGCTCCGCTGATACATCTGCACCGCAAGATACCCCGCCACCGCAAGTATCGAGGAGAATGTCGCCTGCTGCTGCCCGTAGGTAATGGCAAACAGCAGCACATACAGCAGATAAAAATCAATATTCTGGAAATACGCACTCCCCGCCATCCAGTTATTTAACAGGAAAAACGGAAGGAAACAAAGCAGATTCTCCGCGAACGGAATCATCGCTCTTACGGCCTCTCGCGACCGCTCTCCGAACCGGCTCCATCCCTTTTTTCTGCTCTGTGTCCGCACAAAAGAAGATGCGTGCTGCCGGATGTACGCCGCCTCCCTGCCGATCTCAGTCTCCGGCTTATGTACAATGCGGATTCCGAACTCCTCCGCAAATCTCTGGTTGGACAAAACCGGCTCCATCCGCTCTCTTCCGGTGTCCTCTACGACTTTCACACCTTCCAGTTCCGCCGCCACAAACTCCGCTGCGCTTCGCACGGAAATCGTCTCTCCGGAAGAAATCTGATAGACACCGTACGTCATCTTTTTTGCCGTAATCACCGCATACAAAAATTCGACGGCATCCGAATAGTGTAACAACGCCACACGGTTGTGGGGATTTACCCGGATCTCACCGGTTTCCAGCCCCTCCACACTCATGCGGGCGCAGATATCACGCGCTTCCGCCCCGGTAAGCGGTTCCCCGTAGAGATGATCCAGCCGCAGCACGATCGTCTCATAGCCCATGTTAAAGTAACTGCGGCAGAGTTCCTCTCCCGCCGCAATCGCCTGCGCGCGTACCGTATAAGCCGCACAGTTTTCCTCGCACGAAATGTCCTGTGTATACTCTCCCCCGAAGACTTCCTCCGACGAGAGATACAAAAAGCGTCCCACATTACCAGCCGTCTCATTCATCAGCAGCTGAAACAGGCCTGAAGTGTACGCCGACGCCGTGCTGCTCCCCTTCCCCCAGAGAAAGCCTGTATCATAGGCGCCCATAAAGACTGTCACATCCGGACGCACTCCCTCAAGCACCTCTCTGATGCACGGATTGTCGTATGCAAAATGATACGTCTCAAATATCTTTTTGGACGTTCTGACCGATTTGTCTTCTGCCGTCAGCAAAAACACACGGTGCCCTTCTTTGTCCAGTTTGTCCGTCAAAAGCTGAAGGAAGCGGCATTTGCTTCCCACCAATAATATATTCATCGTTTACAAGATCCCCTGTAGTTCCATTTGTCTGATAAACTGCATCACATCTGTCCGCATATCGTCTGCGGTCCCCCCGTACATAGTGGCAAGCTCCTCCGCGATTTTATCCGCCGTGTTTCCTGCCATATACTGCCTGAAGATATAAGCCCCGCTCTCATTTAACATGAGCGGCGGCCGATACGTTTCTCCATCCTGCTCCATATCTAACAGCCAGTATTTTCCTGCCGCGCACCTGAGCTGATACCTGTTTTTCTGCATCTGCCATCCTCCGAAAAATCATCGTATAATTATAGCACATCTGACGCTCAAAAGGAACCGGTTATCCGAAAATGAGGACATACTCTTCTTCGGCTTTGCGCCTCCTGAAAAATATGTCCTCATCGTTAATGCATCTTATATTCCAGACGTATCCGGTCGGTAATCAGTGCGATAAACTCCGAATTCGTCGGTTTTCCTTTTCCGTTGTGGATGGTATACCCGAACATCTCATCAATGGTATCCATCTTGCCTCTGCTCCACGCCACCTCGATCGCATGCCGGATTGCCCGCTCCACACGGCTGGAGGTTGTCTGGTACTTCTTCGCGATCGTGGGATAAAGAATTTTCGTGATCGAGTTGAGCATATCCATGTCATTGACGGACATGACAATCGCATCCCGCAGATACTGATACCCTTTGATATGCGCCGGAACTCCGATCTCGTGAATAATATCGGTGACATCCGCTTCCAGGTTGCGCTCCTTTGTCTCCTCCGCCTTCTCATAGGCATTGACCTTGCGCACTTCCGCACCGCGTCCCGCCGCAGGTCTTCTCACATTCTTGATGCGGCTTAACACGATATCATTGTCAAACGGCTTCATAATGTAATAATCTGCGCCGCGCGCAAACGCATCTTCCGTGATTTTCTCCTGACCGATCGCGCTGATCATAATAAACGCCGGATGCTTTTTTATGGAGGTGTCCTGACTCACGCGGTCTAAACCCCCCAATCCGTCAAGCTTCGGCATTACAATGTCGAGCAGCACGACATCCGGTTCTTTCGCCTTTATCACATGGTATGCTTCCTCGCCGTCGCGGGCGACTCCTACAACATTCAGTTCGTCATCACTTTCGATAATATCCCCTAATAATCGCAGCATTCTCTCATTATCATCTGCTATTGCAACATTCAGTTTTTCCATTTTAGCCCCTCCTGTGACAAAACTCTTTGCTTACTGATGATACTGATTCCAACGCAAGAAAATTTGTCGAAGCAAGTCGTCAACTGAAGTATATGCATCATTCGCGTATGATATAATATGCGTTTCTGCTGTTTCTCTTCACATAGTAAAGCGCCTTGTCCGCGTGCTCAATCAGACGCGCTCCGCTCTCTGTGCCCTCCGGCACAAAGCAGGCATACCCCTGGGAGATAGTAAGATTCGGCTGTACAACCGAGTGCTCGTTTGCGATTCCCGCCTCCGCAATCTTCTGCAGGATCGCCTCCGCGATCTCCTCGATCCGGTTCTCCATCCCTGCCGGAAACAACATCACGAACTCATCCCCGCCAAACCGGTAGACATGTCCGCAGTCCATCACTGCCTCCTTCAGAATATCCGCCACCACCTTCAGGCAGCGGTCTCCCTGAATATGCCCGTAGGTATCGTTCAGCTGCTTAAAGCAGTCGATGTCCAAAACGCCGACCGTGATCCGCTCACCGCCCGCATCCCTTATGATATGCACCGCCTCACGCTCAAGAGAATAGCGGTTCCCCAGCCCGGTCAGCGCATCCGTCACAGACATAGTCTCCACGCGCTTGCGCTCCGCCTCTTTTTCCCGCAGCTGGACCTTGATGTCGATCGCTGTGGCGCGGTCCTTCGCATCGATCGCTTTCTGGCGCTTATACAGATCCGCATGTGCCACACACAGTTCCACATAGCGCTCTTCGTTCCCCACAGTCTGATAGTAGTCCATCCACAATTCCGTCAGAAACAGCTGGAAAAAGACGGTTTTCTGATCGATCGTATAGGTCTCGACCGCAGATATGGTCTGCTTCCAGTATTCATACTCTTTCATGTCGCGGAACAGCTGACACAGATCCTTCATATCGTTCAGATAATCCGACGCATTGCTGTCTTTTTCACCGCTCGCCAGAAGGTCCTCCATGTACTCATACACATAGTCCCCCTTTCCCATCTGCCAGAGCAGCCTACATTTGAAGATCAGTACCGTATAATGATACATCTCCTCCACTTCCTCGTCAAGCTGCCGCTCTGCCTGCTCTAAATATTTGTAGGAAAGCTCGTACAGGTTCAGTTCGTAGTAGGAGACCGCCAGATTCAGGTAGGTAATCAGAGCCCAGGAACGGTAGCGTTCCTCCTTGATGCAGGTCGGATTCTGCAGTTCCCGCGCCGACTTTAAGAAATAGTCGATCGCCTTCTCATGCTCTCCCAGCTCCTGGTACCTGGAGCCGATATTGTTATAAAAGAGTGTCGTGATGTTATTTAGCTGGTAATCGATCGCACACTCAAGTCCTTCGACCAGATAATCCACCGCCATCGTCTCGTTCCCCGTGGCGCCGTAGATCACTCCGAGCAGATTGAGCGCTGTGGCGTATTTTAGCATATCATCACACTTCTTGTAGAGATGAAGCGCATTCTGTACGAGCATCGCCGCTTCCTCCAGCTTGTGGTCAAAGAATCTGGCTCTGCCCTCTTCGTAGTATTCATCTGCCAGTTTTTGTATATGTTCCTGCTGTTCCATTCCGTCTTCCGTCCTTAAAGCCAACAATACTGACTGTAGTATACCATAAGTACCAGACGTTGTAAAAGTTTTTGTCGTGCAATCACAACATTTTCTCAATAAAGATTCCGTAACCCATCGACGCATCCGACACAAACACATGTGTCACCGCCCCGATCATCTTCCCGTTCTGGATGATCGGGCTGCCGCTCATCCCCTGTACGATTCCTCCGGTCAGATCTAAAAGCCGCTCATCGGTAACCTTAAAAAGAATTCCCTTGTTTTCCTCATCCCCGCTGTAATCAAGACTCTCTATCTCGATTTCATACTCCGCGCGCTCACCGGACACCTCCGAGATGATGTAGGCTTTTCCGGGTTCAATATCCTGCTTATAAGCCACCTCATAAACTTCTCCCTCCAGCTCCCCCGCCGTATCGTTTAATACGCCGCGGATGCCAAGCGGCGAGTTCTCCGTAATGCTCCCCATGCAGTGCGATTCCCCGTAGTCGATGATGCCCGCAAGTTCTCCCGGCACGCCGGTCTTCCCCTTCTGGATGCTGACAATTTTTGTCTCGTAAATATACCCTTCCGAGAGGCTCATCTGCACGCCGGTGTCACCGTCGCTCACCGCATGTCCGAGCGCGCCGAAACCGCCGTCCTGCCTGTAGTAGGTCAGCGTTCCGACCCCGGCAAGGTCATCCCTCACCCAGATGCCCAGACGGTATTTTCCCGTCTCACCCTTGACCGGATTCATGGATACTTCCACATACTCCCCCTTCCGCATCACTCCTATGATCTCACGCCCGCTGCCGTAGCTGTCAATCTTGTCCATCAGCTCCTCTTTCTCATACACCGTCTCCCCGTTCACACTCACAATATAATCCCCGCTCTGCACCAGATTCTGCGCCGGACTGCACTCATTGCCCCACACATCCGCAATCTTCGCCGTGCCGAGTACCAGGATTCCGTCCGTCTTCACATAGATGCCGATCGCCTCGCCGCCCGCAGTCACCGCCTGTCTGTCGACCATCATCACCTTCACATCTTTTACCGGGAAAATGCCGAACAGCTTGCAGGTAACGGTATAAAAAGGAGCCTCCGCCGCAGTATCCGACTGCCCGTTCATGCGATAGAACACTTCCTCGCTGTCGTCCTTTAACGTCACGCTCACCGGAACGCCAAACCGGTAATCCGCCTTTTCCCCGAACGGCACGTAGATCTCATCCGGCAGCGCCCGCCCGAACGACTTTACGGCAAACAGTGTCAAAAGTAAAAAAGCAACCCATGTGATCTGCTGTATCAAAAAATAAAATTTATGTCTCATATCTGCCCCCATACCATTTTCTGTACCCCAAAAGGCCGTCACACAGCAAAAAAAGAAGATACCATGGTATCTCATACCTGTGGTATCTTCTTTTATTATGTGAAAATTTTTACTTTTCAAACCCCAATTTTTTGCTTTTTGCAAGCGCGCGCATCTCTCTTGCGCTCTCTTTTACTGTCTCCGTGATCTCCACGCCTCCAAGCATACGGGAAAGCTCCTGCACGCTCTCCTCCTCCGACAGTCTGCGGATCGTAGAGACTGTCGTCTGATTCTGCACAGATTTCTGAATCAGATAATGGGAATCCGCCATCGCCGCAATCTGCGGGAGATGTGTGATACAGATAATCTGGTGCGACCGTCCCAGCACGTTCATCTTCTCGGAAACCATCTGCGCCGTCCGGCCGCTGATTCCGCTGTCGATCTCATCAAAAATCAGCGTCTCCACCGCATCCTCATCCGCTAACACCGTCTTGATGGCAAGCATGATACGCGAAAGTTCTCCTCCCGACGCTACTTTTCCGAGCGGTTTTAACGGCTCGCCCGGGTTCGTGGAAATCAAAAATTCCGCATCGTCGAATCCGTTCGCCGTATACTCTGCCATGCGCTCAAAATTCATCGTAAAACGCACATCAAGGAAATTCAGATCCAGTAGCGCCTGCGTGACCGCCGCGGTAAGCCGCTCTGCCGCCTCCTTACGCATTGCGGACACCTCGCTGCTCTGCTTCTCTAAGACTTTTTTAGTCCGCGCAATCTCTTCCTTAAGACCGGCGAGATACGTGTCATAGTCCTTAAGCTGCATCAGGCGTTCCTGCTTCTCTTCTAATGCCAGAAGCACGTCCGGGATCGTGCTGCCGTATTTGGATTTCAGATGATTCACCTCATCGAGACGCTTCTCCACCTGGTAGAACGTCTCCTCATCGTACTCCATATTCTCGACATAATCGGCAAGTTCCCGGTTGAAATCGCTTAACAGCCCGTCGATCTCAAGCAGCTCACGCTCGAGTTCGGCAAGCTTCTCATCGTATCCGGAGACTGACGAGAGCTCGCGTACCGCCCTTCCGGTCAGCTCCGACGCACAGTCCGATTCGCCGCCGGTATTGCTGTATGCACCGTTTACGGCATTCACAATCTTCTGTCCGTTGGAAAACCGGCGGTACTCATTCTCCAGTTCCTCGTCCTCGCCTTCCCGAAGTCCTGCCTCCTCGATCTCACGGATCTCGTACTCCAGGAACGAAATCTCCCGCTCGCGCTCTGCGCCGTCTATGCCGGCATTTTTCTCTTCCTCCACCAGCTTTTTGTAGCTGCGGTAAGTCTCTGCGAGCGCCTTCTTTTTCTCTGTCAGCGTCTCTCCCACATAGGCATCCAGAATCTCCAAATGTCTGCGCTTTGAAAGAAGCGACTGATGCTCATGCTGACCGTGAATGTCAATTAAAATCGCCGCGATCTCGCGCACCGCGGATGCCGGCATACTCTGACCGTTGACGCGCGCCGTTCCCCTTCCGCCTACGATTCTGCGGCTTAGGATCACCTGGTCATCTTCCGGATAGACCTCGAGCGCCTCCAGCTTTTGCCGTTCCTGCCCGTTCTCCACCGTAAATACCAATTCTACCAGCGCCGGAGCAAACTCCCCGGTCTGCGGATCTTCTCTCAACATTTCCTTTTGCACTTTTTCACCCAGCGCCAGATTGATCGAACCGATGATGATGGACTTACCCGCACCGGTCTCTCCCGAGAGGATATTGAGTCCCCGGGTAAAATCCACCTCCGCCTCGTCAATCAGCGCCAGATTTTTCACATGCAGACTTTGTAACATAGAATCTCCTTCTACTCTCCCCAAAAGAATCCCGTCTAGTCTTCCACAAGCTTTTTCAAGCGGTTCATCACCGCAACGGTATCATCCACACTGCGGATCGCGCACATGATGGTGTCATCCCCCGCAATGCAGCCCACGATCTCGTGCATATGCATGGCATCTAACGCAGCCGCCACCGCCATCGCCATACCCGAGACAGTCTTAATGACCAGAATATTCTGCGCCATATCCATGGATACAAATCCGTCGTGGAACACGCGCACATATTTCTGCGACAGATTTTCGTCCGTCTCCTGCAGCGCAACGTATTTCTGCCTGCCGTTGCTCATTGCAACCTTGGTGAGCTTTAGTTCCCGGATGTCCCTGGAAACCGTCGCCTGTGTTACCTGATAGCCCTCACGCTCCAGATAATCCGACAGTTCTTCCTGTGTTTCAATGTCATTTCTCTTGATCAATTCCAGCATTTTCGCCTGTCGTTTGGTTTTCATTCTGCCCTCCGTTTCCCGCTTATGTGTATACCTGCATCTTTTTGCTTAGGATCTCGAGAAAGCTCTTGTTGCTCAGCTTTAAGATCCTTGTCGTGTCCGAAGCCTTCCGGATACTGAACTTATCTCCCACCACAAGTCTTGCGGCGGTATCCCCGTCAAAGCTGACCTCCAGCGTCTCATCCTTCTGTGAGCGCCTTCTGCCGATCTCAACAACCACTTCGTCCTCCGCACCGATCACAATACTGCGTGAATTGAGATTATGCGCATTGATCGGCGTAATTAAAATCATCTGTGCCTTCGGATCCACGATCGGTCCGCCTGCCGACATATTGTAGCCGGTAGAACCGGTCGGCGTCGACACAATGATTCCGTCCGCCCGAAACGTATGCAGATACTCCCCGTTCACATAGACGATCAGGCTGACTACCGACAACTCCCCCGTGCGGTGAATCACGATATCATTCAGGGCAACCCCGTATTCTTCCCGCACTCCGCCAAGGATGCCTGCGCCGGTGAGCATCATGCGCTCCTCCACCATACAGTCATCCGCCATCAGACGGTCAACCGCGTCAAACACGTTGCTCTCCTCGAGTTCACACAGATAACCGACCGTACCAAGGTTCACGCCGATCAACGGAATCCTGCTGTCCACCAGCCTGGATGCCGCGCGGATCAGCGTTCCGTCGCCGCCTAACACCATGACGCAGTCCGTCGCTGGATCCATCTTATCCAAAGCAGGCGCCGCCTCGCTTTTGCTCTCCCCGTCACTGTAAAAGCAGTCACATTCTCCGCCCTTTTTGCGGATATACGCCGCAAGTTCTCCGGTGAGTCTGCCGTTCTCGTCCTTATATGTATTTGTGATGATCAAAAAATGTCTCATAAGCTTCCCCACATCCGGCAGACGCCCGGTCATTCACAGACGTCCGGTTACTTGTCTAACTCGCCGTGCGCTGCATCCACGACCGCCTCAATGTCGACTGCCGCATCCACGCCGCCCGTCTCATCCTTCCGGATGTACACCAGATACTCGATGTTTCCTTCCGGTCCCTTGATGGGCGAATATTCCAGATTCTTTACAAAAAATCCGTTCTGTGACGCGAATTCAATGATCCGCTCTACCACTTCCTCGTGAACAGCCTTGTCACGCACAACACCCTTTTTCCCGACTTTTTCCCGTCCGGCTTCAAACTGGGGCTTGATGAGACAGACCATCTCGCCGCCGTCTCTTAAGAGCTCCCGTGCCGGGATTAAAACCTTGGTAAGGGAAATAAACGACACATCCACCGACGCAAAATCCAGCACGTCATCGATATCCGCCGGGGTCACATAGCGGATATTGGTCTTCTCCATGCAGACCACGCGCGGATCCTGGCGCAGCTTCCATGCGAACTGACCATAGCCGACGTCCACGGAATACACCTTGACGGCTCCGTTTTGCAGCATGCAGTCGGTAAATCCACCGGTGGAAGCTCCGATATCCATGCAGACCTTACCCTCCAGCGTGATTCCGAAATGCGTCATGGCTTTTTCAAGCTTTAATCCGCCGCGGCTCACGTATTTGAGCGTATTCCCCTTTACGGTGATCTCGACCTCCGTGTCAAATGCAGCCCCCGCCTTATCTTCCCGCTGGTTCTCCACAAAGACATTGCCTTCCATAATCATGGTCTTTGCCTTCTCCCTCGACGGAGCCAGTCCTCTGTTTACAAGCAAAACATCTAATCGTTCTTTCAAAAGTCATTCCTTTCCGCACCGCTTTCCTGTGCGTGCAGTTCTTCATATGCCTCTATGGTGCGCTCCGTGATCGTCTCCGCATCGATTCCGACTTCCCTGCGCAGAATCTCCACATTGCCATGTTCCACGTACTCATCCGGAATCGCGATGGCAAGCACTCTCACAGAGAGATTGTGCTCCTCATAAAAACGCATGACCTGTTCGCCCATGCCGCCGCTGATCACATTCTCCTCCATCGTAACGATAAGGTCGTGATGCCTTGCTGCGGACAGGAGCGCATCCTCATCCAGCGGCTTTGCAAACCGCGCATTGATTAAGCTGCTCTCATAGCCGAGCGCCTTCAGCCGCTCATGCACCGCCTCCGCCGTCTTCACCATCGCACCAAGTGCAAACAGCGCAATCTGACCCGACCGGTAGATCCACTCACTCTTGCCGCAGGCGATCGGCGCCCGGTACTCTCTTAATCCGTCATACGCCTCTCCTCTCGGATATCTTATCGCAATCGGCGCGGAAAAATCAACTGCATATTTAATCATATCCGACAGTTCCCATTTATTCTTCGGCGCCATAATGGTCATATTCGGTATCGTTGAGAGATAGGAGATGTCAAAAATTCCCTGGTGGGTCTCCCCGTCGCTGCCCACAAGTCCTGCACGGTCGATCGCAAATACCACCGGCAGGTTCTGAATACAGACGTCGTGGAGGATCTGGTCGTAGGCGCGCTGTAAAAAAGATGAATACACGGCAAAGATCGGCTTTAAGCCTCCCGCCGCGAGCCCCGCCGCAAATGTCACCGCATGCTGCTCCGCAATGCCCACATCAAAAAAGCGCTCCGGAAACATATTGTGGAAACGTTTTAATCCCGTTCCGTCGGTCATCGCCGCCGTGATTGCCACCACGCGCTCATCACGGTCGCCAAGCTTGCGCATCACCGTGGAAAAAACATCGGTGTAATTTGCCTTTGTCCGCGGATGCTTCGGAAGTCCCGTCTCGATATCAAACGGCTCCGTCCCGTGGAACCGCGCCGGATGCCGCTCGGCAGGTGCATAGCCTGTTCCCTTGTGCGTGATGACATGCACCAGCACCGGTCCATCCACACGCGACGCTTCCTGCAGCAGCTTTAAAATACCCTTGATATCGCCTCCGTCCACCGGTCCGAGATAAATAATCCCCAGTTCCTCAAACAGCATCCCCGGAATGAACAGCTGCTTAATTCCGCTCTTCGTGCGCCGGATACGCTCCACCATCTTATCGCCATAGACCGGAATCTTGTTGAGGGAATTCATGACCCCGAGCTTTAAATCCCGGTAGGCATCCGCCGTGCGGAACCCCGCCAGGTAGGTGGACAATCCGCCGACATTCTCCGAGATGGACATATTATTGTCGTTTAGGACAATGATAAAGTTGGAGTTAAGCTGTGCCGCATTATTAAGCGCCTCAAACGCCATACCTCCGGTCAGCGCACCGTCTCCGATCACCGACACCACCTTGTAGTCCTCCCCGGTAATCTCTCTCGCATGCGCGTACCCCAGTCCCGCCGAAATGGACGTGGAACTGTGTCCCGTGTCAAAGCAGTCACATTCGCTTTCCTTGCGCTTCGGGAATCCGCTCATTCCCCCGTACTTGCGCAGCTGGTCAAATCCCTCTTTTCTTCCGGTCAGAAGCTTGTGGGTATAAGACTGATGCCCGACATCCCAGATCAGCTTATCCTTCGGCAGATCCAAAAACAGATGCAGCGCCATGGTCAGCTCGATCACGCCCAGATTAGACGCAAGATGTCCCCCGGTATCCGAGATTTTCTCGATTAAAAATTGACGAATCTCCGATGCAAGAATTTTCAGTTCCTCATCGGAGAGTTCCTTGATATCATTTTCTTTTTGTATACGTTCCAAGATCATACAGAGCACCTCTGCTTTTTATCGTAGTTTACTTCTCCCGGAGGATCAGATATCTGAGCAGTTCCGTCAGATATTCGTTCTTAACCACAAGGGAATCCATCCGCGCAATCGCCTGCTCGGATAGTGACGCAACATCCGCCTTCGCCTTCTCAATGCCCTCATAGGTCACGTACGTGATCTTGTGGTTCTTCTCATCGCTGCCGATGGGCTTTCCCAATACCTCCATGGTGCTCGTGACATCCAGAATGTCGTCCTGGATCTGAAATGCAAGTCCGACCTCACCGGCTGTCTGCTCGATAATCTTCTGTTCACCCTGCGTGGCTCCCGCCAGCACCGCTCCTGTAAGCATTGCCCCCTCGATCAGGGCGCTCGTCTTCAGACGATAGATAAAATCGAGTTTTTCCTTGGTCATGTCTGGCTTTCCCTCCGACTCGACATCCACGGTCTGGCCGCCGACCATCCCATAGATCCCCGCCTTTGCGGTCAGAATCTGAAATGCCTGGCATACCCCGGGATTGCCCGGTTCCATGGCAAATGCCCGTGCCGCAGTCTCATATGCATAATTCAGAAGCGCATCTCCCGCGAGGATTCCCATTGCCTCCCCGTACACGGCATGCGTGGTCTTCTTCCCGCGGCGGTATTCGTCATTATCCATTGCCGGAAGATCATCATGCACCAGTGAGTAGGTGTGAATCATCTCGATCGCTGCCATGAACGGTTCGATCACCTCGGATCTTCCTCCAAACAGGCGGTAAGTCTCCTGCATCAGCATCGGGCGGAGACGCTTACCTCCCGCCAGCACGCTGTAATTCATCGCCTCCATGATGGTCTTCTGATAGCCTTCTTCCTTTGGCAGGTATTTTTTTATGATCTGTTCAATCTGCGCTGTGCGCTCCGCCATCTCGGTCTTAAAATCCATCGTCTGCATCCCCCTACCGTTCTTACATCTCTTCTATTTCCCCGTCCTCACCGAGGATCTGCATCTTTTTTTCCACTTCGTCCAGAATGGTTCCGCAATTTTTTAATTGCAATACCCCCTGCTGATACAGCGAAAAAGATTCCTCCAGCGAAATCTCCGGCTGTTCCATCTGTGTAAGGATCGCCTCGATCCGGGTAAAAGCCTCCTCAAGCGTCGGCTTTTTTTCGTTCTGATTATCCATCGATTCTTCCTTTCTCCAAACCATCCTCTGCGGCATCCTGCTTACGGATCTCTGTCACAGCCGCTTTTAAGCTGCCCCGGTAGAGATGAATGGAAAGCGCTTCTCCGATCTGCACGGTGTCCGCATCCGTCAGCGCATGTCCGCCGGCATTCTCCACATAGGAATACCCCTGCGCCAGCTTCTTAAGCGGCGACATCCCGTCCAGTCTTCCTGAAAGAAGTGCCAGCGTATGGCGCTTCTGTTCAAGCGTTGCCTGCATCCGGCGCTCTAAGGCGGCGCCCAGCTCGTCCAAACGCTTTTCATTCTCTTTGAGCTTGGCGCGCGGATTCAGATAGCGCAGCTTCTCCTCATCATGCATGAGACGCGTGCGCATCTGGTTCAGCCTTAATTCCAGCTGGCGTCTCATCTGTGTTCCGTAATCCATCAGCCACTTTTCGACGAGCTGCACATCAAACACTGCAAGCTCCGCCGCCGCGGAAGGTGTCGGTGCCCGCAGATCCGCCACATAATCCGATATCGTCGTATCCGTCTGATGTCCGACCGCCGAGATCACCGGCGTGTTGCATGCAAAAATCGCCCGCGCAACCTCTTCTTCATTGAATGCCCACAGATCCTCGATCGAACCGCCGCCGCGTCCCACAATGATGACGTCCACACCCAGCACATCCAGCGCATGGATGCCGCGCACAATGCTTGCTGCGGCGCCGTCCCCCTGCACGAGCGCGGGATATAAGATCAACTGCACATAGGGATTCCTTCTGGCCGCAATGTTGCGGATATCCTGTATCGCGGCTCCCGTAGGCGCTGTCACAATGCCGATCCTCGTGGCATATCTGGGTATCGGCTTTTTGTATGCCGCATCGAACATTCCCATCTCCTCGAGTTCGCGCTTTAACGCCTCAAACTTCAGATAGAGATTCCCGGCACCCTCAAGCTCAATCTCTCTGGCATAGAGCTGGTACTTTCCGTCCCGCTCGTACACCTCGACGGAGCCGGTCACAACAACCTTGTCTCCCTCCTTCATCTGAAAGGCAAGTCCGCGGCGGTACCTGGAAAACATGACCGCGGCGATCGTCCCCGTCTGATCCTTGAGGGTAAAATAAATATGACCGCTGGAGTGATACTTACAGTTCGACACTTCCCCCTTGATGCTGATCTGGTGCAACATAAAATCCTGTGCGAACATGTTCTGGATGTATGTATTTACCTGACCGACAGAATAGATATTTTTTCTCATACCAGCTTTGCAAGTACACCGTTGATAAATGCCGGCGACTCATCGGTGCCATACTTTTTGGCAAGCTCCACCGCCTCGTTGATGGCAACGCCGACCGGCACATCCTCATCATACTTCATTTCATAGACCGCCAGGCGGATCAGCGTGAGATCTACCTTTCCCATGCGTCCGGTCTTCCAGCCTTCTGCCACAGCATCGATCGCCTCGTCAATCTCTGCAAGATGCGCCACGATATCCTCGCATTTGCCGGAAATATACGCGCCGTCCTTTGCATCCCACGGCTCCTCCGTCTCCTCATAGACGGCAATCTGCTCCGGCAGTTCCTGTCTGTCATGGAACTCCACGCCAAACAGCAGCTTAAATATCTGTTCTCTCAACTCTCTTCTGGTCATAAACCTTTCCTTTCTCTCATGTTCCGTCTTCTTCGTCACATTTCCCTGTACAGGAAAAAAGGATGTCGCAGGGACATCCTTTATCTTATTCACCGTGATTCGATGCGTTACTTGTTGCTGCCCATGTCCACACTTGCGATACGGATATTCACGATAGATACTTCCAGACCGGTCATATTCTCAATCGCATTCTTGACTCTGTCCTGCACCTTGGCTGACACTTCAGGGATCGAATAACCATATGAAATGTTCAGTGCCACATCCACGCTTACCTTTCCGTCGAGAACTTCTACACGAATTCCTTTGGAAAGGTTCTTCATACCAAGCTTACTTACCAGTTCATTTGTGATGTTGCCAGCCATGGAACCAACGCCCTCAACCTCGGTAGCGGCAAGTCCTGCGATGATGGCAACCACTTCATCTGCAATCTTCACTTCTCCCAAATTACCGTCCTTTATTTTAAATGTTTTGCGATCCTCACCCATGTCAAATGCCTCCTAAGTGATATTATGCGTTTATTATAACAGACTATTCCCGTTTTGGAAACCAAAAAAAGTATTAAATTATTCGGTCACACCGAGTTCCTGAAAATCGCATCCATCATCACCGCCTGGGGAAACAAAGGCATATGCGCTCGTCGTTCCCTTCCATGTGACAGAAAAGCTTCCCTCCAGATCCAGGAACGAATGTGCTTCAGCAATCCCCGTCACAAGCTCCGCCATATCCTCGATAAAGCTCTCCGCCATCGCCGGGTTGGTGCACTCCTTCTCCTCGATCTCCTCCTCCACGAAAAGGCGCAGCACAAAATCATCCAGATCGCTCTCGTCATCAAGTTCTGCCCTGCTGATATAAGGATTATTACAGCTCTCTAACACACGCTTCATGTAGGAAGCACAGGAAAGGATCCGCGACTGCGACACGTCCTCCGCCTCCAGGAAAATCTTGTATTCCATCTTCATTGTATCTGCCATCTTATGTCCTCTTTTCCGTGCCTTGGCAAACACCGCATCACTTTCCTATAATCTCCGCCGTATCAATGAACTCATAAGGAGTCTGCTGATAGACGTAGTAATTTAACCAAACATCATATAAATATACTCTGTATTCTGCGAAAATACAACATTTTTCTGATGTCCGCGTGTAAATTTACACGTCGTCTACACACATCAAGCAGTTCTTCCTTTAAAATCCACTACATTGCTTTTAGTCTCTGGAACAATTTTTTCAATATCCGTTGACAGCTTATCTTCCAGCACATGCGTATATAAATCCATTGTCATTTTAAGCGATGCATGACCTAAATATGATTGAACGACTTTTGCCTGTACTCCATTTTCAAAACATCTTGTTGCGAATGTGTGCCGGAAAGTATGCCCACTAAAAAATGGGAAAGCATCATCCAGGCTCCTTAAGTCATTTATCTTTTTTACTATAGATCTTATTGCATCTGTGTAAATCACTGAATTTAACGGTGTATTATATTTTGTGACAAAAAGAAAATCATTTTGTTCTTTTGGTCTCTTCTTAGACACAATGTCCTTAAGTTCAAATTGTTTTTCAAGGTATTTTTTGCACACACTATTAATTGGCACTTTCCTATAACTTTGTTTTGTCTTTGGCGGCTCTAAATGAAATGTTTTTCTTTCATCTGTCAAATATTTTTGATAGACAAGTGTTTTATCGACTTTAATAAAATCATTTTCCATATCAACATCATTTTTTGTTAATGCAAACAACTCCCCGGGTCTAAGTCCCGTGTTCACCGCGACATGAAACATATTGTCATAAAACGTGTTTTTGCATGCCTCAAAAAATATCTCTTGTTCTTCAACTGTAAGTGCTTTTGCTTTTATCTGTTTTGCCGTTCTAATTACAACACCCTTACAGGGATTTTTTGAAACAAGGTCATCTTCCAGTGCCCTGGCAAACATATCAGACAAAATGACTTTTATCTTATTTTGTCGCTCATGCTGATAATGATCTTCATAAGCTTTATCGACCAACCATTGGATATCTGATTTTACAATAGAATTTATGTTACGGTTCCCCATAAAGGGGGATATATTTTTATTATATATATGAGTGTATTCTCTTAGCGTGTTAGGACGTACACTTTTCTTTTTATATATGTCTACCCATTGCGTAAACCATGTATCTAGGCTAATCTCTTGTCTGATACTTATACAATTGATATTTGAAGCAACCGCCACAGCATATTCTTCTTTTAACTCTGAAAGTTTCCTACCGTAAAGTGTCTTTGTTTTTCCAAATCTATCTTTATACCTTGCTTGATATAAACCATCCTTTCTTTGTGAAAAACCTGTTCCTAGTTCCTTTCCTTTTAAATTTTTTCCCATACTTTTGCTCCTTAAAAGAGCCTTGATACAGTATTTTATGTTACTATATGTTAGCTCACGTTTCAACAGATTTTTATATTTCTCTTGTTTTTTCTAAATATTTTTCAAATTCTTTTCTTTTCACAAGTCGTTTTCCTTTCCCTACAAAAAATACAAATGTACAGCCCGGTTTATTCAGCATAGCTTGCAGTCTGTTTATTCCTATATTACTGTATTCTGATGCTTCTTCTACCGTAAGCATAATTTTTTCCCATATTGGAATTGTTTTTTTCATATTTTTTCTTTTCCTTTCTTTTCTTTCAATATGTCAGATGGTACAAAAAAGTTAAAAATCAAAAAAATAAGCCTGCTATTTGAATTAGCAAGCTTATCTTTTTGACAATTTTGATATTATGATAAAAGCTATTGCATTTTAGCCAATTCGACTCTCAATGAGGACATTTCGTATTTTTTAAATTGCTGATCAAATTTCTCCCAATTTGTCGGACAAATAAAATCCTCTAGCTGATATCCTAATTGAATGTCTGTTTTAATTGTTGCCAATTTTTTTGATAAAAAAGCGTTATCTTTTTCAGCAATCAACTTTTTATAATATCCCTTTCGAAGATCCAATTCCTCTTTCCATCTATTTTCAATATTAGGACCTTTTATTTGAATATCTTCATATAAACTTTCAATTGTAAAATATTTAGAAATCAGCTTTTTCGCACTTTCGTCTCCGACACCTTTCACTCCTGGGATATTATCTGATTTGTCTCCTGCAAGTGCTTTAAAATCAATAACTGTTTTAGCATTGGGAAGACCATATCTTTCACAAGCGGATTTTTCATCTAATTCATCAACATTGTCAGGGCAATTGGTGTCTTCCATAGCAGGCAATAAATTTCCACCTTTTCCCGACTGAATCATCCAAACAGTCGTATTCTTGGATTGATTTAAGAGCTGTACATAATCAAAGTCTTTTGTCATTAAAGTCACATTAAGATTTGGAATATTTTCAAATCTTGCAGCAAGAGATCCCGCCAGATCATCTGCTTCATACTCATTGCTTACAAAAACTTTAAAGCCCATATTAGCAAGCATTTTTTCAGTTTCAATAAATTGCTGTTTTAATGGAGCCGGTGTTTCATGACGAGTCGCTTTATATCCATCGTATATTCGTTTTCGAAAAGTATTTCGTGATTTATCAAATACAAAAGCTACATATTCAGGGTTCTGCTGACGAATGATTTTGAGCATTGTCTGTGCCACACCATATAATCCGTTTGTGTAAATTCCTGTTGAAGTTTGAAGGATTTCTCCATAGTGCTTTTCTTTTTCTTCATCCTCCTTTGCATATTTAATGGATGTTGGTAAATTTCCATAATATTTTAATGATAAAAGTGCAGAGCCATCAATTATTAAAAATCTTTTCATTTTTCCTCCATATTTCTTTTTGATTTTTTATATTTTTAATATGTCAGAAATATACAAAAAAGAGATTGGAAACAATATAGCATCATTTCCAATCTCTTTTATTATTTTGTGTTTTTTGTGTTTGCGGAATATATGTAATCAAGAATACTTTTTTCAGGAGATACTCTAAATTCTCCTACTAGACAATTAACTTTCACTTTTAATTATATGTAAGTGCCAGTATAAATGCGGTATTTTTGTTTTCAGCATATATCAAAAATGTGACATAATCTTCACATCCTAATGGACAATCTGGACATGTAATCTCATTTACAGTAGGGCATCGATTTGCGAATGATATTTCATAAAATTTTCTATCCATATATTTCCCTTATCATCACAATGTTTCTAAGCCTATTACTTCCAAAGAATTGTCTTTTAACCATTTCAAAATGTCATGCACAATAGTAAATGTATCTTCATATCCACACGATGCATTACTCCATGTATAACAATCATTATCTTTATCAAACCAAATTTCTATCAATTCGTCATTTGATAAGTAAAATCTAACAACAGCATCGTCATCTTGTTCTTCTGCTAACCCCATTTCCTCAATTACATAGTTATTTACTTCTACAGCATTCATCGCAACGCTCCTTTTTACCAAGGCTTGTATTTATTCAATACATCACCTAATTCTCCCGTCAATTCTGTTATAACATCATTAGACTTGCTTTCTACATATTCCTTGCACGAATCAACGTCTAATCCTATATCAATAATATCATTATGATACGGTTCTCCTGTCAGATTCTCTCCATATGAGATTTCATCAAATGGAATTTCATAGTATTCGCCAGATAATCCATCAATACAACTAAATGTCAGCTTCGTATTTTCATCATACCCAATCTCATTTAACTTATTTATCAATTCTACTACTTTCATTCTTTCTTCCTCTTTTCTGTTTTTTTGTTAAAAATTATTGTAGGACGTGAATTATTTCTTTGATTGTTTTTTAAGTCATTACTCAGTTTTTGACTGTTTTATTGTCAGTATTGCTTTCAACAATTTCCTTCAAATCCTGAATTACAGCAGCCAATGTATCTCGATCACCTTTCCTGTAATCATCCAATTCCTCTTCGTTATCGGCGCTTACATACTTTTTGTATTTTTCAATAAGATTTTTTAATTTTTCTTCCATAATTCATTTTCCTCCATTTAAAACAATTCTTTCATGTCATTTTATTTTGTATCCATATACCCATTTTGGCATTGATTTGCTATCATGCCAATTATGAAGCCCAACAGTGAATCTTTCTAATACCCCATTTTTATATAATTCTGTAAGATATCTATTAAGTTCTGGAACTTTCTGTGTTCCCCATAACATGATTTTTACATTCTTTGGATTACAATCATTTATATAAGAAGTAACAAAATCTTCCATGTATACGTCCTGCCATCCATTATCACGGATATATTCAGTAATCCAATTTAATTTTTCTTGTTTTTTCACATTTTCTCCTAAAGAAATCGTCATTTCTAACCATTTAATTAAATATGAATTGAAAATCTTTATCGTTTATCTCCACAGAAATAAGCTCGTTATGGTCATCTAAAATATTTACAACTGCACTCTCAAATTTTGAATATGCTTGAGTGCATTCATATTCTTTTCCTTTAGTAAAATGTTCATCTGTTTTTTTTACAAATTGCTTTATTATTCATAAAACCCTCCTTTTTAATAACCGTTACACATACAATAATATTTTACATCTGACTCTGCACAAACATAAATATAACCATTTTCTATAATAAGCTTCAATCCATGATTATATTGTTTATCATTTGTAAAATTATCTTTCTCTGCTAATTTATCTATTTCCATTTATATCACCTCTTCTTTTAAAAATCTCTTATAGTCATTTTCACCATTTGTAAACAATTCACAGCAATCGTCTAGCTGTATTATCAATGGCTCATCACTGTCTTCTTTATATTGAGGATGGTTGCGATTCATACACATCCATCCAGGGCAAGCCCATGTACAATACAAACACTCTTTACATTTCATATATGTTTCTCCTACGACATCACCAAATGAAAGTCGAATTTCGAGTTATATTATTTTAAAAATCTACTAGCATCACTTTTTATCAACAATGAAACAATATCTCCAAATTTTTCATATGCAGCATCTAAAATCATCGCTTCCAAGTCTCTTAATTCCCAATACTGCAAATTCTCTGCCAAGTGATTTAATGTACAATCTGGACTAAGTTTTCCAGATTTATATTTCCATTCATTAATGTCTTTACATAAATTTACTAAACCATTTGCATCCATATGATCAATATAATGTTTTACTTCTTTTCTTTCCATTTTGCTCTCCCTTTAGTCTAACAAGACTTGAAAGTTAAATTTGCTTGCCTTATTCTGATTCAATATCAACTGGATTTTCCAATTTTAAAATCTCATCTCTATGCTCTACTAACGCAGCACTTGCAATAGCATTTATTTTATTCTGGCAAAATGACTCAATTTCTCCTTTTGCTTCCATAACAGTTTTGTCCATCTGTTCATTAAATTGATCTGCAATAAAATCTAAATTACATCCAATATCCATACTTAATGTTCTAAGTTTAGATATTACAGCTTCTTTGTCTGCTTTTGTTAATGCTTTCTTCTGAGAAAACAAATCGGTCACATCCTGAATTAATTGCTGTGACTCATTCATTACATCCTTTGTTTTGCCTTTGAACTCATCAGTAAACTGCTCTCTTTTGCTAACAAAATCACATTCAGGAATCCTACCATCTTTTTCGGTATAGCGTATAGTACATGGTACACCAGAACCGCATCCAAAAGATGTAATTGCTTCAGCAAATTGTGAATAACTCATCTCTATTTCTGCAATAGGAGCTTTACCATAAACCCAATCTCTATTTAATCCACGCTCTATCTCTGCATGTCTTAACTCCATTGTTATCACATTATTATGCTTGATACTACTGCCGAATAAAGGTGTTACACGGCTATTTGATCTATTAAACATAATAGTTCCATATGACGGATGGGAAGTTCTAGTCCCAAAATCTGTTTCTTCTACTTTATATTCGTTTTCCATATATTCTATTCTCCTTTCAAACTAACAGTAAACTTAGATTTCCTTGGCTTATATCTAATATTTAGATACTAAGTCTTCTTTAATATAAGCTTTGAAGCAACATATCTTTTTCTCTTTCTGCTTCGTCTAAATCAATATCAAAAAAATCAGCAAGCAATTTTTCTTTATTAATATAATCTCCATTTCCCATAACATTAGCAAATGGATTTTCCCTCTTTTGTTTTCTGTCAAATACAGTATATTTACCTAAAAACCAATCCAAAAATTCTCCGCATAATTGTGACTGTTCTTGAATTTCTACCATTTTATCCAATGTTGGCGTTTTTGATTTTTCCATAAAATATCATCCTTCCATAGTAAACCTAGATTTTATGGGATTTTGCATAATCCCAAGTTACATTATTCAAGATGTGTAATTTTTATTAAAGGGAATTATAATACTTAATAATATCTGCATCTGTAGCATAATAATCTTCCCAACCTAGAACAGTATAAGAAATTCCTCTACTATAACTAATTCATTCAACATTCAATATTATTCACATCATATCTTTTATTTTATATTTTACATTTTATTCGATTTTATAAAAGTTTTCAATTATTCTTTTTCATTTCAACATGCTCCTGCTTTCTTATGTTGTTTACATATTTAATATGTCAGATTTTTCAAGAATATATTTCGGTATAAAAAAGAGGGCATAATGCCCTCTCCTTATCTATATATTGCTTGCGTTAAAGCAAATCTTTGCATCTTCAAAACTCAAAAATCTTCCAAGATAAATTATATCTTCGTTACTTTGACCATCATCACAAGCAGTACGGATTTTCTTATTTATTTGATCGTATACACAATCTTCCCACATCATATATATCACTCCTGTTTTTTATTGTTTTGTTCTATCCGAAACTTCTTCTTTTTGGATTTCATTTATATCATTATATATGTCTCGAATAGTTTTTTCTGTTGCAAACCAAATTTTCTTTTCTAGTACAAACCTTGTATTTTTCAGTAACCATAATTCATGCGTTAAATCTACATCCGGCACTTGTTTAATTGTCGGTTTATATATTTCTTTCTTATCAACATTACATGAATATATATTAATATAATTTCCTTGAAAAAAATTAGGTAATATTGATTTTATACAATTTGTAATATTTTCACATACGCATATTCGAGCAATTTTATTATCCTCATTATTTTCAAGATCTATTGATTTAGGAATACGAGGCGACAATATCATTGTTGCGCCAAATTTTTCGCTTTGTGTCACAAAATATAATTTAATTATCATCACCTTCCTCTATTCTTCAACCGAAAACAATTTTCATTTTCTTTTATATTCTTGATAAATTGCCTCTCTATTAAAATTTATGAAACTTTTTATCTTCATTAAACAAATTAAAGTTGTACATTTTCAGCATATGATCTTAATTGCCAAAATAATTCTTTTGTAAGTGTCTTATTCATATATCTACAAACCAATCTCCACATTCCATACTGCGGAGCACTATCTATATATTGAATTAAAGGTTTCCCTGTCACCTGACTTATTAATGATTTATTCCAATCTTCATCAAATTTAAATTTTCCATAGGAAATTTTCGAATCATCATATTTTCCTATATAAGGTAGGCTAATTTTATAATCCCACATAGAATACGGACTATAATTTACATTTCCATATATAGATAAATCAATTATAGTGTCGTTTATTTCAAGCCAAGCATGATAAAAATCTCGTCCATCTAAATTACATAATCCGTAACAAATAATTGGATTATATCCACATGATTTTGCACAAATATAAAGAGCCGTTGTATTTGATAAACAACCATCTGGTTCTTTATTTTCTTCAATAAGATTAAAACATCGAATGACACAATTTACAAAGCTTTTATCAAAATCTTTTAGCTGTTCTTGTATATAATGAATACCTTTATAATTCTTACTCATTATTGTTCTCCTCTTTAAAATATATCTAAAATGATATGATACGGATCTATTGTTTCTGCTGTAATGAAGAACCGTCCAGTTTGTTCTATTGCTTCTTTCTTCCAATTCATCAGCATTAACATTCTCGTCTTCTCTTTCCAATCTCTTCGTTACTTGGGCACTTCTGTAACTGATTTATTGAAACATGTCGCTGTTCAATATAGCCATCTTCCATTTCAAAATCAACATCTGCTTCCTCATTTGGATTTTCCCATGCATAATCTATAAATGTTCCAAACAATTCTAAATTTTTGTGAAACACTTTATCGCCTTTTTTGAATTCCATCTATATCACCTCTTCCAATCTTCCAAGTAAATCATTCTTTCATGTTTTTTAATATTTTTTTGATTACACTTCATCAAAAAGGCTATTCCATCCATTTTCCTTCATATCATCTTCTCTTACATAAATATAACTTAATCCATTTTCTTCTTTACACTTTTTATTGATTATATTATCAATAGATTTTTCTCCTTCTGTTTCAGGAACTTCTATTACTTTTTCAATCGCATATCTAACTTTTTTCAAAATATCACCTCCAATGAAAGTTAAATTTCCTTGTATCCTAAAACTTTTAGACAATGTATAAATCCATCAATCTCGTTTTCTTGGACCATTTCCTTTTGTTCATATCCATCATCATTGATATGAACTGCATAATAATCGCAAATTTTCATTCCAATATAAAAAGTTTGCACCATATCAACTACTCCTTCTAATTTTTAATCTGTATGATAAAATAACCAAAGTACATCTATAACATCTCTTTTGTTCAATTTTAGCTATCTTTAATTCGCTTTCAACAAGAAAGCAATTTTTCTTTGGATTTAATATCCAAGTTTTTGCATTCTTTCAATGTTAAACTTCCAATAAGTTATTACCGATGTACCATATTTCTTTATAGCATCTTGTTTTAATACTTCACTTGTGAAAATTAATTCAAGTTTTTTTAAATCATTAAACAACTTCTTACTCATTATAGGATAATGCCAATCAAATCCTCCAACTTTTTTAGTAACAATTTGATAACAAGCTCCGTTATCTAAAATTAGATCTTTTTCATCAAGTTCAATTATATTTCTACCAACTTTTAATTTTACCATTTTGTTATCATCTCCAATCTATTTACCAAGAAATCGTCATTTCTTTTTCCGCACTTCTTCATGACTACCTGCTATATCTAAATAATAATCAGTGCATTCCGTAACTTCAAAATCATTAGTTCCCGGATTGTCCCATTCACTTTTTTGAAGCCATCCACGTCCTTTACAGCTATTTAGATCATCATTTTCAGATAACCATATTATATCTCCAACTTCAAATGTTCTATCCGAACTGGCTTTTGTAACTGTATATAATTTCAACTTTTCCATCTATATCACCTCTTCCAATCTTCCAAGTAAATCATTCATTCATTGGCTTCTTAATTACAATTTTTCTTCCACAAATCGGACAATAACCAATATTTATCTTTTTGCTAAAAGCATCTTCTGCGAAATCATATCCACAACAAAGTGTTACTCCATCAATCATTATTGTTCCATTCTGCCAAATTGCCAATGTTTTCTCTTTGTCGTCTAAAATTTCTCTCGCCACATCTTCATCGAAATTAGCAACCTTTAATACCTCTTCCACACAGTCTGTAGGATAAGAAGAATAACCTACTGCGAATTTTTCTATTTGATTTTTTGTCATATCATTACCTCCAAACTAAAAAAACATCATTCATTGTATTATGTGTATTGTGGGCGATAGGGCTTGAACCCATTCTTACCAGTAGCCCAGCACTATCAAACTGATTCTCGAAATCAGACTTCTTATATGCATTAAGAAAACACCTTGTACCCACAATCATCTTATTACCCATGAAAGTTAAATTTCTTTGCCTCTATGTTCTATGAACCATCTATTTGCTATTGTATGAGTCAATTCAATTTGAAGCATTAATACGGTATTTGCTCCGAAATCTTTTTCATATTCTTTTTTAATTTTTCCCAATTCGTTATCATCTGGAAAACCAGATGTTTTTTCTGCTTCAAGAAATTGTCCGTATAATACAGATAATTCTTCGTCCGATTTTGTTTCAAATATATTTACATGCATAATATTTTCCTCTCCATTCTACCATTGAAATAATTTTTATACTGCAACGCCATAAATGTCTTTTATCCAATCCTTAATTGTTATATCATAGTTGATAAGATTATTCCAAACACATACTCTTTTAAATACTTCATCAGAATCCATTCTATTGATTCTGTCGTCAACACTTATATCATACTGACCTTTCCCAAGATTTTGTCTTACTGATTCGTAAATGTAATTTGGATATTTCTTGTCAATTTCTGCATATTCGTTGTATGATTTAATTTCATTTATGGTTTCCATGACTTTTTCATTGTCACACAACTCATCATCAGTTAATTTATCAAAAAAACGACGATCTCTAAATGAGCCCAACCCATTTGCATTACATATGTCAGTTATTTTACTGAATCTTTCTGTATTATTCATCTCTCGTCCTCCATGCAAAAGTAGTTTTATGATACCCTTAGTCCCTCTATAATAAATCTTCTAAAGCAGCCTATTAACTTCTATCGATCTGAAAATTAAAGTTTATCTGCCATTAGTTTATCCGGATGTCCTATTTTGACATCCATATCCAACGACATATAGATTATACTTTTAAGCTGATGTGTATTAAGATTGCTCACGAATTCAAGAATGTTAGCCTCTATGTTATTTATTTCAGCATCTATATCAGAGGTATCATATCCTCGATAATTCATGTAGTTTTTCTTCTCTTTTAACTCAGAAAGTTTCTGTTTGTTTTCTAAATATTCTTCTAATAATATGGCATTAGCTCCTAACCATTCCATGTGCTAATCCTCCTTAAAATTCTTAAATCCCATTAACGTATTCCTATTGATACAAAAACTAAAGTCCAAAACTTAATCAAACATTTTTAATTCAGGCATATATTTCTGTATAAAATAAAATGCTTGCTCCCAATCAATTACATTATTATCTGCAAGAAAAATGTTTCTTAACACTTGTGCAGCTCCTTGGTCTGATATTTTCTCGAAGATTTCTTTTGATAAAATTTCTTTCACCTGCAATTCTTTTGCAAATAGATCCTGGCCATATACTAATTCCTTTACATGTTTAACAATTAAATCTTTATATTCATTTATCTTATAATCGTCATGTTCTTCTTCAAAATGTCTTAATCTATCCAAATCAATTTTCAAATCATAAATTCCATTCATATATTTATATCCTCTCTCCTTAACTTGAATGTTAAATTTCATCCTGACATGGTTCAGGAAATTCAGCCCAAAATAAAACTTTCCAAACTGCTATTCTTTCCATCCAACACCATGTTGGCGTATGCTTTCTGCCTTTTTCTTCATAAGTCATAACAAAAGTTTTTCTTCCATTTACACTTCCGTCCCGATCATATTCAGCAGTAACCAAATATTCTTTAATCATGCTACATTCGGTTGGCGGTGTTTCTGCACTAATCCAGTTAATCATCTTATATATTCCTCCCAAAACTTAGATTTCCTCTGTATTAAATTCTCTACAGCTTCCAATTTCTATTGCATCAATAATCGTGCTTCCATAAGATTTTACTTCTTCAATATCTTCTATCATATCTTCTTCAGTTTCTAACCATGCAATAGACATTCCATCTTTTTCATTTTTATATACTTACATAAATGGTTTTTCTGGTTTTAAAAATAGCTCTCCACCATTAAATGCCTTAAGTTTTTTATTCATAATTCATTCTCCTTTTTCAAAAATTTAGATCCTATGTTCTTTCGCATAATTCCAAGTAAATTCCTCATTCTTTTTACGTCTTTTTTCAAATCGAAATGGGATTACATTTTTATACCCTTCCTGCGTAAGTTTTTCAGCGGCTTCCTTTACGTCACTTTCCAACGAGAAATCATCTAAAATCCATGGTAATTGATCACAAAAATTCTTCCCATTTTTATCTGAATAAGCAATTGCATATGTTGCCATAAATATTATCCTCCACTTTTATTATGTTTGCCATCTTATTTTATATATCTAGACGGATCATTTTTAATTAACAATCCAACAAGATCATTAAATTTCTGATGAGCGACATTAAGGATAATTTCTTCTAAATCTCTCAGCTCCCAATATTGCAAATTTTCTGATAAATGAATTAATGTGCAATCTGGATTAAGTTCACCGGTCACATATTTCCATTCATTTATATCATTGCATAAATTTAACAATCCATTAGCGTCCATATGTTTTATATAATGCTTTACTTCATCTCTACTCATATTTTCCCTTTCTAAACTATGAAATTTTAATTATTTAATCTATCATTTTGCCAGCTACATCTATTAATCAATTATGTCATTAAAATTATCGCACGACCCCCAAATTTTTCTTTTATTTTTCTTTGAACCCAAGGGTCTTTAGACACTGTATAAATCCCTCAACATTATTTTCCTGCACCATTTCTTTTAATTTATAACCATCATCATTAATGCAGACTACATAATAATCACAAATTTTTACATCAATGTAGAAAAAACGATCCACAACAAATTCTCCTTCAAATTCATATTATATTTTATTCGATTTTATAAAAATATTCAATTATTCTTTTATAGTTTTAATTTTCTTCTATCTTCTCCTATTTTCTTATATTATTTACATTTTTAATATGTCAGATCTTCAGAAAATACATTTCGGTATAAAAAAAGAGGGATAACCCCTCTTTTTCAATTTATTTTTTATATATAACCAAAAACGATTTTTATTATCAACTATCTTATTGATTAACAAAAATTAACAAGAATATCCTGCCCTCGCTTTTATAGTTCCTTTTCTAGTTGTGTGCTTTTTCTGACATTCTTCATTGCAGAAAACCAATATTCTACCTCTATATAAATCAATGCAGTTGATCATTCCGGCCTTATTAGCAATATTTGCCAACCGAGACCCTGAATTAACATTTCCATCAATCACAACATTTTTCTCTGCTCCACAATGGAAACATTTAAGTGTAATAGTTTCATTTTCCATTATTTTTCCTCCATTTCGAATATCAACTCAAATTATAATTTAAAATATCAATGTCAAAATCCCATATCCACCATCAATAATTCCTATTGCCTCCTTTAATGAATCCGTTTCACAATTATCCCATTTTGACAATCCACTATAATCATCCAGAAGAATGACCGCTTTACAAATATCTTCTGTTTTAAATTTCTCTATATAATTATGACATTTGCTCTTCGTTTCATATCGTGAGTCGTTTTCTTTAAAATCTGGCAGTTTTTTATGATATAACTCATGTAATTCATCCATTACTTCATAGATATTGACTTTATTGCGTTCTATAAGATATTTTCCATCTTCTCTATCGTAATCGTCATTAAGATCTTTATTAATTCTGCTGATCCAAAAATCATTTGAATTCATGCAAACATACACACCCACAAATTTATCATCACCTGTAGGATAATAATTAATTTCTTTTACTTTTTGCATCTCTTCTACAAGATTACTAACATTATAATATTTTGCAAATTCCAATATAATCATGCCTCCCATTCTATCAGAAATTTGGTTCCATTGTTAATCTTCTATAGAGCATATTCCTATGCACTGAGGTGTATTAAATTCATCATTGTTTATACGTTTCGTACAAACGTATCTTGTTTCTTTCCAATTAACACGAGTATCATTCCCCATATCTTCAGTAATACTCAAGTCTGCAAAAGTAACCCATCCATTCCACTCTTTTTCAATTGCATTAAACATCTCTTCTATCGAATTAAAACTTTGCATCTTTATCATTGATTCGTCTAAACTTCCTCTATGTGGTCTATATTTAATCATATAATCTTCTCCCGAAACTTAGGTTTTGTTTACAATTCCCTGAACATTATTCTTTTCAAATAAACATAATACTTTTGGAAATAATATTGATTTTACTTTCTAATCTATTTTTATCCATTATATTCTCCTTTATTTAATGAATTCTTTTATAAAATATTGCTAATGCTAATCGTTATTTAGATATTTTGATGACATTTATCATTTAAACATTCTCCAGCATCTGTGTAAAATTTAGCATGTAACAGTAATTTGTCGTCTTGCTTACATCGTCCTTTTGTATAAACAAAAGTTCTTTTCATAATCCATTCTCCATCTTGATTTTTTACTGGCTCCAAAACTATTGCTATGGGGAATCCGCTAAGAGATAAAATTCTTGCTTTATTCATTGCTTCTTCTAATTCAACAAAAGCATAATAGTTAAAAGAACTAGTGTTCTCTTTTACATAAAATAAAAATGGAGGCTTTTCTTTTTTATTTTTCAATAAAATTTTCATCATTAAATTACTCCCTTTTTCTTTTATCTTTAAAAATCATATACAATATGTCAGATCTTTGAAAGATATATTTCAGTACGTAAAAAAGAGGTCACAACGGCCTCTTTTTAATTATTAGATTACAAAAGACTCTCCTTTTTGTTTTGCTATAGCGATCTTACATGCTTTAATAGCAGCTTCTTTGGCTCCTTCTCCATGAAATGCTGCCATAAATCCACTTGGGTTGTAGCAAAATGTCATTTGAGGAATTTTACTAATTTTCCCGGCATTAGCTCCAACAGCCCATTCTTTAGGAAAATAACATCTTCTCATAGATCCCGGTCCATCATTAGGAACTCCATAAGCCACATATCCGTTTTTCTCCGGCATAATTACCATAAGACATTTTTTTCCAAGCGAAGAAACGGCTTGTTCCCAAATACAAGGTTGCGGCAACAATAACACTCCTCCATCTAAATTACCAATAGATTTTTTTACAATTTCGCAAGCTTTCTTTTTAGCAATATCTTGGGCTGTATATCTTAGACAAATGTTTATTGCCTGTTCAAAATTTACTTTAGCTATATTTAATGCTTGTTCAAAGCACTCATTTTCATCTTCATCATTTAAAAGTTTATTGTATATTCCAAAATCTGGAATAACAATAGTCTGTGGATATCCTTTGTATCCAAAAAGTCCATTGTCTTTAGCATCAATCAATTCGATAAAATATTTGTCCATATAAAGAAATAAGTCTTTATAATTTTCTTTTGGAAATAAATCATGGCAAAAATCATATCCAATATCTCTCCATAATTTTCCAAAAGCAGCATAATATACGCCATTTTTTCTTTTCTCTTTATCCTCGCCATTTATTGGATGATGGTCATATTTTCCCCCTCCAACATCGCAACACAATCCCTTAAATTCATTCGGATCTCTAGTTCGAATAATTTGAATTTTAGGATTAATTATTTGGCATAAAGCTGCACAAAAAACATCATCAGCGTGGAATCTTCCATTATGAATAGTTATTGTTGAAATCCTGCGATCCTTAAGATCTCGATATCTAATTTTTTCTGAAACATTCAAAATATTCTTATCCTTTCTTTTTTATATAATATGTCAGATTTTTAAATCCATTTTTTCTGACATATTATATAAAAAAGAAAGGCGGCTTATAGCCGAAACAAGGTGCTTTTATATGAAAATAATGGTAGATATCAAAGAAGAACGTAGTGTAAATGAAGCTTGTTTATGGAATAATATTTCATTTGTATTATCTATAGGCGAAGAAAACGAAATGGATGTATATTTTGACAATATTTCTTTAAAAGATTGCGAATATATTTTCGCCATTATTGGAGAAACCGTGAAAACAGGTGTGGTTAAAATGCATAATGAAATGATTATTTACCACCCTAGTTCTGAGAAATTAAGATTTGATTTTGGACAAACTGAATCTGCTTCAGGACAATAATAAGACTCGAGACCGTTTCAAGTTTTGTGTAAACTACAAAAGCTGATATAAGATTTGTGAATAGTTGCAAATGGGCAGAGCCGATTTTCCGGGTTCTGCCCATATCTGCATTATACAGGAGTTTTTGGGCATGTCAATAAGACCTGCCTAAAACAAGCTTGCTTTACAGGTTTCGTCCAGCCAGACGTTCTTCAAAATAGATCTCAAGCTGGGAATGGATCTGTCCCCAGTCCTGCCGGTGTCCTGTCCATTTCTTGGTGATATCCATAGTCGCAAGATACAGCATTTTTAAAAGGCTGTCATCCGATGGAAAAACGGTCTTGCTTTTGGTTACTTTCCGAAGCTGACGGTTGAAGCCTTCAATCGCATTGGTGGTATAAATCAGCCGCCTTACTGCCTCCGGGTACTTGAAATATGTGGATAATGTAGCCCAGTTATCATGCCAGGATTTATAGATCTTGGGGTACTTGGAATCCCATTTATCTTTGAATAATTCCAATTCATTTAATGCCGTTTCTTCCGTTGGAGCTGCATATACAAGCTTCAGATCAGCCATCAGTTTTTTGATATCTTTGTAGGAAACAAACTTCGTTGAATTACGGATCTGATGAATGATACACTGCTGTATTTCTGTTTTTGGATAAACAGCTTCAATTGCTTGTGGAAGTCCATTTAGTCCATCCACACATGCAATCAGGATATCCTCAACTCCGCGGTTCTTTAGTCCATTCATGATGGAGAGCCAGAACTTGGCGCTTTCGTTTTCTCCAACATACATACCAAGAACGTCCTTTTTTCCGTTCATATCAATGCCAAGAGCAATGTAGACTGCACGTTTTACAATTCGTCCTTCACTTCGGACATGATAGTGGATAGCATCCATAAATATGACAGCGTACACTTCTTCCAACGGACGTTCCTGCCATTCTTTTACAATTGGAAGGATTTTATCCGTAATCCGGCTGATGGTACTGTCAGAAATATCAATATCATACAGTTCCCGCATGTGAGATTCGATATCTCCGGTAGTCATTCCCTTTGCATACATGGAAAGGATTTTTTCTTCCATGTCCTGAGTCACAGTATTCTGATATTTTTTGATTAGCTGAGGTTCATACTCGCCGCTACGATCTCTTGGAATAGCTACATCCATATCTCCATAGCTTGTGTGCATAGTTTTGCTAGAATGCCCATTCCGACTGTTATCTGTTTCTTTGTTTCGATAGTCATACTTGGAATAACCTAATTCCTCATCCAATTCCTCATCCAAAGCACCTTCCAGAAGAACAGACATCATGTCACGCATGATACTGTTTACATCGGTGCCGTCTTTGATGCTGATATCATTATTCTTCAGATAATCACGCATCATTTCTCGCATTGCTGCTTTTTGTGGGCTGTCTTTTCTTCTTGCCATAAAAATAACCTCCAAACTGAGTAATTTTATCTTACATCAGTTTGGAGGTTTACACAAACTTTGGGATGCTCCCATATACACATGCATCCTGTCATTCTATAACACAGCTTGACTCCAGGCACTTCTTCCAAATCGGCGCTTTGCCGGGATAACATCGGCGGGGTGACATGAAGCTGCTCCGCCGCCCGTGTAATATTCTCCTCCCGCGCGATCGCAAGGAAGTCATTCAGCGCTCGAAGTTCCATATTGATCCCTTCTGCCCGGTTTTTCTCCGGTAGACGGCACAGACCAGATATGCGATTACCGCTCCGATCAGCGCTCCTCCCAGTACGTCCGTCGGAAAATGTACGCCGACATACAGTCTTGAGAATGCAATCACAAACGCAAACACCAGCACCGGCACGCCGATCTTCCTCGGACACATGAGAAATACGACGACTGCCACCGCAAATGCACTTCCCGTATGCCCGGATGGGAACGAGTAATCACTCTGCGCCTCTATGATCCTGTGCAGCCCATCCACAATCTCGTAGGGTCTCGTCCTCGCCACCAGATTCTTCAGCAGTACATTGTTCACAAGCGTATTGAGCAGCAGTGAACAGGTCATCAATCCGCCGACCTTCCTGGTCTTTTTCAGCAGAAGAAACAGAATCGTCAGCGCAATCCAGAAATAACCGTGGTCGCCCAGATGTGTGAGAAACGTGAATACCGGCGTGAGGAAATCATTCCGCATATGCTCCTGAATCCACAGAAGCACCGGTCCTTCCCAGTCAATCAAAAATTGTTCCATTGTTATGTATCCCCTCTTTTTCTCTTTTGAGGATTCTTATTATAGCACCCGTCTGCGCCGCTTACAAGTGCGTTTCTTTTTGTGCCTTGCGCCATCACCGGACGTGCTATCTCTGTGCGGTCAGCACCTTATTCAAAAGATCTGCCAAAGGCACCATCGCATTCATCGCCTCACTCACCGTATTGGTCTGCGCTCCCACCTCAATCAGCAGTGTTTTCGGACAGTAGTGCATATTGTAGCGGTACCCCTTCAGGTAGATCCTTCGGGTAAATCCCGGATAATACTCCGCCGCCTTTAGCTGCATCTGAAACGAGATTGCCAGATTATCCGCAATATAAGGATTGTAGAGGTAATCAATATCCCCCATCGCCGTCGTCCTGCTCAGCCCGTTAAAAAACATGACCTGCGCCATCTCTATTCCGTTGACCTGCGTAACCAGTCTTGTACTCTCCGCCACGCCGTCGCGGTGCAGATCAATGACAACCTCCACCCCGGGATTTTCCGCAAGCACCGCCTCAAGCCCCGGTCCTGCCTTGGAATAGGCGTGATCCCTGTCCCCCACATCGTATTCTCCCTTGTGGTGAATCACATTGAATCCATACTGCTCTGTCAAAAGCTTTGTCAGGTAATCCCCGACACCGACCACCGACGTCGATGCATCCCCCGGAACAGAATCTGCATAGCCCTCCTGCGAATGCGTGTGATAGATCAGGATCTGCGGCGTCGATGCATCGTGTGACAGGCGCAGATCTTTTCCCAGCAGCGCATCGGCATTCAGCTGGCTGCTGTTAATCGTCGTTGTGCTGTCCACCTGATAAAAATTCTGAATCAGATAGTCAAAATCATTCAGTTTTTCCCGCGGATATACCACCACCTTTTCTGTAGCCAATGCCGTCTGTATCTGTGCCGCCTGTGCTGTCTGTGTCTCCGCCGCCTGTGCCGCCTGTGTCTCCGCCTGCTGTTCCATCTGTGCTTCCGCCTGTGCCGTCTGTGCTTCCGCCTGCTGTCCCTCCGCAGCTTCCGGTACGGTTCCCTGCGTCTGCTCCTTCGTCTCTCCCTCCCGCATGCTTGTACTGCTTTGCTCCGCCGCCTCCTGCGTCATGATGACTTCCCCCGTCGCCGCATCCACATAGTTCTCGTCCGCCGCCTCCCGCGCCAGAATAGCCTCGTAGGACCAGTCACTCTCCACCTGCGTCTGATAATCGGCAGATACACCACTCTCTTCCGGGAGCAAAAAAAAGTGCGCGAAAAGCCGGTCTGCAATCGTAAGCTCCGCCGTCCCCTGCGCCTGCCCGCAAGCCTGCGGCAGGAAAAATCCCACGATCTCCTCCTGCAGCAAAAAACCCAGTTCTCCCGGATCCAGTCTTACGCCGCCGGATAATATCACTGCCGCCGCCACAATCAGTATGGTTACCGGAAGGATTCGTCTCCGCTTTTTTCTCTTATCATGACTTCTATTATAATTTTTATATTGGTATCGATAAACATGCATAATTTACTTTATGCACCGGCAATTTCTTTTATGCCGCCCATCTGCTCTCTTTAAAGCGCATGCAGGCACCCGCCCGCAAAAGCGAGATTCAGCCCTTCCGAGATGGTGTAGCAGAGTCTCTTGACCGACTCGTCAATATCCTTCGGCGTCACAAACATGGCATTTAAATTCGGCGACAGCAGTTCGCGGATGAGTTCATATTTTTCCGCATCATTTAATTTTTCTAATGAATTTCCCATCGCTGCAAACGCCTGGCTCTGTGTGAGCGCGGTAACCAAATTGTACATCGTATCGTTCACGATTGTCGCGGCGTCGACCACGGTCGGTACACCAATGGAAATGACCGGAACGCCAAGACTTTTTTCATCCAGCGCATGTCTGTGATTTCCCACTCCGCTTCCCGGATTGATACCGGTATCCGTCACCTGGATCGTACGGTTCAGCCGTTTCGTGCTCCGCGCTGCCAGCGCATCCACCGCGACCACCAGATCCGGCTTTGTCTCCTTTACAATGCTGTGAATGATCTCCTGCGTCTCCATGCCGGTCTGCGCCATCACGCCCGGCACAATGCTGCTGATCCGGTTCACCGTCTGTTTGCCAAATGCATATTTTCCATACTCTTTCACAACATGCCGCGTGATAAACAGGTTGTCCACCACTCCAGGTCCCAGTGCATCCGGCGTCACCTCACGATTCCCAAGTCCGGCAATCAGCACCGAGAGGCTCTCCTTTTTTAACCGCACAAGCTGTCTGATCACCCGCGCAAGCTGTTCGGATACCTCTCTGTGGTAGTCCTCGTCCTCCTCATCCATATCTGCCGCCTCGATGGTGATGTATGTTCCCTTGGGTTTTCCCATTGTCTTTGCCCCGTTCTCCGTCTCGATCACAACCGTGCTGACCGTCAGGTTCGGGCTGAGTTTTTCCTCTAGGAAACGGACTCCCTTAAGTTCCACATGATCTTCCTGCATTTTTTCCTGTGTCTCCAATGCAAGATCGGTGCGTATCTGATACATAGTCTCCTCCATTTTTTGTATTCCTGCAGACAGGACATTTCTTTCTGTCTAGTCTGCCACAGAAAAAAAAAGTTATCCGCAAATTTTTCTGACAAATTTCAGCATTTTCTCTTGACAGGCTGCCCAAAAGAGCCTATACTATCATAGTATGTTTACATTGAACTGTCCGTGTCCGGCTTCGATGTACATTTCATTGTAACGATGCACTGCATGTGCCGTTACCAGTTAGAATCATAATCATAACAAATTGGAGGTGTACAGATTGGCTAACATTAAATCTGCTAAGAAGAGAATTTTAGTAACAGAGACAAGAGCTGCAAGAAACAAATCTATCAGAAGTGAAGTAAAGACAGCAATCAAGAAGGTTGAGGCTGCTGTTGCTGCTAACGATAAGGACGCTGCTAAGGCTGCCCTTACAGTAGCTATTTCCACAATTGAGAGCGCTTCTTCCAAGGGCGTATATCACAAGAACAATGCTGGCAGAAAAGTTTCCCGTTTAACAAAGCTTGTTAACACGCTGGCTTAATCCCAGAGAATAGATCTTAACATACGGTCCTAACCCAACCGTATAAAAACACCAGTACCGTCATACTGGTGTTTTTTTGTACCCTTTCTTATTTTTTCTGCTTTGCCGCACTGTAGCGGATGATAAACAGCTCCACTGCCATCTGATCGTTCATCCGTCCCGTCTTTACCGCTTCCTCCAGCGCCACACCGTCCTCCAACGCCTGTCTCAGCTGCCCTGCGCCAAAACCGCGCGCCTGGGTGAGATTCCGCTTTACGGCAAACGGCGGAATCCCCGCCTTCTGTGCCATCGTCTGATTGTCAAATCCCTTGCCCGCCATATCCCGCAGATGAAGCAGAATCTGGAACTGTCTGGTAATCAGATACATGATACGCATCGGCGGTTCCTTGAGTGTCAGAAGGTCATAATACAGATCGAGCGCCCTGCGCTGGTTGTGTTCCGCGATCGCATTGACCATCTCAAAAATACGGTTCGTCGTCTGCTCTGTCGCAATCGCTTCCACATCCGCAGCCTCAATGACACTTTTGTCCATGGTATAACAGATCAGCTTTTCCAGTTCCCGGTCGATATTGCCCATATCCGATCCCGTCTTGCCCAAAAAAAGCTGCATCACCGATCCCGTAATATTCTTTCCCTCTTTTTTCAGGCGCGCCAGCACCCAGCGCGTAATCAGTTCTTCCGTCTGGGTGGCGAATTCCACTATTTTTCCGGCGTTCTTGACTGCCTTGTACATCTTGGACCGCTTGTCCACTTCCTCCTCCACAAACACGAAATAGGTGCTTGCAGCGGGCTGTGCCAGATACTCCGCCAGTTCATCGCAGGCATTTTTGAAAAAGCCGCTGTTCTCGATAAGAATGACTCTGCGCTCCGCAAAAAACGGAAGGGTCTCCGCAAGATCAATAACCTGCTTCGGGTTGATGTCCTTTCCCTCGAAGCGGTTAAAGTTCATATCGCCGTCTCCGCCTGACAGCATGCCGCCCATCCCGGAATCCTCTCCCGCCGCAGTGAGCGCGTTCTTTAACTTGTCCCGGTACTGGCGTTTCAAATAATCTTCCGTTCCATATAGTAAATAGATCTGTTTTAAATTTCCGGATCTGATATCTTCGTCAATTGTTTTCATAAAGGTTTCTGTCCTGTTCTGCCTGTCTTAAATAGTTTCAGCCGCTCCGGCATCATATACATATTATGCTTCGGCAAAAGTCCGGGCGTGGCGCTTGCTTTATTCCAAACGCAGCGCACGTCCAGGAAATCAAAGATTTCCTGGACTGACGGGCATTCGCCCTATCATTCGTCAAAAATATCCGATGCATTGTGCAAGCACTGCATCAGATATTTTCTCCTTATGGCACTGCTCATTGCTTACACACATTATAGCATACCTTCACCAGTGCCGCAAACTTCCCTCACTGCCACCACTGTTCTTTTTCTTCCAGATACCCCCGGCAGACGGCTTGTCCGTCCGTCTTTTTGACGCACAGTCTGCCGCTTTCCATCGTATAATACACCTGGCTCCCCGCCTGCTGCATATGCCCGACAGCCTCCTTGGAGGGGTGTCCGTACCGGTTTGTTCTGCTGCACGACACCAGTGCGATCTCCGGTGCCAGCGCCTCCAGAAACCCTGTGGAATTGGAATAGCGCGATCCGTGATGCGCCGCCTTATAAAAATCGATTTTCTGCACGCCGGCTCCCGTTTTTGTCTTCTGCTGCCAGGTCAGAATCTCCTCTTCCTGCGCCGCTCCGATATCTCCGGTAAAGACACCGGCAAAGTCATCCTCCTGATAAAAAAGCACCAGCGACTCCTCGTTTTTGTCCACAGACTGACCCCCAAACGCGGCCTCCGTTTCACCGGGATGCAGTGCCGTAAACGTTGCGTTTCCAAAATGCCAGATGTCACCCCGCCCAAGCCACACCACTTTTGTTCCCGCATCCTCTGCCAACGCTTCCAGTTCCTCCCAGTTTTTATCCCGCGGCATCTGTTCCGCCACTGCCAGATACTCCACGGGATATCCCGACGACAGTATCTCCCGCAGTCCGCTGATGTGGTCTTCATCGGTATGAGACACCACCCAGCAGTCAATCTTTTTGACCCCTTTGTACTTTAGAAACGGCAGAATCCGATAAGTGCCCACCTTTCCGACATTGGAACTTCCTCCGTCCACAAACAGGTGGTAACCCTCCTTCGTCTGCAGATAGCAGCCGTCCCCCTGCCCGACATCCAGCATATCCAGTTCCGCCTCCCCGCTCCGCGGAACTCCCAATACGGCAAGCAGCAATAGTGCGGCAAGGAAAACGCCCGGATGCCCTCCACTCTTTTGCTCTGCCCTCCTGCCGTGTTCCTTTTCCCTTTCCCTTTGTTCTCTCCGCCGGTACACTAAGCATGTTCCAGCTCCCAGAAACGCATAATATACCGCGATCTGCCAGCACTGCGGTCTTCCGACAATCCACATGGCACCCGGAAGCATACCGGCAAGCGCACATATATGCTTCCCCATAAAGAGCAGAATTCTGCATGGAAAAAGCATCCCTTTTGCCAATGGAAGCGACAGGAGCCCCACCATTCCGCCTGCCGCTCCGAATCCGAGCAGCACCCCCATCATCGGCAGCATGAGCAGGTTGACGAAAACCGCATAGACCGGAATCTCATAAAAATACCATGCCACAAGCGGCAGTGTCGTAAACCAGACCGCCGATGCCGCAAATATTTTTCCGCGCAGCGCCCCGATTCCTTTTTTCTCATAAGAGATGCTCTGTCCGACCCACACGACGCCAAGGATTGCAACAAAGGAAAAGCGGAATCCGGCGTCCCAGAACAGGCAGGGATTTTTCCAGAGAAGCGCCACTGCGGCAAATGCGAGCGCACAAAATGTATCATAGCTCCTCCCGCTGACCTGTGCTCCCAGAAACAGCAGGAACATGAGAACCGCGCGTCTCACGGAAACGCCCCATCCAGCCATCCCGCCGTATCCGTACATCACTCCTGCCGCTGCAAGGGCAGCCATGCCAAACGGCAGTCCCGCTTTCTTTAACATCCGGTAGAGCGCCATCCCGATCACAGAGATATGAAGTCCGGAAATCGCCAGAATGTGCGACAATCCCCCGATCTGGTAGAGTCTCTTCGTTTCTGCATCCAAAAACTCCCTATCGCCGACGACCATCGTCGCCAGTATCCCCGCATCGCGCTCGCCCATCGTCTTAAGGTAGACCTCTTTTATCTGCTGCCCAAGCTGCCAGAGGGCTTCCGCCGTCTGCCTCTTCGCACACACCTTTCTATCAAGTGCCGGACCTTCCATCGCAAAATCAAATCCGCGCGCAAAATAATAAGCCTTCGCATCAAACGCACCCTCATTTGATGCCCGCTTCCATAATGTAATCTCTCCGTGATATATGAGAATATCTCCGATGGAACAATCATCGGAATCAGAATAGATCAGAACCCCACCGCACGATACCGGTTCTGCCTGTAAGAAATTTGACGAATCCGTCCGAAACATACAGGACGTTAATTCATAGACATATCGATTTTTCTGTACCTGTTTTCCCGCAAGCTGTCCCTGTACGGTCACATACATGCCATCCTGCAGTTCTCCCAGATACGCCTGCCTGCTCTCCTCCGCCTCCAAATATCTTCCGCTTCCAAGAGCAAACATCAGCAAAAAAACTCCGGCGCCAAAAGCCGTTCTCTTTCTTTCCGCCGGGGAAATCCCGTCGCCCGGACGGTACCCGTCAGCAAAAATGCCGCCAAGGATTCCGCAGGCCAGGACGCCGCAGGCTAGCAATGCCCGCGCGAATACGCTCCAGCCGTATGCCGCCGCAAGAATCCCCGACAGAACGCCCGCTGCGCCAAGACACAAAGGCCGTTTTGTCACACACTTCCCCCTTTAATCCGTTTCGGTAGGTTCCTCCGTTTCCGAAAAGGCGCTCTCTGCCCCCGTGACATAATCCATATTGCGGTCATACATATCCGCAAGCGGGAAATTGTCGCGGTAGACTCCGCTCGTATCGCCGTTGACGGAAATCTGAACCTTGCTGATCGTGGAAAGCTCCGACAGGGAATCCACGATCGAATAGATAACGATTGCCTCGTTTACTTTGTAATCCTGATTCTTGAACGCTTCATCCAGGCTGACGTAGCAGACGCCGTCCACCACCGACACAGAGACAAGCTTGGTCCCCTCCGGAATCGCAGACTTTGCATCCTTGGTCTTCGGACCGTCTAAAAGCTGCTCCATAATCAGTTTTTCCATGGAAATATTGCTGCTGTAGTAGACATCCTCGCGCACTTCCTTGACCAGACCGTCCCCGTCCAGATTGGAAAAATACAGCGTGAGTGTTGTATTCTGAATGGAATTGATCTGCTCTCCCGGATTTTCGATAAAGCTGTCCTGATTCATGGTACCGACAAGATTCCCCTTCGCATCCGTAAGCGGTGCGTCTCCAATGTAAAATGCCACGCAGTCCACCCCGTCGATCTGTGTCATCGTCCGGACAACCGCCGCCCGGCACAGCACCTCATCGACAGCACTCATTTTGCTGTAATCCTCATCAAAATGCAGGGTTAAAAGCACACCGTCCAGTGAATAATTCGTGATTTCCACATCATTTGGAATCGGCTTCCGGTAATCCACATTGTCCGAATCCGAACTCAGTTTCGCAAGGAACTCCTTGATCATTCCGTCGGTATCGGTTGCCGAAGGCTCATAAGGTTCTTCCACCAGACGGTTCTTGTCCTTATTCAGATATTCGATATGATAGGCACTCTGCTCCGTCTGCCTGCCGCACGCCGCGAGCGAGCCTGACAGGAACATCAGACATGCCAGTCCCAGACATATTAACTTTTTTCTCCATCGATAAGCTTCTCGGCTCATAGACTCTCCCTTATCTAAGAAATATAATTCAGCGGAATTCTGACGTTGAAAATCGTTCCCTCTCCCACGGTACTGAACACCTTGATGGCTCCGCGGTGCATCAGAACCGCGCTCCTCGTAATGGCAAGTCCAAGTCCCGTTCCGCCGATCTCCCTGGAATGAGACTTGTCCACACGGTAAAAACGCTCATAAATATGCTCTAACGACTCCTCCGGAATACCGATTCCGCAATCCTCCACTTTCAGATAAAAATACTGGTGATCGGCATTCAAAGAGACATGTACCCATCCGTCCGGTCGGTTATATTTGACTGCATTTTCGATCAGGTTGGTAAAGGCAAGCGTAATCTTTACCTCATCCACATCCGCACTGACCGGTCGGAAACTCTCCAACACCAGCTCGATATTCTGCTTTTCCGCAATCGGCTTTAAGCGCTTTAAAATCTGCTCTAACAGTTCGTTGATGTTGACATTCGTGATGTTTAAATCTCCCGCAGACTTATCCATCTTTACCAGAGACAGCAGATCATTAATGATCTTCGTCTCACGGTCCACCTCGTTGCCGATATCCGACATGAATTCCTGATACAGCTCCACCGGTGCGTCCTCCATGCTGTTGATGGAATCCGCCAGCACCTTCATGGAAGTCAGCGGCGTTTTCAGCTCATGTGAGACATTGGACACAAATTCCTGTCTCGAATCATCCAACACCTTCATGCGCCCCAACATCTTATTGAACTTTTCACAGATCTGCCTGGTCTCGGTGTAAGCGTTAATCTTTAATGCGTCATCCCCATATCCCGTCTGAATCTCCTCGATCGACTTTGCCATGGCATGGAACGGCGCCACAAGATGAATCGCGATAAACGTTCCCGCAAAGATGATCGCCACGATCGCAATCAGTTCCATGACAAGCGTATTGCGCGCCAGATATTCCAAATTCAGATTGATGCTGTCGGTCGAAACGCTCACCATAATCACACCGATCGTCCGCTTGTTCTCCGTCTCCAGGTCCACATGCACCAACGGAATCGTCATTTCAATGTAACGGTTCTGGGAATCATATTTGCTGATTTCCTCCCCCTGGATACTCTTGATCACTTCCTCGGAAATAATCGTCTTTCCGGTGTCAAGATTGTAGGTATCCTTTATGATATGGAACTCCTCATCGATAATCATGACACGCCCGTCATAGATCGTTGACAGCTGCTCTAACTGCACGTTGATCGCCGACTCACTCTCCGCATTATTCAGATAATCATTGGAAACGATCTGATTGGCGAGAATCTTCGCCTGGCTTAGAATCTCACTCGTGCGGATCGACACCGCACGGTTTTCATAAGAGCCGAGCATCCCGGCACGCAGCAGGACGCTCGGTACAATTCCGATCAGAATGCAGAGAAGAATCAGTCTGCACCTAAGACTTTTGAGAAAATCGGTTAATTTTTTAAATTTAGACATTGTGTACACCCATTAATTCTGTGAATAATAGTACCCGACGCCCCACTTTGTGTGAACGTATTTCGGTTCGCTCGGATTGCTCTCGATCTTCTCCCGAAGACGCCGCACATGCACATCCACCGTTCTGACATCCCCCGGATACTCATAGCCCCATACAAGATTTAAAAGATTCTCTCTTCCGTATACCTTGTTGGGGTTATTCACGAGCAGCTCTAAAAGGTCGAACTCCTTTGCAGTGAGATTGACCTCCCTGCCGAGAATAAACAGCCTTCTGCTCTCGCAGTCCAGCTTTAAGTCTCCCGCCTCGATCACCTTGGATTCTTCTTTCCTGGGCTGCGATGCGGCAGTTCTTCTCATGATGGCTTTGATTCTCGCCTTCACTTCCAGAATATTGAACGGCTTTGTGATATAGTCATCTGCGCCGTACTCCAGTCCGAGAATCTTATCCATGTCATCGCCCTTGGCTGTGAGCATGACAATCGGCATATTGGAAAACTCGCGGATATGCTGGCACACTTCGAATCCATCCATCTTCGGCAGCATAATATCCAGCAGAATCATGTCGTATGCATTCTCTGTCGCCATCTTAAGCGCTTCCTCACCGTCGTAGGCGCAATCCACTTCCATGCCATCCTGCTCCAGACTGAAACGGATTCCCTTTACGATTAACTTTTCATCATCCACCACAAGAACTTTTTTCGCCATTTATTTCACCTTTATCTGATCTCTGATCCGATTATACAATCCCTCTTTGATTCCATCTACATTCATAATCTCTTCAACGGAAGAAAATCCTCCGTGCGCATCCCGGTAGTTTACAACCGCCTGCGCCTTGGTCTGTCCGATCCCGGAAAGCGTCATAAGCTCTGCCAGCGACGCCGTGTTGAGATTCAGACGTCCGTCTTCCAGAGACGCTGCCGTCCCTCCCGAAGTTCCCTCACCGTTCCTGACACTGCTGTCCGCAGAAGTCACACTTCCTCCCGCAGAAACTGTGCTGCCGCCCGCAGAAGTCATACTGCCCGCCATCCCGGCCGCTTCTTCGCTGTCAGGAATATACACCATGAGTCCGTCGTACACGCTCTCCGCAAGATTGACTGCACACATCCCGGCATCCGCTGTCATGCCGCCCGCCATCTCGACCGCCTCATAGATGCGGTCTCCGGGCTCTAACACGTACACGCCCGGCTCTGCCACCTCTCCGCAGACATAGACATAACATTTTCCCGACGCACGGTCTGCCTTATCAGCATCTTCCGTCGTCTCCGGTGCAAGAGCTGCCTCAGCCGCCCATTCCTCACCGGAAACCTCCGGCAGATCCACACTTCCCGTCTGCTCCCCGCCGGAAACGTCCAGTATATCCAGACGCTCCCCAGCCTCCGTTTCTTCCGTCTCCTGCACATTCCCGGTATCCTGCGAGACTTCCGTCTCCAGATAAACCTCGTTCTGACTGCCACATCCCGCCATAAAAATGCACAGAATCATGCCAGCCCCTATCTTCTTCCATGTTCGTATCATAAGCATTCTCCTTCTTCTATATAAAAGGAGTCCTCAATGCCCGATATTCATATTCTAACGAAATTTTACAGCCGTGACAAGAGTGTTTCAGAAATATTTCAAAATTGTTTCTTCCAATGTTACCCAGAAATTTTTGGCATCCTTGGAATCCGGCATTAAAACTGCCCCCTCATACGCGTCCAACGCCGTCTGCTCCACGGTATCCGGCGTCTCTGACGGAATCACGGAGTAATGTCCCGACAGTCCATGCAATTCGTCCGCCATGCCGACTGTCACAAACTGTGCAAAGTCTGCCGCCGCTGCACTGTCTTTTGTATAATCATTGACCACAATCATATCGGTAGACGCACATGTTGCCGCCGAGAGCGTATCGCTTAACTCCGGCATCTGCATCAGCCCGTAGTCATATCCGTTCAGCTGCCAGAGTGTATCAGTATCCAGGATTGCCGAAAGAGTCCGCCCTTCCCGGAAATTGTTCACGATATGCTGTTCGGACACCTGCTCCGCATCAATGGAAAAAGATGCCAGTATCGTGTCAAAATACTCCAGATCCTGCTGATAGAGCGTATCATCGTAGGTGACATCCAGTTCGTCCGATCCTCTCTTTGCGAACGTGACGCTGTTGCCGACAAACGGGAAATCATAGAACGCATCTTTGACATCCCACTCCAGCAGATATTCCACATTCTCTGTCGGCTCGTTCTCATTGGAATAGTCGATGATTGCCTGCAGCGATGCCGGCGCCTCGGTAAAATAATCCGTCTGGTAAATAAACACGCACGCATCGTAGGACAGCGGATACCCGAGCACGCGCTCTTCGTAGGTCGCCGCCTCGACTGCCTTTTCCAACACGCCGTTTTCCGACGTATCCGTCTGATTCACGGAAACAAGACCATAGAGGTATGCTTCCTCCAGATTATCCCCCGGTAAGAGGTAAACATCCGGAAATGCATCATCCTGCATGGTCTCATCGTAAATAGTTCCAAGATAATCAATGGTATCCTGATACTGCACGGCTACTTTTTTCCCTGTCTTAGCGTAATAACGTACAGCCGCCTCGGTAAAAAAGTCTGCATAGCTGTCATCCGCATACCACAGCGTAAGGTCTGCCGGTGCGCTCCGGTAAGCTTCATCCGCCGCCGTTTCTCCCGTCTCCGTGGAGGACACACCCTCCCCGCTGCTGCCGCATCCAGCTGTATTCATAACAGCCATTCCTGTCATTCCAAGCACAACGACAAGTCCTGCCGCCGTCAGTCTTTTGTATAATCGTTTCATTTTATTTCCCTAATCCGTTTTTTTATTCTCATTATCAGGGAATTACATCTCTGCCAGAACCGCATCCAGCTTCTCTGCCATCTCATCCACATGCTCTTTCCCGATAATCAGTGGAGGTACAAAACGAAGCACATCGGCCCCTGCCGTGATCACGACAAGTCCGTGTTCCAATGCTGCTGACGCAATTTTTCCAACCGGTTTCTCACACACAACGCCCTGCATCAGTCCCAGACCTCTGCGCGCCGTAAGGAAATCATACTTTTCCACAAGCGCATCCAGCTTCTGCTCCAGATATGGCGTGATCTCTTTTACATGCTCTGTAATCCGATCCCGCTCCATCATCTTAAGCACGGTGTCAACTGCTGCTCCGACAAACGGGTTGCCGCCGTAGGTCGTTCCGTGATCGCCCGGTGCCAGCGACTTTTCCGCCACGCGCTCGGTCATCAGGAATGCTCCCACCGGAACACCGCATCCAAGCGCCTTCGCACTGGTCATAATGTCCGGTTTCACACCGTAGTGCTGCCATGCGAACATCTCGCCGGTGCGCCCCATGCCGCACTGGATCTCATCTAAGATCAGCAGAATGTCATGCTCGTCGCAGAGTGCACGCACGCCCTGAAGGAATTCGTCGGTTGCCGGGTAGATTCCACCCTCGCCCTGTACCGTCTCCAAAATAATAGCACAGGTTTTCTCATTTATCAAAGCTTTTACGCTGTCTAACTGATTAAATTCCGCGAAACGGATTCCCGGGATCAGCGGTTCAAACGGTTCCTGGTAATGTTTGTTGCCGGTTACCGAGAGTGCTCCGAGACTTCTGCCGTGGAACGAGTGATTCATGGAAATGATCTCATGCCCTGCATGACCATCTCTGGTGTACGCGTATTTCTTTGCGGCTTTTAAGGCTCCCTCGATTGCCTCCGTGCCGCTGTTCGTAAAGAAAACGCGGTCCATCCGGCTTGCTTTTAAAACACGTTTTGCCGCGCTTGTGATCGGCTCGTTGTAAAACAAGTTGGAAGTGTGCATCAGCTTATCCACCTGCTTCTTTAGCGCCTCGCTGTACTCCCTGTTATGATACCCAAATGCCTGCACGGCGATTCCCGCCGCAAAATCCAGATATTCTTTTCCGTCCGTGTCATACAGATATACGCCCTCCCCGTGGTCAAACACCACCGGAAAACGGTTATAGGTATGGAGAATGCTCTCCTCCGCCTCTTTCATACATATCTCTTTATTCATTGTAATACCTCTTCTCTTTCTCACTAAGGATCGCCGTACCGATACCTCTGTTGGTAAAGATCTCAAGGAGCAGACAATGTGCGATCCGCCCGTCTAAAATATGTACTCTGGACACGCCGTTTTCAATGGCGTCGATGCAGTTGTTCAGTTTCGGCAGCATGCCGCCCCCGATAAAGCCATCGCCAATCAGCGCTCTCGCCTCGTCGATGGTCAGCTCCGAGATGAGCGTGCTCTTGTCCGAAGGATCCTTGTATACACCCTCAATGTCCGTCAAAAATGCAAGCTTCTCTGCGCTGACCGCCTTTGCAATCGCACATGCCGCATCATCCGCATTGATATTGTAGCTGTTGTAGGCATCATCCATTCCGACCGGACACACGATCGGCAGGAAATCTTTCTCCAGAAGATCGTAGAGGATCTTCGGATTGACCTCTGTGATCTCGCCGACAAATCCGATGTCCTCCCCATTGGAATATTTTTTCTCCACCTTGAGCAGTCCGCCGTCCTTGCCGCTGATGCCGATCGCATTGACTCCCAATTCTTCCACCAGCTTGACCAGAGATTTGTTGACTTTATTTAAGACCATCTCCGCAATCTCCATCGTCGCCTCATCCGTCTTACGGAGTCCGTTGACAAACACCGGTTCCATGCCGACTTTTCCAACCCAGCGGCTGATCTCCTTGCCTCCGCCGTGCACGATGATCGGCTTGAATCCAACCAGTTTTAAGAGGGTCACATCCTGGATCACATGGCGCTTTAACTCCTCGTCCACCATGGCGCTTCCGCCGTACTTTACCACAATGATCTTGCGGTTAAAACGCTGTATATAAGGGAGCGCCTCGATCAGCACTTCCGCCTTTGCCAGAATTTCCTGCATATTTTTCTCGTCCATTTTCTCTCCACTCTCCCTGAATTTTTACGTCTCTGCCTAGGAACGGTAATCCGCGTTGATCTTGACATAATCATATGTCAGATCACAGCCCCACGCCGTCGCCTCCTCCGTGCCCATCTTGATATCCGCGATCGCCGTCACCTCCGGCTCCGAGAGGATCTTCGTCGCCTCCTCCTCGCTGTAGTCAAGTGCCACGCCGTCCTTTATGATCTGCATTTTTCCTGCCGCACTCTCAAAGAACAGATCCACCTTCTCCGGATCAAACTGTGCGCCCGAGTAACCCATCGCACAGAGAATTCTTCCCCAGTTTGCATCGTGTCCGTAGATTGCCGCCTTGGTCAGATTCGATGTGATGACCGACTTGCTGATGATCTTCGCCTGCTCTTTCGTCTCTGCTCCGATGACCTTCACCTCAAACAGCGCCGTGGCTCCCTCGCCGTCGCCTGCCATCTGCTTCGCCAGATATTCATTGACCGTCCGCAATGCCTCACAGAACCTGTCGTAATCCTCATTTTTCTCTGAAATGACCGGATTCTCCGCCAACCCGTTCGCTAAAAGCAGACAGGTATCATTCGTGGAAGTGTCGCCGTCCACAGAGATCATATTATAGGTATCGCAGACATCTGCCTGCAGCGCTTCTAAAAGCAGGGGCTGTGTGATCGCCGCATCCGTTGTCACAAAGCTTAACATCGTGCACATATTCGGATGAATCATGCCCGAGCCTTTGCACATGCCGCCGATCGTAACCGGAACGCCGCCAAGCATGACTTCCACCGCAATCTCCTTCTCGTGGGTGTCCGTCGTCATGATCGCCTGCGCCGCCGCATGACCGCTCTCTATTCCGCCCGACAATGTCGGAACCATCGCCTCAATTCCTGCACAGATGCGCTCCATCGGAAGCTGCATGCCGATCACTCCGGTCGATGCCACGAGCACCTGTTTCTTGGGAACCGGAAGCAGTTCACCGACTTTTTCCGCTGTCTGCCTGCAGTAGCGCATTCCCTCCTCGCCGGTACATGCGTTGGCAATCCCCGCATTGATCACGACCGCCTGTGCCTTTTTGGTCTCATATACAATCTTCTGATCCCACTTTACCGGCGCCGCCTTTACCAGATTCGTGGTAAAAGTTCCCGCCACCGCACAGGGAACCTCACTGTAGATCATTGCCATGTCCTGTCTGTTCTGATATTTGATGCCGGCCGCCGTGCTGGCTGCGCAAAATCCTTTTGCTGCGGTTACTCCGCCCTTTATCGTCCTTATCATTCCGCACTCCTTTTCTTCCTATGGATTATAGGTTGTAATATTGTCCTCGTTTGTGACGTATTCGTAATAATTGACGTCCTCGCGGAAAGTCCACCCGAGACCCTGCCAGAAACGGTTTCCGACTTCATTTTTCTTGAATGCAATCAGGTTGATCTTGTTGATATGCTCTGCCGCAAGCGCATCCACGCAGGCACCCACGAGTTTCTGTCCGATCCCGTGCTTGCGGTACGCCTCCTGCACGCATACATGATACAGGCAGCCTCTTCTCCCGTCATGTCCGCAGAGAATCGCGCCCACAACCTTTCCCTCCGCCACCGCTACCATGCTGGTGGTCGGATTACGTCTTATAAAACGCTCCACGCCCTCTCTGGAATCATCGATGCTGCGGATTCCAAACCCGTGAATCTCCATCCATAACGCATGTACCGCCTCAAAATCATCCATTGTCATCACGCGGATGACCGGTTCTGTCTCTTTCATACTTCCATCTCTTCTCTTTATCATTTCCGGTTCATTTTCCCGCTGCTTCCTTCCGTGGGAAATCCTTCCCGGGTTCTGTTTTCGCTCTGTATCTACGGGAACATCGGCACCAGACAAAGCCCTTCCGCCTCGTCAAATCCAAACAGCAGATTCATGTTCTGCACTGCCTGTCCGGCCGCACCCTTGACCAGATTGTCAAGCGCTCCCATCATCACGATTCTGCCCGTGCGCTCATCGATCTTAAAACCAATATCCACATAATTGCTTCCCTCGACCCATTTGGTCTCCGGGCACGCATCCTTCGGAAGCACGCGGACGAACTTTTCCTTCGCATAATACTTATCGTAAACCGCCTTGATCTCCTCGTAAGAAGGAAGACTTCCGTCCGCCTTTTTCGTCAGGGTGGCATATTCTGTCGCCAGAATTCCGCGGTTCATCGGCACCAGATGCGGCGTAAAATTCACAACAACCGGTCTGCCTGCCGCGTAGCCGAGCTGCTCTTCAATCTCCGGTGTATGTCTGTGGCTCGTGACACCGTACGCCTTCATATTCTCATTGACCTCACAGAACAGATTCGGCAGCTTCGCACCGCGCCCTGCGCCGGAGGTACCGGACTTCGCATCAATGATAAGGGTATCCGGATCGATCAGCCCTTCCTTCACCAGCGGATATGCCGTCAGAATCGAACAGGTTGTGTAGCAGCCCGGATTGGCAACCAGTCTGGCATTTTTCACTTTATCGCGGTTCACTTCGCAAAGGCCGTACACCGCCTCCCCGATAAACTGCGGGCTCTTATGCTCGATCTTATACCATTTCTCATATACCGCAACGTCCTTGATACGGAAATCCGCGGACAGATCGATGATCTTTGTCTTCTCAAGAAGTCCTTCGTTTAAGACGCCTGCCAGAAATCCCTGCGGTGTCGCCGTAAAGATCACATCCACCTGCTCTGCCAGTGCTTCCATATTGTCGTCCATGCACACGTCATCCACGATCTCAAACATGTTCTGATATACTTCTGCGTATTTCTGATCTATATAACTTCTGGAACCGTACCATTTGATTTCCACTTCTTTATGTCCCATCAGAAGACGCACCAGCTCATTTCCCGCATAACCGGTCGCACCTATGATTCCTGCCTTTATCATGTTCGTATTCCGCCTTTCCTTTTCCTGCAAAAAATCTTTTCACACTATATCCCTATATTAGTCTACCTCTTTGCCATAGTAAAGTATTTTTTGTCCGCTTTTTAGAAATATTCTTGCATAATTATACATCCGTTTTTTCTTTTATGCAAGCACTGTTTTACTATTTATGCAACGTTTTTCTTGTTTTGGATTTCTTTTTTCCTTAATTTATATAGGTTTTCCCTATTTTCATTCTGTATGCTTTGTACATGTATATGCATTTTTATTTGAAATATATGTATATTTTTTCACTTGCTTTTCCGTTGCATATGTTGTATATTGATTGCAGTTAATGATTTACAGAAAGGAAAAAAGCCCATGAAAGAAAAAGTTATCTTAGCTTACTCCGGCGGTCTGGACACCACCGCCATCATTCCCTGGTTGAAGGAGAATTACGATTACGAAGTCATCTGCTGCTGCATCGACTGCGGTCAGGAGGAAGAACTGGACGGTCTGGAAGAAAGAGCCATCTCCTGCGGAGCTTCCAAGCTTTACATCGTCGACATCATCGACGAGTTCTGCGATGACTACATCATGCCGTGCGTACAGGCAAACGCCATCTACGAGAACAAATATCTGCTCGGCACTTCCATGGCACGTCCGTTAATCGGCAAGAAGCTGGTTGAGATCGCAAGAAAAGAAGGTGCTACCGCCATCTGCCACGGCGCTACCGGAAAAGGAAACGATCAGATCCGTTTTGAGCTTGCCATCAAGGCTCTCGCTCCGGATCTCAAGATTATCGCTGCCTGGAGAGACGACAAGTGGACCATGCAGTCCCGCGAGGATGAGATCGCATACTGCCAGGCACACGGCATTCATCTTCCGTTCTCCGCAGACACCAGCTACAGCCGCGACCGCAACATCTGGCATATCAGCCACGAGGGTCTTGAGCTCGAGGATCCTGCCTGCGAGCCGAACTACGATCACCTTCTGGTACTCGGCGTCTCCCCGGAAAAAGCTCCTGAGGAGGGCGAGTATGTGACCATGACCTTCGAGAAAGGTGTTCCGACCTCCGTCAACGGCAAGAAGATGAAGGTTTCCGATATTATCCGTGAGTTGAACCGTCTCGGCGGCAAGCACGGCGTCGGCATCATCGACATCGTGGAGAACCGTGTTGTCGGCATGAAGTCCCGCGGTGTCTATGAGACTCCTGGCGGAACCATTCTGATGGAAGCACATCAGCAGCTCGAGGAGCTGGTACTTGACCGTGCTACCATGGAAGTGAAAAAGGATATGGGCAACAAGCTCGCTCAGATCGTATACGAGGGCAAATGGTACACCCCTCTCTGCGACGCAGTGAGAGCATTTGTCACCTCCACACAGGAATATGTGACCGGTGAAGTCAAGTTCAAGCTTTACAAGGGCAACATCATCAAAGCCGGAACGACCTCCCCGTATTCTCTCTACAGCGAGTCCTTGGCAAGCTTCACCACCGGCGATCTCTACGATCACCACGATGCTTCCGGATTCATCACACTGTTCGGACTGCCGTTAAAAGTTCGTGCAATGAAGATGCAGGAAATCGGCGAGAAAAACAAATACGAATAAATCGTACATCCGGATTGCTTACACAAGAACCCCCGGAAATCTGCCGTTTCGGCAGATTTCCGGGGGTTCCTTTTCTGTCCGGTTATTCACATTCCAATCATTTTCTTTCTGATCATCCGCTTTCCTGCGCATCCAGTATCGAATCCAGCACGGTAAGACCCATCTGAATCTCCTGCTCGGTCAGGCTGCCGTATCCAAGCAGCAGCACCGGATGGTTTCTGCCACCGCCGCCATCTTTCGTCAGTGCATATTCGCCAAGACCCGATACTTTCACGCCCTGCGCCGCCGCACGTTCACAGATCTCCCGCTCACTGCATCCGGTATCCGCCTCCACGAGCACATGGAGTCCCGCATGGTCTCCACTGACTGAGAGCACCCAGCTTCTTTTTTTCAGTTCACCGATCAAAAAATCATGCCTGCCGCGGTAAATGCCGCGCATCTTGTTGAGATGCCGCTCAAAATGCCCATCCCGCAAGAACTCCCGGAGAATCTCCTGCTGCATGCGCGGCACCGTCGTCGAATAAAATCCACAGACGGTGCGGTAGCGCTCTATCAGCTGCTGCGGAAGCACCATATAACTGATACGCAGCGACGGCGCGATACTTTTGGAAAATGTCCCAAGATAAATTACCTTCCCGAGTCCATCCACGCTCTGCAACGACGGAATCGGCTTTCCACGGTAACGGTACTCGCTGTCGTGATCGTCCTCGATCAGATAGCGCTCCTCCTGCTCCGCCGCCCACGCAAGAAGTTCCAGTCTTCTGCCCAAAGGCATGACGCTGCCGGTCGGGAACTGATGGGACGGCATCATGTAGACAAGCTCCGGTGCCGCCGCACGCACCGTACCGCCGCTAAGTCCCTGCTCGTCCGCCGGCACCGTCACCACCCGGTATCCCATATTCCGGAAGGTGTGGTATGCCTGCGGATATCCCGGGTTCTCCATGAGCACGGTCTTATTTCCTCCGAGAAGCTGCGTGAGCAGAATCTCCAGATACTCATTTCCGGCTCCGAGCACGATGTTTTCCGGGCGGCAGTTCACCCCTCTGGCGTGATGCAGATAATCCGCAATCTCACTGCGCAGGCTGTACTCCCCCTGTCCGTCCCCCGCCATTAACAGTTCCTCACTGTCGTCCAACAGCACATTCCGGCTGATCTTCCGCCAGACGTTGTACGGAAAACTGCGGGTATCGATCGCATACGGGGAAAAATCAACCAGGCAGACCGGTTTTTCCGGCCTGTGTACCTGTCCCGTTTCTCCGACGCTGCTTCCCCGAAGCCGGTACAGCTCCGCGATATCGCATACAAAAAAACCCCGGCAGGGTTCCGCTTGTATATATCCCTCTGCCAGGAGCTGATCATATGCCATCTCTACGGTGCTTCTGCTCACCGCAAGATTCTTCGCCAGAAGACGCGTGGACGGCAACCGTTCCCCTCTCGGAATCCTGCCATCTGTAATCTCGCTCTTGATATATTCGTATATTTTCTCATAGAGGGGAGCTTTCGCTCCCCCCTGTAAGTTCATCATAATCTCTATCATCGTAAAGCCTTATCCGTCGTTATGCCTTGCTTCTCTTGATCTCCTCGACAATGCGCTCCTTGAGTTCGTACGCGCGGTCCTTCATCTTCTTGGATGCCGCCGCAGACTGCAGGATTCTTGCAATGCACTTCGATGCAACATCGTACTTTTTGTAATGGTATGCCATCGTCGCGAGCAGGTAATCCATCGTGCACTCATCCATGCCGCACATCGGATAGGTCTCTGTGGATACCGCCTTGGTAAAGCCTTCATACGCCTGTGCATAGAACGCCTCTTCCTGCTCCCTGCACTCCTTGATCTGCTCTGCCATCTTCGGATCTTTCGCATCTAAAGACTCGCGCTTGCCGCGCAGCAGCCATGCAAGATTCAGGCAGGTATATGCCTTCTCACTGTTCTTACCTTTTTTCACAATCGTGTTGAACAGTGCCAGCTTGTAGCGCTCGATCGCAGTATCATAATCGATCAGCGTCGGCTCCACATTGTCCGCCGGCTTGAAATTCACACAGATCTTCTCCTTGATCATCTTGACCTGCATGGATGACAGGTGTTCAAAATAGCGCGTAATCGCGGTATAGCCGCAGTACGGGCAGGAAATCACACTGTACTTTAAGGTGTCGATGTGCTCATAGCGCGGACGCAGATCCATGTCGGACTCAAGACGCTTTAATCTTCCGCTCTTGATCATCTTTGTCTTAAATACCTTGTCGCACACTGCACAGCGCACAGCCTTGTCCAGAAGAAAGCTGTCTTCTGTCGGCACCGCCTCCTGCTTTGTGCCGTCCTCTCCCACGACTTCTTTCTTCTCTTCCGCAAAAAGATTCGTGGTATCCTCTGCCTTTAAACCAAATTTTTCCAAACCGGATAATAAATTCATGTCTATTCCTCCTAAATCCCAGACCGCGTCCTACGCAGTTGGCAGCTTGAATGAACTCTTCAGTGACACAATGCGGTTGAACACCAGCTGCTCCGGTGTCGAATCCTTTGCATCCACACAGAAGAATCCCTGGCGTACAAACTGGAAGCTGTCGTAAGCCTTTGCCCCAGCAAGATTCTCCTCCACCATACAATTCTTTAACACAGTCAGTGAATTCGGATTGAGGTTCAGACTTCCATCCTCATTGTATACCCCTTTTTCCTCGTCCACGATATTCTCATACAGTCTGACCGTTGCAGGAACCGCATGTGCTGCGGATACCCAGTGAATCGTACCTTTTACCTTTCTGCCATCCGGGCTGTTGCCGCCGCGGGACGCCGGATCGTAAGTACAATGGATTACCGTCACGTTACCGTCTGCATCCTTCTCAAAGCTGTTGCAGGTCACAAAATATGCATTCATCAGGCGCACTTCATTGCCCGGGAACATACGGAAATACTTCTTCGGCGGCTCCTCCATGAAGTCTTCACGCTCGATATAGAGTTCTCTCGAGAACGGAATCTTACGTGAACCGAGCGCCTCATTCTCCAGATTATTCACAACGTCCAGATACTCAGTCTGTCCTTCCGGATAGTTGTCAATCACAACCTTCACCGGATCAAGGACTGCCATCATACGGGACTTCTTCATCTTGAGATCCTCGCGGATGCAGTACTCTAACATTGCATAGTCAACGGAACTGTTTGCCTTTGAAATACCGCACAGTTCCACGAACATCTTTAACGATTCCGGTGTGAATCCTCTTCTGCGCAGCGCTGCGATGGATACCAGACGCGGATCATCCCATCCGTCCACAATGCCTTCCTCCACCAGGCGCTTGATGTAACGCTTGCCGGTTACCACGTTGGTCAGATACAGCTTTGCAAACTCAATCTGTCTCGGCGGCATCTCATTCTTATCCGGGATAATCTGTGCACCCACCTCGTTGATGACCCACTCATAGAGCGGTCTGTGATCCTCAAACTCCAGCGTACAGATGGAATGCGTGATTCCCTCGATCGCATCCTCAAGCGGATGTGCAAAATCGTACATCGGGTAGATGCACCATTTATCGCCGGTTCTGTGGTGTGTCATGTGTGCCACACGGTAAATGACAGGATCCCTCATATTGATGTTGGAAGAGCTCATATCAATGCGTGCACGGAGCACTTTCTCACCGTCCGCATACTTTCCTTCCCGCATCTCCTCAAACAACTTTAAATTCTCCTCGATGCTTCTGCTGCTGTACGGATCTTCCCTGCCCGGCTCCGTCAGCGTTCCACGGTACTCACGTATCTGCTCCGCAGACAGATCGGAGACATAAGCTTTTCCTTTTTTTATCAGCTCTACGGCACACTCATACATCTGATCGAAATAATCGGACGCGAAGAAAAGTCTGCCTTCCCAGTCCGCACCAAGCCACTTGATGTCCTCCGTGATCGCCTCCACGAACTCGGTCTTCTCCTTGGTAGGATTTGTATCGTCAAATCTCAGATTAAACTTTCCGCCATACTTCTGTGCCAGACCATAATTCAAAAGAATGGACTTCGCATGACCGATATGCAGATAGCCATTCGGTTCCGGTGGAAATCTGGTATGAACAACCTTGCAGTGCCCTTCCTCGATGTCCTTGTCAATCATCTGCTCAATAAAATTCTTTGAGACATTTTCATTTTCCATAATGTCGCATCCTCCTCAATTACAATCCGGACAGCCTGCCGTCCGATCTGCTTTCCCTGTCAAAAAAAGAGAAAGCAACTCATGAAATATCATACATGATACACCGTCAAGGTGCAAGTATAATATAACATGAATTGCCTGAATTTGTAAAAAACAATTTGTGATTACTCGGAATACTTCTTCACCTGTTCCTCCAGGAACTCCGGTGTATCAAAATAATCAATCTTCATGGCATGCTTTACCTCGGAAAGTGTCTTTGCAGCCTCTTCCTTTGCCACTTCGCTTCCCGCCTTTAAAATATCATACACATCGCCGATGCGCTGCTCATATTCCTTCCTGCGTGCACGGATCGGAGACAGCTCCTCCTGCATGACATTATTCAGGAACTTCTTCACCTTGACATCCCCCAGACCGCCGCGTTTGTAATGTGCCTTCAGCTCATCCAGGTTCGCATACTCCGGCAGATATTCCGCAAAATGCCCGTCCGTACAGAATGCATCCAGATAGGTAAATACGGTATTTCCTTCGAGTTTTCCAGGATCTTCGATCCGGATATGATCCGGGTCCGTGAACATGGACATGATCTTCTTCTTCACATCCGCCTCACTCTCCGAGAGATAGATGCAGTTGCCGAGCGACTTGCTCATTTTGGCCTTTCCGTCGGTACCTGGAAGTCTTAAGCAGGCCTTGTTATCCGGAAGTAAAATCTGCGGATCTGTGAGCGTCTCGCCATACACCGCATTAAACTTATGTACAATCTCCTTGGTCTGCTCAAGCATCGGCATCTGATCCTCGCCGACCGGAACCGTCGTCGCATGAAATGCCGTGATGTCCGCCGCCTGGCTGATCGGATAATTGAAGAATCCGACCGGAATGCTCGCCTCGAAATTACGCATCTGAATCTCCGCCTTAACCGTCGGGTTGCGCTGCAATCTGGAGACCGTAACCAGATTCTGGTAATAGAATGTCAACTCCGTCAGCTCCGTCACGTAGGACTGGATAAAAATATGAGACTTCGCCGGATCGATTCCAACCGAAAGGTAGTCGAGTGCCACCTCCATAATATTGTCACGCACCTTTGCAGGATTGTCGGCGTTGTCCGTCAGCGCCTGTGCGTCCGCAATCATAATAAATATCTTATCAAACGTCCCCGAATTCTGAAGTTCCACTCTCCGCTTCAGAGAACCCACATAATGTCCCACATGCAGTTTGCCGGTAGGACGGTCACCTGTCAAAATAATCTTTTCTGCCATTGTCATTTCCCCTGTCAAACATATTCTTGCTTTATTATACATGTTTTGTGTGACAAGTTCAATTTTTCTTTTGACAATCTCCGGAAAGTTTTTCAGAAAAATAGCCGTCACTGTAGAGTTTTTTCAAAAACGATGCCAGAAGCGGCACGCCGAACAGTCCTAAGATTCCAAAGAAATGAAGCCCGACAATCATACACGGCAGCATCACAACCGGAGAAAGCCCCATCTGTTTTCCCACCAGCTTCGGCTCCACAATGTTGCGCACCACCGTGATGATCAGATACAGCCCCATGACCCCGATTCCCATTCTGGCATTGCCGCCGGCAAACGCAATCACCGCCCACGGAAGCAGTACGGTTCCCGTGCCGAGCACCGGCAGAATATCTAACACCGCGATCAGAAACGCAATCGCGAAAGCACCCTCGATCTGCAGAAGAAGCAGACCTGCCGCAAGTTCCGCAAACGTCATCAAAAAGATAAAAACATAGGCCGCCGCACATTTTCCCATCGTTCCAAAGGTTCCCTTTTTGACTGCAGACACCGTCTCCTTCCATTTTTCCGGCATGATCTTTTCGAAGAAATACATGATCTGTGGGAAATCCAGTTCCATGAACACCGTCGATATGACCGCGAGCAGCAATTTAAAGCACATCCCCGGAATATTCACCGCAATGCCGGAGACCTGCTGCAGCAGGGTGCCGGACATTCCGGTCAGAAGCTCCCCTGCCCGGCTGACCGCCTCCGCCGACTCCGTACCCGCCGTCCGCAGCACCTCTCCTCCCACCGTCTCTCCGGTGAGGCCCGCCGTCCACGCGCAGAAATGCTTCATCATAGGAAAAATCGTCTCCGAGACAAACCGCACCACTTCCCCAAGCAGTTCCTGTCCCAAAAGCATGATGCGGTTTCCAAGGAATCCGATCACCAGTCCCGCCAGTCCGTAAAACAGCAGAACGACCGCCACCGCTGCAATCCTGCGCCTTATATGCATGCGTTCCGCCGCAAACGCCACCGGAAACGAAAGAATCCACGCCACAAAAAATGCCGCAATAAACGGCAGGAGCACCGGTCCGATCATTTTTACCGCCGCGAGGACAAGTCCACCCCACACCGCCCAGTATGCAAACTTAATAAGGAATTCTTTCTGATGTCTGATCCGCTCTTCCCGCTCCATGGCAATCCTCCGCGTCATGTTTTCTCCTAATAACTATATCCACCGGGAAGCGATTCCATGCACGACGTCCGCACATTCCTTTCCAGAAATGATAAGCAGATTTCAAAATCTATCAAAAGATTTTTTACGAGATTTCATGTTTCTTCAGCTTTGAAAGCGTCCAATGCCTACAAAAAGAAAGGCGTTCCAGTAATGGAAATTTTCCAGTATCTGTTTCTGCTGATTTTTTCTAACAGAAGCATGTACATGAACCTGATCACACGACGGAACACTCCTGATTTTGCGAAGGATACTGTATATCGTTTTATGAAAATGATTCAGATCAACTGGATCCGCTTCACAACAATACTTTCAACCCGAATCATCAGGGATGCCATTCTGCCTTTGAATTCTGAGGATCGTGCAAATGTTCTTATCATTGATGATTCCATGTTTGAGCGTAACCGCTCAAAAAAGGTTGAACTCCTTGCCAAAGTCTATGACCATGCAAAACATAAATATCGCTTTGGTTTTCGAATGCTTACTTTAGGCTGGTCAGATGGAAGTACTTTCCTGCCGGTCAACAGCGTTCTTCTTTCCACAGAAAACAGGAAAAACCGCATCAATGAAGCAACAGAAGTGGATAAAAGAACTGTTGGCTACAAACGCCGGAAGCTTTCCATGGAAAAAGGAACACAAGCTATGCTTACGCTTTTGGATGCAGCCAGGAAAGCTACAATTTCGGCGAAATATGTTCTTTTTGACAGCTGGTTTTCATCACCAAGCACTCTTCACGCAGTAAAAAGTATGGGTTACGATGTAATCGGCATGGTCAAGAAAACACCAAAGATGTTTTTCCGCTACAATGGCGAAGATATGTCTCTAACTTCTATCTACAACACGAACAAAAAGAGGCGCGGAAGATCAAGATATCTGCTTTCCGTTATGGTTGATGTTGTAAAGGATGGTGAAATCATTCCTGCCAAAGTAGTTTATGTTCGCAATCGTAATAAACGCAAGGAATATCTCTGCCTTATTTCCACGGACGTAAATCTGGATGAGAATGAAATCATCCGGATCTATGGAAAACGTTGGGACATAGATGTGTTCTTCAAGGTGTGCAAAAGCTACCTTAACCTCAGCAAAGAATGTAACTCCCTTTCCTATGATGCAATGACTGCACATACTGCAGTCGTTTTTACACGATACATGATGTTGTCGCTGGAAAGCAGGGAATCCAATGATAATCGATCCCTGCGCGAGCTTTTTCTATACTTTTCAGATGAAATGTCTGATATCACATGGATACAGGCTTTTCAAATGTTACTTCAAATGTTCCGGACAATGCTTTTAGATAACACCGAGCTTTCAGATGAAAAAATCAACGAGATTCAGCAACAAAAAGGGGGCTTATCGAAATAAATCGGTAAGCCCCCCTTACATGTGTATCCATTTCTTTTTTAACTATCCACATCCATTAGAACTGATGTACTCCCGGCGCAAGTTCATGTCTCTCCCCATTCGGTAGCACTACTTCTGCCACCGTGTTCACCGGAATAACAAACTCGAACGTAATCTTATTACCTTCGTATTTCCATCCGCTCTCAATTGTTCCAACCGGAGAATCATACACTGCCTTTGCATGCGATAATTCCTTGCATGCGATTGGTTTTATTGTGATTTTTCTTCCTTCCTGCTGAATTCCGCATACGCCACCGATCAGCCATCCGGTAATTGCACCATAGGAATAATGATTCAGAGATTCGCTTGGTTTTCCTTCTTCATTGATACCATCCCATGTCTCCCAGATTGTCGTGGCACCTTTCTTCACGGCATACAGCCATCCCGGTGCAGACTCCTGAAGCAGAAGTTTGAATGCGGTATCTTCATATCCGTATTCGCACAGTATACCGCAGATTGCCGGTGTTGTCAGGAATCCGGTGTTCAGATGATAGTCATTTGCAAGCACCAGTTCGTTCAGCTTCTCTGCATTCTTCGCACAGTTTTCTTCATTCACAAGGCCAAACTGAATCGGACGGATGTACTGACACTGACGCTCTGATTCTACCACGCCGTCTTTCGTAAAGATTTCCTCAAATGCTTTCTTGGCGTTTTCTGATACTTCACGGTAATGTGCCGCATCCTCTTCTTTGCCGAGAATCGCTGCAATCTCAGACAACGTTTCCCCGGAATGTGCGAAATATGCGGTTGCAACATCAAAGTTTCCGTTCTGCATAGACATCATTGGATTGGTTCCCGGCTCGCACCACTCACCGTAATCAATACCCGACTGAATTGCATTGTTCTCTGCACGGCTTTCCAAAAAGGCATACCAGTTCTTCATCATTTCATAATTTTCTTCCAGTATACGAACATCTCCATACTTACGATACATTGCCATTGGCACAATAATGCAGGCATCCCCCCAGCCGACAGAACCTGCCAGCATCGCTGTCATAAAGCTTCCTTTGCTGTTCGGCGGTGCGATATTTGCCACCTTGCCTTCCGGATACTGTCCGTAACGACACTGCGCCAGCCATTTTCTATATACATTATAACTATCCATCAGCATCAGCCCCGTATCGACATAAAGTCCCGCATCTCCTGTCCACGCTGCTCTCTCACGAGTCGGGCAGTCGGTCGGCACATCACAGAAGTTGCCCTTCTGACTCCATTTACTGTTCCATACCAACTGGTTCACATCCGCATTTCCACAAGTGAAGTCTGCTGTCTCTTCCATCTCGGAATACACTGCATGCGCGATAAATGTTGCATCTGACAGATCAAGTATTGTCTCCACTTTTGCGTAGCGGAATCCCATGATGGTAAATCTCGGCTTGTAGTGATTCTCTCCATCCTTGCAAATGTATGAAATCATCTGATACGTACCGCCCTCTTTGTGGCGTTTACGATCCTGGAAATTCTCCGTCGTGAAGTTCCCGTTCTCATCCAAAGACTCTCCATGAGTCAGAACAATCGTTTCACCGTCTTTACCAAATACAGTAAATTCCACATATCCGGCAAGATTCTGTCCGAAATCGATGATCGTCTCTCCATTCGGAGTCTGAATCAGTTTACCTTCGAAGTTCTCCATTTCCTTGATTGGGACAGTATTCATTCCTTTCAGCAGGTTCTTATCAAAGTCTTCTGTTTTTACCGGATGCCACACGCCGTTTTCTGTGGCAAATGTTTCTTTTCTCGCATCGTATACTTCTCCCTGCTGCATATCATTCTGCTGCAGAGGTCCTGCCTGACTTGCTTCCCATGTCTCATCAGATACAAGCACCGATTCTCCATCCACTTCCAACTGACATAATAATCCCAGTTCCTGTCCGAACACACCGCGGTCACCATCGACTCCGGATGTAGAACGATACCAGCCATCACCAAGAACAATCACCAGCTCATTCTCACCTTCACGCAATAAATCTGCAACATCATATGTCTGATAAATAAGCTCATTATTGTAATTGCTACTGCCCGGCATCAGAACGGCATCACCTACACGTTTTCCATTTAGCCATGCCTCATATAACCCGTGACAGGTAATATAGAATCTTTTCATTGTTCCCTCAGGTGCACTGAATACACGTCGCAGGTAGCTTGCAGGCTGATGTACTTCATACTCGCCTTCGATTTCCCGTGTTTCCCATTCCCTCTTTGCCTGTGCATTGATTGCATCACTGCAGTCGTATTCCTTTGTTGTAAGTTTGGAAAGTTCTGGATTGATCCACTGGGCATTCCAATCTTCATCGCTTAAGAGACCCATTTCAAAATAAGCCTCTTCACTCCATTCTCCGGCTTCGTCTTTTTCATCCCACAGACGCACCTTCCAGCAGACACGCTGTCTGCTTTCCAGATTCAGTTCCAACAGATGATGCATGTCCTGACTTGCCACTTTACCGCTATCATAAATGGTCTGATCTCCAGTACATGCTTTAATCTGATATGCACTCTGAGAGATTCCGTCCTCACAAATCCATGAGAGGAACTGTTCTTTCCCGTCTATTCCGATTGGATTTACCTTCTGCTCTGTTCTAAGTTTTATCGCTTTCATATTCGAATATTCTCCTTCATTTCCATTATACATAGGGTATCTCATAATAGAAATTATAGCGAATGGCAAAAATTATTACATTCATGATTTCTATATTTTGTTCGTAAATTCGTTTACATCCACCGAATTCATCTCTCGAAATTCCTTCGGCGATATTCCGTACTCCTTTTTAAACGCCCGAAAGAAGCTAGAGTAATCTTTAAATCCATACATCAAGTATACTTCTGTGATTTTGTATCCGGTGAGAATGGCATCCCTACTAACAGACAGCCTTTTTTTCATGATATATTGATGAATGGATAGTCCAATATTTTCTTTAAAGATATGCGCAATATAGTATTTGCTGACAAAGAATTCACCTGCCAGCTTCTCTAATGTCAATTCCTCATCTAGATGTTCTTCGATATAATCCATCAGATTCTCATATAAGTTCTGCTCCTCTTTCTGACTCTTCGGATGCTCCTGCTCATATGCTGTTCGATTCAAATGAAGTATCAGATCATTCAGGCACAAAGATATCTTCGCTTCTTTTCCAAAACGATTGGAGTGGATTTCTTCTATCAAACGAAACACCTTTGTCTGTATTGCGTTAAACGAAATTCTATCATTATGGAAAATGTATTTACCAGTCACCGCTGCCTGTTGCATCAGATATCCGTAAGCTTGTGACAACTGCATCAACTGATTTGCATACTCTTTGCTAATCCAAAAGACAAATCTGCGATACGGCATTTCCACATCATGAATCACAACATGGTGTGCCACTTCCGGCGGAATTAGAACGACATCTCCGTACTGAAGCGGACGCCTTTCTCCTGCAATTTCAATCGATACATTTCCTTCCAAAAAGAAATAGAATTCATAATAATTGTGACTGTGGTCTTCTAACTTCGACTTTGGAAGGTATAGACAAAACCATAGCCCCAGTTAAAGGTTTTCTTATCAAAACTCAACTTACTCATCATTATCTCCTTGCAGTATGTTTCCACTATTTTATTATTTCAGCTTCTACTGTAACCGGCCTAAATAAATGCCATTTTCTCTTTATCGAAATAAGCAAAGCATTTTCACCGATTTCTATTGCTTTATCGCTTTCCCATGCCCAAGTATCCGCACTATATACTCTGCTGCTCTCTGGCATTTCATCATAACCGATACCCACATTAATCATATGCTTGCCTGCTGATAGTTCAACCATTGTGTTTTTTTGAAAGAATTTAGAGTTTTGTATACCCTATCACTTCTGATACAACATTCACAAATGAAAGGTGTTTTTAAAACTATCTTACCTTTGATATCTGACATTTTATAATACCTCATTACTCTCATATTTCACTTTGATTACCGGAACAATATATAAAAATGACAATTTTCTTTTTACATGCACATGGCAAACGGATTTATCGTCAATTTTCACTTTTTCATGTATTCCCCAGGTTATACTGGATTTACTTCCATGCTGATAGCTTTCTGTATTATATGATGAATCGCAATCTGTTCCGCCAACTATATCATATATTCCACTAGCCATTTCTAACTCTTTAACTTTATCATCAATAAAACTTCCGTCAATCTTTATATGGCCTAAAAGCGATTTGTGAATTATTATCTTTCCCATTAACTTCTCCCGACTACTAATATTGAATAAAGATACAGAAACAAGCAACAGCAAATATAATCTGCGCTGCAATGCATGCTCTGTTTATCCACTTAAACACACGCGAATTCATTATACTTACACCATTTTGCACACAATACCTTGACAAAATAGCCATCGGGCCTGTAAGCGCCTTCGTATCAACATACGCTCCCCCTGCCGCTTTTGCTATTTGTCCTTTCAGATTTGCATTCATAGCGGCATCATTTACTTCCATTGCTCCATCCAATCCACCGTCCAAATGAATACACTTTATCTCCACTATTTTGTAACTGATAGTATACCCAAATCCCGTAATAGTAAGAATGATTAAAAACACAATACAGAGATTAACAAAAATACCTCCTCTGCACCAATATGTATCAGATCCATAATTGATTGTAATGTCCATTACATGCGGAAGTACTCCTGTTCCCAGCATCAATGCCAAAAACCATACGAGAGAGACCGCAAGATTATATCCACTTACTCCCATCAGCTCGCCCTGATACTTTCTTCGAACCTCCGGATCTGTCAGACTTTCGATATCGTATCCAATATGAAGCACCATCTGGTCTGTAAGAAGTTTCTTATCCACGAGGTCAAGAACCAGTAAATCCGTCATCTCCTTCACAATAAGCTTTGCTTTCTCTGCTGTATAGGGCAATGTAATACCTGCCTGGAGCTTACACTGTTATTCTGTGGTTTATATGCCCGAATCTCAGCTATTGTAGTAGGCCCCATCCCCATTGTAAACATGCCGTTTTCCATAAGTTTCTTGGCGTATCCATTGCCTATTCTCCAGAAATCGGTCAGTGGCGTATGATTCCATAATAATTTCCTGTAGCTTCGCTCCGTAAGCTCTGCGATACGCACCCCATCCTTATCTGCTGGCATCTTCTTTGCCACAATATCCAGGGCAATCTTGCAAAGGTACATGTTGCTGCCAATACCGGCCGTTGCCGTAACACCGGTTTCCCCAAGGACATCCCGAATCATTTTAAGTGCCAACTCATGGGCTGTCATCTTGTAGGTTGAAAGATACGCCGTTACATCCATGAAAACTTCATCTATAGAATACACATGCATATCTTCCGGTGCAATGTATTTTAAATAAATATCGTAAATTCTCGTACTGTAGGTCATATAATATGCCATTCTCGGGGCAGCTACGATATATGCAAGTTCTAACGATGGAGATGCTGCAAGCTCTACAGCATTAAAAGAGGAACCGGTGAATTTCCTGCACGGAGCCTTGCTCTTTCTCTCAGCAATCACACCAATTCACTAATCTCACTTTTCTGATAACCTTAGAACATATTTTTCTATAAATTGAAATGGCATCACATTGGGGTCAGCCCCTTCCCACATCACTCTCCCCATCTCAAGTTCTATTTCTCTTGATTTTGTTTCCGAATACATGTCACAACCTCTTTTACACGAATTTGCACTCAAAATCACGATTTTTTATTCCTTCATTTTCATTCTTCCTTTTAAACTTGTCTCATAGAAATGTATTTTCTAAATTCAATTATGAACTCATCAGGAGGATATTATTTATGGATTTCAAAAGTGTAGAAGGAAAAGTAGCAATCGTCACCGGTGCAAGCCGTGGAATTGGAGAGGCAATTGCCCGCTGCTATGCAGCAAATGGCATGAAAGTAATCTGTGCCGCATGAAGTGTGGAACAGGGACAAGCTGTAGTGAACGATATTATCAACAATGGAGGGGACGCAATTTTTGTTCAGACAGATTGTAGTGACGGAAATGCGATTAAAGATCTCGTAGATAAGGCAGTTGTTCATTATGGACGTCTCGACGGAGTTGTGAGCAATGCAGGTATCGGCATGGGCGGAAGTCCTCTTCATGAATATGATTTGGATGATTATGAGAAAATCTTTGACTTGAACAGCAAAGGCGTCTTTGCCGGAATGAAATATGGTGCGGAAGCAATCTTCAAATCCAAAAGTGAAGGCGGATTTCTCATCAATGTTGCTTCTATCGCAGGACTCATGCCGCAACGTGGTCAGGCTCTTTACACCGCAACCAAATTCGGAGTTGTCGGAATGACACGCGTCGCTGCACTGGATTATGCTAAATACGGGATCACAGTCAATGCAATCTGTCCGGGATACACGAAAACAAGTATCTTCGGAGATGCACCGGAACAGGCAATGGATTTCTTCGCAAATGACTGTCCTGCCGGACGTATGGGCGATCCGATGGAATGTGCCTATCTTGCACTCTTCCTCGCAAGTGATATGTCACGGTACATCACCGGAGCTGCAATTCCTGTCGATGGTGCACTCTCCGCCGGAAGCAAGAATGTGACAAGCTGGAAGCATCCTGAAATCCTGACCGGAGGAAAATTAAACGCAGACAGCACAATTGCTGCTATCATGGAGAACACTGACGCCAAAGCAATTGTAGACAAGTATCTGCCTGGCTTTGCAGAAAATGAACAGGCAAAGGCCGCTTACGGTATGACTTTCAAAGCTCTCGCTCCGATGCTCGGACTGCCGGAGGATGTTGTTACAAATATGCTGGGAGAATTGGAGCAATTGTAAACTCTTCCCTTTCTCCTTGAGAGATAAAAGGAGGAGCCAACTTATGTCAGCTCCTCCTTCTATTATGAAATCATTTCAATGATTACTGTACTTATACGGCTTCAACATCTACTTTTACTGACTCTAATCCATCCGCCGATAATGTTACTACGATTTTGCCTGTTTCCCCGGTTCCGCGTACTGCAGCACGAAGTTTTCCTTCGTATGCTTTCGCAACCATATCGTAATAGTTTTCCTCCGATTCCGGATCCGCACTTCCATATCCCATAATTTCTCCCGGACCGTCAAGGCTTATAGATACCGCTTTGTCTGCATTTGGATTCAAAATTCCCAAAGCATCCTGCATACAGATGTCGATATAGGCGATGTCACTTCCATCTGCCGGAATCTGTGTACGGTCTGCTTTTGCGGCAATCACAACCTCGTCTGAAGCTGTCAGTATTTCATCTCTGCCACATTCTTTTCCGTCGCTGTACGCAATAACTTCTACTTTTCCGGCATGATATGTGGTGTCGAAAATTGTGATGTATTTCTTTGTTTCTCCGACTTTCTTACGCTCCACACGCTGCCCGTTAATCAACAGTTCTACTTCATCGGCTGCAGCATACACTTCTACTTTTACAGTTTTCCCTTCGTATCCGTTCCAGTTCCAGCTGCGGACTGCATCGGACATACTCCACTGTGTCGTACTCTGTGGTTCTCCGTAATGCTGCGGGAGCTGTACGGCAATGTACGGTGCTTTTCTTAATCCCCAGATCAGTTCTCTCCAATAGGAAATCGGTCTGCGATTTCCGAGAATATTGATATCTCCGCAATAGGCAATTTTGCAAGGATATGGTGCGTAAAATCCCATGCTCTGCTGATCTGTGTAATTAATTTTCCCAATTCCTGTCTCTCCGATATAATCCCATGCTGTCCAGTCGAAATCCCCGATTACATATGGCAATTTCTCGACCAGTTCCCAGTTTTTGTCCAAATCCGGCGGATTGGTCTCGGAACCTACAAGGATGCGGTTTGGGAACAGTTTTCCATCAATCTCATAGCGTGCTGCCGCATAGTTGTAACCGGTAATATCCACCTGGGCACATGCCTCTTTCACTTTCTCAGCTGCAAAATCACTTGCCATGAACTGTGCCATCATTGCCCCCAGATTGTTCATCATGCTGTTGATTTCCTGAGGCTGATCTGTTTCTGTATTCGCTGCTGCCTGTGCGGCTGCATTCTGCGCCATTAATTTTGGAAGATCATTCATGATGGCCAGAAGGAGATTCAGGCTGTTTGTCGTATATCTGGTATCATCGAGAGAACGCAATTTATCTGCTAGTTTTTTGCCCCACTGCACGTCGAATTTATTTCCCGCCTCCGGAATCTCATTTCCGATGGAGTACATAATCACACACGGATGGTTATAATCTTTTTTCACCAGATTTTCGATATCGTGTTCCCACCATTCTGTCATCTGTGTACTATAATCGAATTCCACCTTGGTACTTACCCATACATCCGAATACTCATCCATAACATACATTCCGTATTTGTCGCATGCTTCCAACAGCTTCCGGCTCATCGGATAATGGGCACTGCGGATTGCATTGAAGCCGGTTTCTTTGAGTTTCTTTACCCGCTCCTCCGCAGAATGCGTAAATTCTGCTGTTCCGATAATTCCGTTATCATGATGAATACATCCGCCGCGGAGTTTTATAACTTTTCCATTCACTCTCAATCCGTGTTTTGTATCCAACTGAAGTTTACGAATTCCGAAGGTTCCTGTTTCCTCATCAATCACGGAATCATTTTCTTTGATATACGTACGATAAGTATACAGGTATGGATTCTCCGCATCCCAACGATTTGGATTTGGTACATACATTTTCTGCTGATATTCCTGTTCAGAATGTTCCTCGACCGTCACTGACATTTCATCTGCAGCAACCACATTTCCTTCTGCATCCATCAGTTCCGTGCACAGTGTAATCTCCCGGATTCCGATTCCTGTGTAAGCGATTGTTGACTTTGCACGAATGATTGCCTGATCATCTTCCACTTCAATTGCTGCAAGCTGTACACTGTCCGGAACAAGATGAAGACGACCAGCAATCATCAGATTTACATCTCTGTAAATTCCGCCCCCTGTATACCAGCGTCCGCTCGGAACTCCATTTTTGACAACTACTTTTAATGCATTCGGTTCGTTGTAGTTCAGATATTTTGTGATATCAACATAAAAATTACTATATCCGTACGGGCATTTCCCAGCAAATGAATTGTTCACATATACAAAAGCATTCTGGTATACCCCTTCAAACTCCAGATATACATTCTTATCCTTATCATCTGCATTCATCGAAAATGTCTTGGTGTACACATAGCTTTCCTCTCGGAAAAATCCATTTCCGCTTCCGTTCGGTTCTTCCGGGTTTCGCTCTCTTCCTATTGATGCATCATGCGGCAGAGTCACCTGTTTTGCCGTGTTGTTTCCCCCAGCCAATGCATCCAGGGAGCTTCCGCTTCCGATTGTGAATATCCAGTTCTGATTGAATTTCTGTTTCTTCATATTCCCATTTTCTCCTGTTATTCAAATGATTCTTTCTGAATTTGAGAGCAACATTTTTTGAAGCTAATTTTTCACATGCTCATTCATAAACTTCGCACTGAGCTGGAACGACTTCACCGGGGACTTGTCCACCCAGTTCTTATGAGTTTCCAGTATCACAGCATCCACACCGCTTTTCTGTGCAATCTCCACCATCTTCGTCAGGTTCATATTACCGTATCCAAGTTCCATACTGTCCGATTTGAGAATCTGTCCTCCCGGTCCGCTCATCCTTGTTCCTCGGTCATTGATGTGGTAGAGCTTCATCCGCTCTCCCAAGCGTTCCATGAGAGCAATCGTATCCACACCGGCCTCTGTCGCCCAGTAAGAATCGAATTCGAAGTTGACATATTCCGGATTTGTCTTTTCAATCAGCACATCGTAGGCACATTTTCCAGCTCCCACTTTGCGGAATTCACAGTTATGATTGTGATATAACAAGGAAATGCCTCCTTCTTTCAGAATTTTTCCTGCCTTATTTAGCTTCTGTGCCAATTCCAGTACCGCTGCCATATTGGAATAATCAAACCGATGCATTCCCGTAATGACAATATACTTTGTGGAAAATGTTTTTGCTTCTTCCATAATTTCCTGCGGATTTCTAAGAATGCTTCCAAGATCCTCGTGGATACTGACCACCTTAAGTCCGGTGTCCGCAATCAACTTCTTCCAGTCTAATTTCGCTGTCTTTCCAATCGGCATCCCCGCAAGGGTTGTCAGAACACGAACGATCGGCGGCATCTTTTTCATCATGAATCCATTCAGCTCGATTCCGTCATATCCGGCTTCTTTCATCAGGCGGATCGTTTCTCTTGCCTTTTCTTCGGAACCCATTGCCGTTCCGATCTGAATTAACTGAATTGCTTTTACTGCCATGTTATCTTGTCTCCTCACTTATTCCATATATGCCGAACTCTTCATGATCGTATTCAACATTCTCTTCGCACAGGTCTGAAGATCTCCAAGTGTGATCGGGCAGACTACATCGCCATCTTTCGCACCTACTGAAGCGATAATCTCATCCACATCCTCCTGTTTTCCAGGCATCGTCAGATCATTTCCTGCCTTGATACATCCTGCTGCACTGGAGCATCCGTACTTGAATTCCATTCCCTGATTCATCTCCATACCGCCGGTTGTCCCCCAGTCTGTCATAACGATTCCGTCAAATCCCCATTCATTTCTCGTAATGGCTGTCAACAAATCTTTATTATTGGCAGAATGGATTCCGTTGATGAGATTGTAGGATGTCATAATGGACATCGGTTTTGCTTCTTTGACTGCAAGCTCGAATCCCTTCAGATAAATCTCACGAGCCGCTCTCTCACTGACGTGTGCATTCGTGTGCATTCTGTTATCTTCCTGATTATTCAGTGCGAAATGTTTGATAGTTGTGCCAACTCCGGCATGCTGCTGTACGCCCAATGTATCTGCTGCCGCACATTTCCCTGCAACAAGCGGATCCTCGGAATAATATTCGAAGTTACGTCCGCACAACGGATTTCTGTGAATATTCATCCCCGGTGCCAGCCACAGTGTCACACCGAATTCTTTCATCTCTTCCCCGACAATATCTCCGCATTCTTTGATTGCATCCACATCCCATGTCTGGGCAAGCAGTGTGGCAATCGGGATTGCAGTACAGTACTGATAATAGTCAATGGCATCTTCCGGAATCTCCGGCTTTGGTGAACCGGCCATAAGTAAGTCCATTCCCGGAATTGGCGCATCACTTGTTCCCGGAATCACATTGCCTTCTGCATCTGCCTTGAAATGCTTCGACAGTCGAAGTCCTGCCGGTCCGTCCGCCAGTACCAGATTGCGAATGTCACGATCTTCAATCATCAGGGAAGTGGTGTCTCCCGCCGCCCCCGGTACAACTGCAGAGGAACTGCCAATGATAGCAGTGTCACCGCCCATATTTCCTCTGGATGTACCGACGCATAATTCTGCCATCTCCGGAATGGTCAGCTGACCAACCAGATCATCTAAGGTCGCCTGCCCTGACATGACATCCTGCATCGTAATCTTTTTCTCTGAAGTGTTTGCAGCAATCTCTGCATTCGTTTCCTCATAGGTCACAGTTTTTGTTTCGATATCAGTGGAAGCGATATCGAGCTTACAAGCCTGCTCTTTTTCAGCCTCTTCCTCTGCATAACCATAAGGTGTCACATCTGCTGATGATAACTCATTCATCTCGCAGTCCAATACAAGGCGATTCGACAGTACTTCTGTCACAGTCTCCTGATCCAGCACAACTGCGGCTGACACCTTCGTTGCTCTGGAATTCACACCAACTCTGACATAATAGGTTCCTGCTTCCAATACATAAGAGGCTCTCTGTACATCATAAGATGCCATGCGATCCACCTGATAAGTGATAATAAGCTCTTCACTCTCACCCGGAGCAAGTTCCTTTGTCTTCGCATAGGCTGCCAGTTCCTGATACGGCTTTTCCAGTTTGCCTGTCGGAGCGGAATAATATACCTGCACCACTTCTTTTCCGCTGTATGTAGCGCCGGTATTTGTCACACATACCTTTACGGAAATCTGTTTCGCATCTGCAGTCACTTCTTCTGTCTTTACGTCAAATGTTGTATAGGATTTTCCATAGCCAAACGGATAAGCCGGAGTCACATCAAAGGTATCGAAATAGCGATATCCGACATAGATTCCCTCTTCATAATATTCATCATGGATATCTCCGTTCATATGGCTAAACGTCTTCGCATTCGGATAATCCTCATAGTTCTCTGCCCATGTTGTTGTCAGATGACCGCTCGGAGATACCTTGCCTGTCAGTACGTCTGCAAGCGCATGTCCGCCGATATTGCCCGCCTGACTCATTAGCAAGATTGCACCGATGCCTTCCTGTGCACGTAAGAATTTTGTATCAATAACGCCGCCTACATTCAGCACTACAATCAGATTCCCGTAGGCGTTGGCAAGATTTGCAATTGCAGTTTTTTCTGTATCACTCAGCTCATAATCTCCTGCCCCCGGAGTTCTGTCTTTTCCCTCTCCGGAATTACGGGAGAGCACGTAAATGGCAAGGTCTGCTTTCATCGCATCAATTTCTTTCTGACTCACTCCGGAAATTGCCGGCTCTACAAATGGCTCCGTAAAGATTTTCATCACAGCAGCCATTCCTTTTGCTGCCATCTCCTGCTGAAGTTCTCCAAAATATCCCATTCTGGCAGTCTCTACCTGTGTATCATATGTATCCATCCATGCTTTCGTCGTCAGACTGAAGCCTGCATCTTCCAGTCCCTGTTCCACGTTCACCACAAAGCGGCTGTTGACATCTCCCGAACCAGTTCCGCCTTTGATGGTTCTTCTTGCACCGTTACCGAACAATGCAATTGTTTTGACGGATTTGTCAATCGGAAGTACTCCCTTGTTTTCCAATAATACCATTCCCTGGGATGCCACCTTTCTGGCACGCTCCATGTTTCTCTTTTCACGGGAACTGATTTCTGAATTTCCTGTTGCAAATAATTTTGGCATCGTGTGACGCTCCTTTTTATAATTTCTTCACAGTACCTTCTGTGATTCCACTCTCATTGAAAGCATCCACTCTCACCCAGTAGTCCTGTCCTTTAACAAGCGCTCCTACCTTTTTGGTATTTCCGAATACCATATAGCTGTGGTACAGTTTCTCCGGCGCATGTCCCCATAGGATGTTGTAGCCCATTGCTCCATTTTCCTTGATGGACACGTTCATATCCACATCACCTTCGCGTACTGCCTCGAATTCTGGCACTTCTGGTTTCGCACCTTCCCCGATACCGAATACACGTAATCCTGAGATACATGGTTTTTGATCATATGGGATCTCCAGAATCGTCAACTTCACATAACGAATCTGTTTTCCCTCTTCCATCACAACCAAATCATGCGGCAGATCTGTCTCCGCCTGTGATTTATTCTCCAACACTTCATAATGCTCGCCATCCACAGAGCCTTCCAGAATCCATCTCGTCACATGATCCTGCTCTTCGATATATCTTGGCTGTGTCTGTGTTCCTTTAATTTTCCCTGGAACCGGAATGTCAATCTTATCATCTGCAAAGTTGATCTGCACGGCACGCACATCATAGTTTTTGCCAAGATCAATCTGTAGCCATTCTCCCGGCTTCTCAGATGCTGCTCTCCACCATGTCTGTACATTCTCATCGGCAGCTTTTTCCGGACCTTTTCCTTCTTCACAAGAAGAAGCTGTCATTTGTTTTCCATAACTTAAAAGATACCACTTTGGATTCTCCCATGGATCCTGCTTCTCGCCTGTCACTTCCATCGGCCAGTCACCATAACGCTGGTTGCAGAATAACTCTCCGTCTGCATCCCTTCCTGCCTGCCAGAGCCCGACACGACGCTCGAACTGCTGGTTCACACTGATTCGCATGGTCGAGGTATGCCACAGATTTCCCGCTGTATCCTCCATCGTTGAACCATGTCCTGCACCTGGGAGAAATCCGCCCGGCTTATAGGAGAATGGATTGTTCTTCGCCAATGTAAATGGCCCGAGCGGGCTGTCACCGATATAGACACCGTCCGCATAGACATTATACTGCGCCCCCGGACATGCATACTGTAAGTAATATTTTCCGTCCCACTTATCCATCCATGCACCCTCAATGTATGGTTTCTGACTGAGCATGCCTTTAATCAACGGAACTAGTTCTTTCGGAAGCTGCTCCTCTGTCTGATGATTCATTTTCAAAAATCCTTGAAAACGGATCTCAATCTCTTCATCTGAGAGTGGCCACTGACAGTGATCCTCTCCTGCACGTTCGTACCCTTTGGCAAATGCATCTCCCTCAATCATCACCTGGCGTTCGCCGAGTGGCAGCATGGTTTTCGGATCCATCTCCACGCCCCAGAGCGGTGTTGTATTGGAACATCCCCAGTAGAAATACACTCTTTTGTCATCATCCACGAACAGGTTCGGATCCCAGAAATCAAAGGTTCCCGGAATCTCTTCATACTCTCCGTTTAGGATGTCTTTCGTGCGGTAGAAATTACAAACCTCTCCGCGTCTTGATGCGCTGAAGTACACATACTCGCCCATCACACGCACATCCGGTGCGTAATCATACAGCGGAAGGTTCTCCGGCAGACGATGACTCTCCCAGTGAGCCAGATCTTCTGACACCCAGACACTTAAGTTCATCGATGCGAAAATATAATACTTTCCTTTGAAATAAATCATGGACGGGTCTGCCGCCTCGCGGGCAACCTTCAACGCCCCCTCTCTTGGATCCATGTTAAACTGATAGCGGTAATTGATATTTACCGGATTACAAAAATATTTCATAATTAAGCCTCCCTCTTTTGTTTCAGTTGATTCTTCACTTTTTTATAAATAATTACCGTAAGTACCGATGTCACTACAATCGAAATAAAATCGGCCATCACATGTGCGGTTGGAATACCCATCATCTTCATGATCGCATTCATAATGTAAAGAAGCGGTATGAGTAGTACTCCTTGCCTCAAAACTGATGTAATCGTCGCCATCAAAGCACTCCCTGTCGCCTGCATAAAATTCTGTCCGATATAATATATCCCTACAAATGGAGCAGACAACAACTGAATGCAGACAATCTTCTGTCCCAGCTCAACAACTTCCAAATCCCGGATAAACAGACCAACCAGAGCTTTGCTTCCAAGCATTCCCACCGCTCCGAAAACAACGCCAATCCCTAATGTAAGAATAAATAACTTCATCACGACCTCTTTGATACGTCTCATATCCCCGGCACCGTAATAATACGCCATCAGTGGCTGAACACCCATACAGAGCCCCATCTGGAGTAATCCTACTATCATCGTTGCCTTGCCTGCTGCCGCCATCGCCGCAACTGCACTTGTTCCGTACAGTACAAGGAGTTGGTTGCTGAATGTTGATGCAAACCCATTTAAAATGTTGGAAATGGCATTTGGAAATCCAAGTGCAAATACTCGCCCCAGATGTCGTACACTTTCTCTCGCCGGTTTCGGATTGAATGTCAGAATCATTTCATGATGCATTTTATACCAAATCAGATAGACAATGCCAATTACATTACTCAGCACGGTAGCCAGTGCGGCTCCTGATACACCCATTTTCACACCAAGGATCAACACCGGATCCAAAAGAATATTCATACCGGTTGAGACAAAATTGGCAATTAAACCTGGTTTAATCGCACCCTCTCCCCTGACAAGACAGGCAATTTCATAATTCAAAAGCATTGCCGGTGACCCCACTGCCAGAATAAGCATGTAATTTCTTGCATACTGCCACATTTCCTCATTGGTTCCGAGGAATTTCAACAAAGGATTCGAAAAAACTATAATCAGACCTGCTATAATCACTCCTAATAAAATGGCTGTCCAGATACACAAGCTCATATAGCTGCGTGCCCGTTTCTTCTCTCCTGCTCCGAGTGCCTGCGCAATCAGGGTGCAGCCACCATTTCCAAGCAGCATACTGACCGCTGTCATAATACTGAACACCGGCATAATAAGGGATACTGCCGCAACCTGTGTGTAATCATTCAAAAAGCCAATGAAATACATATCCGCCATGTTGTAGATTATCATAACCAGAACCGAGATCAAGGATGGGATCCCCATGGAAAATATTGCTTTCCATACCGGTCTCTTAAATATTTCCTGATTTTGCATCGTTTTCTCCTTCCCCATATGCCTTATTGTAAAAATTCCAGTTTAGCTTCCGCCAAACTGTAATTTCTACATTTTCCATATTATTGAGCCTTCTGCTGTTTCAGAGCCTCTTTCTTTTCTGCGATACGTTTCTGAACCGCTACCATATCCTCACGATTGAGATGACAGAATTTCATAGCAACCAATGTGCAGATCCACCCCAACATCGGAAGTGCATATGTAAGACCAATTGTCAACACCAATACACCAGTTGTACACTCATCTCCCGGCTGTGGCATCGTTGATGTATATCCAATCAGAGCTACTGATGCAGATGCAATCAACGCACCAAATGAACTGATAATTTTATCCAGGAAGCTGTATGTACCGGATACAACTGCCGGAACATATTTTCCTGTTCTGTCTAACTCATAGTCAACGATGTCTGCCATAAATGAAGTATTTGCCGTCGACACACACATTTTTGCTCCGTTTAAAAATAATGTCAGTACCACATAGATAATCATACTTGAACTGAACATCACACCGATTTTACTCGGATCTATAACAACGAAGAATACAATTAAGATTGCACCCAATACCAGACATACCTTTGTCCATGTGGTAATTGCTTCCTGACTTCCGTGCTTTCCTGCATATCTTGCACCAAAAATTGCAAATATAATCGATGGCAGCATAGAAACCATTCCTAATATAGAAGATAATCCCATATTTCCGATAATAATTCCACCCATCATTGTCGTAATGACTGCCTGTGACGCTGTTACCTGTGCAATCTTATCTGATGCAGCTGCCGCAACGTAACACTGCAGAGGTTTGTTTTCCTTCAGAACAGCAACCATATCTTTCACTTTCAATGGTTCTTTTTTTACATTCAATCCTTCAAAGTTCTCCGGTTTATCAAACTCACTTACCCCTAGACATACAAGAACAAGTCCAATAAATGAAATCATAATTACTAACTTACATACTGCTGAGAGGTATTCCAGGTTGATTGTTCCGCCAAACTTAGGAAGAAGTACTACATTAAATACAATTCCCAATGTCATCGGGAGCAGATAGTTCAATGCTGTCACCCATACGCCGATTGTCGGACGCTGTTTTGGATCATTACTGATCAGTACCGGAATTGTCTGTCCTGTCATATTTACGATAGTATATCCAATTACATATACAACATAAAGTACTGTGAATACAACGATACCTGCAATACCTGTAAACTTCCCTGTCAACCAGCTGAACATTCCCAGCAGTCCTATTGCTTCAATGCCCCATCCTGCAACCATTAGGATCCGAATTTTACCAAACTTTGTGTTTACGCGGTCGTACACAAATGCAAGCAGCGGGTCTGTAATTCCATCCAGAATACGTGTACATGTCAAAATCACACCCACAACGGCCGTTGCAACTCCGAATCCAATACTTGCACTGTAGCTTGCCATTCCAATCAACGAATACACGCTCATTCCAATGAAGGCGTTACATGCATAACAGATGATCTGCCACAATTTCGCACGGCGATACTGCACACCGTCAATTTCACTTTGGGTTAATTTTTTCTTCTTTTCTTTCATTCTTATGTTCCTCCCAATACCTTTTTTGTTTTGATTCTTTATCTTGATTATAAAAGTGCCACCCCGGTTGTGTAACAAATTTTTCGTGTTTTCGTTTCTTTTTTCATGATATATATATCACATGACGAATCTCATAACATTTTCACGATAAAATTGTCTTTTCACTCAGCTTTATCTTCCATAATAAAAGGAAAGGATTATAATAGAAAGAAGAAAGGACTTAATCTTATGAAACTAAAAGGAAAGATTGATATGATGGCTTTTTTAAAAGAATTGAAGAAATGTACCGGAGAGGTGTTTTTTGAAACGCCCGACGGAGACTGCCTTGCTTTGAAATCTGCACTGAGCCAGTACATCTTCTGTACGATTGCCAATGAACCGGAACTTTTTGAAACCGGAACACTTCGATTTGAGTATGAATCCGATATATCGTTGCTTCTCCCGTGGATAGAAGAAATATAGAATTCGAAATCTTTAAGTAAATAATAATGAAAAGTGGAGGATATGAGATGACAATAAATGAACGGCTGGAATTTTTCAAAGAAATGCTGCTCTGCAATTATGATGTGTATTTATGGACGTATACTCCTGAATTAGAACTTATTCATACAAACTGCCCTCAGGATCTTGTAATCAGTGATGCCTCTTCTATTCTGGATTTTGCTGACACTTTACAAGAATATGTCACATCCGGAAAACGCACACCGATATGGCTGGATTCCTCTATGGGTCTTCTTTACATTTCTGTTTTCGAATACGAGGAGACTGAATTAAAGCACATTCATATGCTGGGACCTATTTTAAGGGGCAAGAACTCGCATTTGTTAATTAAGAAAGACCTGGATTCGCGTACGCTTTCTGTAAAACTTCGCTCGAAAATATTTCGGCAGATCGATCAGATTCCGGTAATGCCTTCCTCAAGTCTTTACCAGTACACCCTGATGTTTCACTATGCTGTTACAGGTGAAAAAATTACTACCGCCGACATTTCTTATCCACAGGGGCAGACTTCAGATTCTAATGACCTCAAACTGATATCTGATGAACATGCCGGTATCTGGAAAGCCGAGCAGGAGATGCTTCAGATGTTCCGGGAAGGAAGTCCTGATTATATGAAGGCTCTTGGCAAATCCACCAATCTAAGCAGTGGTGTAAAGTTTGATATCGGTGATTCTCTCCGTAAACAGAAAAATGATGTAATTGTTCTGCTCGTACTCTGCTCACGTGCTTCGATTGAAGGCGGATTAAATCCTTCCATTGCCTACACATTAAACGACTATTACATGCAGAAGCTCGAAGAAGCTAAAAGTGCATCTACCATAAATAACTTAACCCATACTATGCTGGAAGATTTTATGCAGCGTGTCCGCTCTGCAAAACAGACTACTGATGTTTCTTCCCAGATTCAGAATATTTGCGACTACATCTCCGTGAACCCCGGGGAGAAGTTCTCAATTGCAGAACTTGCTGAAAGAACCGGCTACACAGAATATTATTTTTCCCACAAATTCAAGAAAGAAATCGGTATCAGTATTGCAGACTTTATTAAACAGGTAAAATTAGAAAAGGCAAAGCTGCTGCTTAGTGCAACCACTATGAATATTCAGGAAATCAGCGATGAACTTGCCTTCGGCTCCCGAAGTTATTTCTCCTCTTCCTTCCAGAAGGCATTCGGGATGTCACCGAGCGATTATCGGAATAAAAATACAAAGCTGTAGTCAGCAAAGGAAAAGGCTCATCCCGGTTTAAGCCAAACTCCCGGATGTGCCTTCTTTTCTTTACGTTTTTCTTGTTGTAACTGACTGCCTGCCTATTCGCCTTTTTTAATCTGCTGAAGCATGCGGTTTAAGCCCTTCACCTGTTCCTCTGTGATACTGTCTTTCATATGTCCTAACATACTTTCCAGCGTCATTCTTCCCATCATGCGGACCAGATTCGGATTGTCTTTGACACTTTCTGCCACATCTCCTCTTGATTCTGCTCCAGGTGCCTGTGCCATCAGTTCTGCTAGAATTGCACCTGCTTTCGGACTTGCCTTAATCTCACTCATTTTATCTTTGATAGAATAGCATTCCGGTTTATATGGTTCATCATCAAACCAGTTAATAACATCTTTGATTTCTCCCATCACGTAATCCGGATTTGCTTCCTCTACCTTACGGATGTGGATGCTGTCCTCTTCTGCGCCTGCTTTCGCAACAATCTCATGCTCCCCTGTCATCGGAACTGCAAATCGGAAAATACGACTTCCGTCCTGAGTTTCTAACAATGTTCCGTCTACATACAAAGATACTGTTGTCTGATTGGAATATACTTTTACTTCAGTTGTGTCTTCCTTGCGGTCTACATATCTGCTTCCACAGATGTGAACGAAAGCGTCCTCTTTGTTCCAGTATGCTTTATACAGATAGAATGCATCCTTTTTCAGCTTTCTGTCCATTGTGACAAGCCCTTTCTGGTTCACTCCATGCTTGCCGCCTTCATCACGGCCGTCTGCCGCGAAGTCAAACATATTCCATACGTGTGTTGCCCACAGGTATGGACGTTCCTCAATCATTTTCAACATATGCTCATGATATACTGTCTGGTAAGTCTCAGAATAATCTCCGTGAGTCGGATTTGTGCTCTGGTACTGTGGATTAGCGTCTGCACCATACTCAGAAAATCCGATACAACGATCCGGATATTTCGCATGATACTCATCAAAAAATTCATCATTCTGTTCCAGTTCACCCAGATACCATCCGAAATACAGGTTATAGCTGTTCACATCCGGAATCTCCAACAACGGGCTGTCTGTCTCCTGCATGAATACATTTGCCATCGTTGTGAAACGAGTCTTGTCTAACTTGTGGCACAGATCATTCAGCAATCTGTGGTTTTCTAGTAAATCCTCGTCAACCGGTGTTGCGGCTGTAATTTCGTTGGAAAGTCCCCAGCATACAATGGACGGATGATTGTAATTCTGTACAACAAGCTCTTCCATCTGACTTAATGTGTTAGCACGTCCGTTTGGCATATGCATAGTAATATACGGAATCTCTGCCCATACAACCATTCCATACTCATCACACAAATCATAGAATTCCTGTGCATGCTGATAATGCGCAAGTCGGATTGTGTTCGCACCAATTTCCTTGATGATCTCCATATCTTCTTTGTGCATCTCATAGCTCAATGCATTTCCTGCTCCGGTACGATCCTGATGACGGCTGACACCACGCAGTGGATATACGCGTCCATTTAATACGAATCCTTTTTCCGGATCTGTGTAGAAGCTTCTGCATCCAAATGTAGTCTCTGTCACATCTCCGCTTGAAAGTTCTGCCTTTGCATGGTATAAGTACGGATCATCCACACCGTCCCACAGGTGAACGTGCTCCAGTTCGAATGTTGCTTCTGCGTGTCCGTCAACAACCGAAACTGTCTTTGATTCACTCTCTTCTCCTGTGATTGTAATCACGACTGAATCCGCATTTCCTGTCACCCATGTCTCCACCTTCACAGATGCTTTTCCTGTCGGCACGCGATTTTCGTCACACTCTACGGTCGGAGTCACTGCAATTCCATTTCCTCCCGCATAATCCAGTTCGAAATGGCTTTCCGGTACAACAATCAAGTTCACCATACGATACAGACCGCCATAGAATGTAAAATCGGCTTTCTGTGGATACACATAATTATTGTCTGCATTATTCAAGGCAACTGCCAACACGTTTTCTTCCTGCAGCTTATCTGTCAGATTCACACGGAATGTAGAATATCCACCCTCGTGATGTGCCACTGCTTCTCCGTTCAGATAGACATCTGCAATTACAGATGCACCAAGGAATTCCACATATACCTGACTTCCTGCTTCTAATTCCGGTTTCTGAAATTTTGTCACATACCAGCAGGTACCTCTGTGGTAGTCATTACCACCATCCTGTCCGTCTACGGCATTCCATGTGTGTGGGAGACTGATCGCAGTTCCTTCTTTCGACGCTGTATCTTCTGCATTCTCTGCTTCTTTTACAAACATCCAGTTGTCTTTTAATTCCATTACATTTCTCATATTCTAATAATCTTTACCTTTCATTATTTTGTATAATTTCCAAGTACAGTAAGACTTGGTTTTGCTGTACGTGTCTGTGTTGTGCGGTCTACGGAGATCAGACCAAATGTCATTCCGAATCCTTTCTGCCACTCGAAATTATCCATCATAGACCAGTACATATATCCTTTGACCGGAATGCCATCCTGAATACAGTTCTCCACACCATTCATCGCTGTCTGAATGTAAGCAACTCTTCGTGTATCATCTGCTGTTGCAATACCGTTCTCTGTCACCATGATCGGCATCGGCATTTCCTCATATACTCTGCGGATCACATGCTCTAAGCCTTCCGGATAATATTCATAATCCATCTGTGTGATCTCTGCTCCCTCCGGAACCGGAAGAATTCCGTTTGGTCCAATGAGTGAACGGGAGTAGTTCTGTAAACCAAAGAAATCATCCTCTTTGATATAAGGAACGTAGTGTGTAAATTCATCCACCCATTCTTTAGCAGCTGTCTCTTCTCCGCCTTCCTGTGCCTGAATATCATGCAGTGATAAGGTAAGACCAATCTGAAGTTCCGGTTTTACTGCTTTCATAGCTGCTCTTGCTGCCTGATGTGCACGAATCACAAGCATGTCACCCTCCGGTGTTCTTGCACTGACAAATGTCTGTAGAGTATCTGTTCCGAATATTTCCACGTTCTCTTCTTTCTGTTTCTGCATATTTGCCATCATGTCGTTGAAATTCATTCCAACCTGAGCAGTTCCTTCCAGATCCTTTTTCTCTTCTGCTCCACCCTGCTGCATTCGCTGCATCTTTGCCATCATCTGTGCTCTGTAACGTGCGGAGATTGCAGCTACCTGGATTCCCATATTCGCCTCATTGATGGTGCAGACATAATGCATCAGATCGCCCAACTGCTCTGTTACATACTGACAATAGTTCTTGAATGCCTCTACGGTTGCTTCATTCTCCCAACCGCCATTCTCAATCAACCATTTTGGAGATGTGAAATGCATCATCGTCACGATCGGCTCTACCCCATTCTCTCGGCAGCATGTAAGAACTTTACGGTAATGTTCAATCTCGTTCTCATCATAGACACCCTGCTCAGGCTCAATTCTTGCCCATTCAATGGAGAAGCGATACGCATTCAGACCGGCTTCTGCGACCATCTTGATATCCTCTTCATAACGGTTGTAATGATCCACCGCATCTAAAGAGGGCTCATTAAAATTTCCGTATTTCATATGCTCCATTGCCCAGTAATCGCTGTGTATGTTGTTACCTTCTACCTGATGTGCTGCAGTTGCTGCACCTACCAGAAAATCTTGTGGTAATGTATTCATCATTTCGTTCTCTCCTTTTTCATTTCAACTATGCTGCCCTTTACAGCTTTCCAATTTTCAAGTATAGAATATCTCAAAGTACTTTTTTCCATGAATAAGAATTCACGTTTTTGTTAGCATTTTCACTATCTTTTCTCGATTTTAAGAACATGTATTACTCTTTAGGGCATACCTGACTATAATTGGGTTCGGAATAAGGAGGCCCTCTAATTCCGGACATATAAAGATAGCGAATAAAAATGCTCCCGTAGCTTTGCTCATTTCAAGCAAAACTACAGGAGCACCCCAAAAAGGCTACACCGTTCATAACTTTATGATTTTCTATTTGAATAAAGTGTTTCCCTGTCAATATATGATAGGGAGGCATTTTTGTAATATATCAGTCCCACCGTATCCGCCAGAAGCCATCCGATAGGAATTGCCCACCAAATTGCTGTTACGCCGATAATCGGTGCAAAGACATAAGCTAATACAACTCTTGTTCCAAGAGAAATGACAGTCAGTATAAAAGACATTTCTGCACGCCCAATCCCTCTGTAAAATCCATACAGAAGAAACAGACAGCCAATTCCCGCAGTTCCTTGTGAAATTACGGTAGCAATCGCTGCTCCGGGCGTTCCCATTTTTAGGGAAATCACAAAATATAAATCCAAAACAACGTTTAAAACCGAGGATACTGCCAAAAAATATAATGGTACAATCGAATTTCCTACTGAGCGCAAAAGATACGCATAGAAATTATACAAAAATATAAAGACTATTCCCACAAAATAATGCTCCACTCCCCATACACAGCCCTATAATCAGCGATGTTAAAAATGTCATCAATGTGTATGCCGATCCAACTGCCGCCAATGCGTCGGAACCGATAAACCGTCCCACAATAAACATATCTGCGATATTATATATTTGCTGCAAGAAATTACCCAGCATCATCGGTAATGCAAAGAGTAGCATATTTTTCACAATAGGTCCTTCGGTTAACTTCATATTCTTCATTATTTCAAATACTTCCCTCTATTCAGTAATTTAGTAAATTCATTCTTAATATTATAACATCAATTTCATCATCCGTGCCCACTTCTCCAACAGATTCTTCTCCCTTGTCGATTATTTTACATTTCCTTCCACATTGATGATTGAGTTTCTGTTCATTCTCGCTATACTGGCAATTGTACCCCCCAAAAAAAACAGAAACACCTCTTGTTGCTGTTCGCATCCATCTCATGAGCAGCAGCAAGATCCGGTAGAATTATTCACAAATATCAGGAGGAATTATCATGGCAAATAAAAGAACTTATTTAGTAACCGGTGCGGCAGGATATCTCGGAAGTGAAGTATGCAGACAGCTGTTGGAGCAGAACGAAAGCGTACGTGCATTTGTACTGCCGAACGATCCTGCAATTCAATACATTCCAAAGGACGTAGAGATTGTAGAAGGTGATCTCAGAGATAAAGCATCTTTGGAAACTTTCTTCCATGTAGATGCGGATACAGAAACAGTGGTTCTGCACTGTGCAAGCATCGTTGCACTCGGCATGGAGATGCCAAAGATTGTGATGGACATCAATGTAGGCGGAACTCAGAATATTATTGATCTGTGTCTGGAGCATAAAGAATGCAAAAAGTTAGTATATGTAGGAAGCACTGGTTCCATTCCGGAAGCGCCGAAAGGCTCCGTAATGAAAGAAATCAGCTATTACGATCCGGAACCGGTGATCAGTGCTTACGGAAAATCCAAAGCAATGGCCTCCCAGCTTGTGTTAGATGCAGTAAAGAACCAGCATCTGAACGCCTGCCTTGTACTTCCAAGCGGCATCCTTGGACCTGGAGACAATGCAATCGGACAGGTAACCGATGGACTGCTCAAACAGATGAACGGAGAAGCTGCCATCGGAATCAACGGAACCTTTAACCTGTGTGATGTAAGAGACCTTGCAAACGCAGTCATCCTGGCAGTAGAAAATGGAAAATCCGGAGAGAGCTATATTCTGGCAAATGAAGTCATTACTTATCCGGAATTTGCAAACATTGTTGCAAAAGAAGGTCGCTGCAAACGTCCGCTCTTCTTCCTTCCTCTTCCACTGGCTTCTTTCGTTGCAAATATATTGGAAAAGCAGGCGCAGAAGAAGGGCTCCACACCTGCACTTACAAAATACATGATTTATAATCTGTCAAGAAATAATGCTTTCGACTCCTCAAAAGCAAAAAAAGATCTTGGCTACAAGACCAGACCTTTCCATGAGACGATTCGAGATGAGATTGCATGGCTGAAGGAAATTGGAAAACTTCAGGGAACCAATACCGTCAACACGGTTTCATTCAACGACTGAATCAATTCGGCAACCTGCTGCGGAGGCTCCTGTGTACCGGTTTCCAGCCAATTGCTGATGATTCCTGATGTTCCTCCTGCAAGATAAGCATAGACGGCCGCCTGTTTTGGATTACTCGTATAGTCCGCCTCCGGTGTGAGGTGAGATAACGCATATCCGGAACAGGCATCCGTAAGCCGTTTCATAAAATCATCATTCGAAGAATTTGCAAGCAACGGCAAAAGAAGTTCTCGATTTTCTCGGAGTGAGGTCAGCAGAGTGACTAATGCCGGTACAGTTTCGTTCTGTACATAGGAATCCAATAATTTTTCAAATGCCTCTACGGCTTCATTCTCCAGTTTTTCCATAAGATCATACACATCCTGATAGTGTTTATAAAACGTGCTGCGATTGATTTCTGCATGTTCACAGATTTCCTTTACCGTAATCTTGGCAACTGGTTTCTCTTTTAGAAGTTCCAGAAAAACATTCTGAATCATATGTACTGTGTAGCGAACTCGTGCGTCTGTTTTCATTGATCTGCCCTCTCTTTCTTGACATTTATTATAGAAATATGATTCATTTTATGTGTCGAAAAATTCTTGTTTTTGTTCCTATTTTCATGTCAAATCACCAGAATGCTTTTGTAAACGATAATCTTGCCTATCCTTATTCTTAGATGTAGAATGCAGTTAGTATCTTACAAGGAGCATTAAATATACACTATGAAACTAATTACCATTAAAGCCGAAAATTCAGTATAGCACTTCAAACATAACCGCGCGAAGCCGATGTCTGAGTCGGCATCTGCCTTATTTTCAATAG
>ERZ857693.50-NODE-50-length-160580-cov-24.044155_pt1 | contig 160580 bp, 152 predicted proteins | sample MGYA00519765_ERZ857693 | MGnify/ENA primary metagenome ERZ857693 (study PRJEB31778, sample SAMEA3449354) | human gut metagenome | biome: human gut; feature: human-associated habitat; material: faeces | place: United Kingdom | collected 2010/2012 ... | reverse complement strand
CTATTATCCTTCTTGTCTCATCCAGTGGCTCTATATACATTGTATGTTCATAATGAGAATACAAGTTTTCTATATAATACTTTCTTTTCTTAGGAAGTATTATATCTGTTTTTTTAAGTAACTCCTCTGTTTCTTTTTGTGTTAATACTATCTTAAATTTTTCATTTTCTTCTTTTGGTATTTTCTTTTTATTTGTAAAATATCTTCTATAATGAACCAATCCAATATTTTCTGCCTCTAAGTTTTTCCAAGCCCAATATAAACCTGTTAATTCACAAAAATATGGGTTTTTTAGAGATATATTATTTCCAGTATTATCTTGCGTATATTCTTCTATTTTTGTTTTTCCTTCTGCACCAACTTGTACTGGAAAATACATTTGATCTTCTGGCATCTGATATTTTTTATGCGTTGCCACTATTATTTTTATATTTTTCACTGTTTTCTCCTATAGCATTCAATTATATTTACTGTATTTTTATACAGCTCCCTCTTTTTTGAATATTTTTAAAAATGTTTTTAATATTATTTTTAAATCCATTACTATGCCTCTACGTTCTATATAGTAGGTATCCATATATGCACGTTCTTCAAAATCAACATCATTTCTACCATTTACCTGCCAATATCCCGTAATACCTGGTTTTACCTTTGTAATTGAATTATAATAATACTCCCCAAGATCTTCTTTTTCTCTATATAAATATGGTCGTGGGCCCACTAAGCTCATCTCTCCCTTTAAAATATTTACAAATTGAGGAAATTCATCTAGACTTGTTTTTCTTAATATATTTCCCAATTTTGTTATTCTTGGATCATGTTTTAATTTTTTATATTTCTTATATTCTTTTTTTGCTTCAGGATTTTCTTCTAAATATCTATATAATTTTTCATCTGCTTCCATTACCATTGTTCTAAACTTGTACATTCTGAATTGTTTTCCATTTTTTCCTATTCTTATTTGTTCAAAAAATAATGGGCCATCATTTTCATGTAAACATATTCTTATAAACCAAACAACCGCAATTAATGGTACTAATAAAATAGTTCCCAAAATACCTGCAATTATATCTACTATTTTCTTCATTATTAAGTATGATAAGTTGTTATTTACCCTTATTTCTTTGTCTTTACTTGGTCTATAGTTTTCTTGCTCATTTTGATTGATAATGATTACATCTTCTGCTGCAACATTTTCTAACTCTTCTTTCACCGCCAAGTTGCTTTTACTCATGGCAAAACATTCCCTTCTATCTTATTGTTTATACTTTTGTTCTTACATATTAATGTTTTAGAACCTATTTTTATTTAAAAACTTATTTCGAATATCCTGTTTTCTTCACTATTGCAGCACTCATTTCTTTTACTGTATCTGATGCCTCATAATCTTCTTGTTCAAATGCTTCTTTATGTAATCTTTCTACATTGCTTTGTAATGTTACAGGTACTCCATACCATCTGTCCAATGTTATTCCTTTTGTATCGTATGGCCAACCAATGCTTTCCGTTACCTTAAATGAAGCTAATTTTGGAATTAGTCCCCATATTTCTGATGTAGATATGTTTGTTCTTATTTTTGGTAGAATTGTGTCTGCAAAGCTATTTAATTGGCCTACATTAAGTGTTTTTGCTTTGCTTAGCATTGCTTCTACAACAGTTCTCATTCTTTCTGTTCTCTTATAGTCTCCACCAGCGGTGTATCTAACTCTTGTATATGAAACTGCTTGCACCCCATCTAATTTCTGCCTGCCAGAATGTGTTATATGTGATGATTTAACTCTAGAGCTTTCAGAAGTTGCATCTATATAGTCGTTTACATATTTAATTTCTGATTCGTCTATATCTATGTATACTCCACCCAAACTATCAACAGCAGCTATTACTGCATCAAAGTTTACTGTCACAAATTCTGTTATATTTAAATCCATTGCTTCGTTTAATGATTTTAGCGTATTTTGAGCACCACCATATGAATAAGCATGTGTTATTTTATCTAATCTTTTGGTTCCATTTTCCATTACATATACATAAGTATCTCTATATACAGAAATCAACTTTATTTCGTTTGTTTCTTGATTTATACTAGCAATCATCATACAGTCACTTCTGTTTCCTAGTCCATAATCATCTGCTCTACTATCAATTCCAAGTAGGGCTATGTTTCTGTATCCTTTTAATTCTTGTTTTGTTTCTTCGCTAATTCCTACTGCTGTTGTATCAATGTTTTCTTTTTGCATTTTGCCTATTTTTCCATTTACAAATGTATATCCAGCAATACCAAGTCCCAAAATAAATATTACAAGAACAAGTAATATAATCAAAAATATCTTTAATCCTTTATTCATTTTCTTTTTCTTTCTCATATTATTTTCTTCTTCTCTTTCCTTGTTTCTTTCATATGCACCATATTTATAACTTTCTGAACTTATATTTTCTTCTTTTCCCGAATTATCGGCCATTCGTTTTCCTTTTGTTGACATTTTATTTCTTTCCTCCTTAAAGGTTGTTTATATACTATATAAAAACTAATTTTCATTTTTTGTTTCCCGCATGGTATCACTATTATAATATCAATTTTACAATAAAAGTTCAATACTTTTTATTATATTTATGCACTTTTTTCGACTTTTTTTGATACTTCTTTTTATCTTTATTTTTCAGATTTTACGTTAACTCTAAGTGTTTTTAGATTTTCTTTTTTATATTATTCTCAAAAATTAACAAAAAAACTTCTCATGATATTTCTACCACGAGAAGTTATTTATCCTAATATATTTATTTCTTTTTCTAGTTGTCTTAAAAAATATTTCTTGTTTGATTTAAATTTTGCAGGAGTAAAGTGTTTTGCTTGTTTTATTAACAAGTCTATCTTATCAAAATCTTCTAAAGCTAATATATAGCCCTCAGCTGTAAAATTATCTAGTATTTGTAATTGATGGTCATTTACGTGCTCGCCATACTGTTTTAGTCTTGCTGCTGCTATTATTTTTTTCCCTTTTTTTAACGCTGTAAGTATAGTTCCAACTCCGGCATGACATATTATTAAATCGGCTCTATCTATGCACTCTTCGAATTTTCTAACAGACATGTAGTCTATTATTTTCATGTTTTTTGACTCATATTTTGTACTTCCAGCTTGTACTATTATTTCCTCTTTTTTGCTTATTTTTCCCTCGTCTATTTTTTTCTGCAAAGCATCTAATAGTCTAGGAAATTTTTTATCTTGAGTTCCCAATATTACGAATATCATTAGTAAATCCACCCCCAACATACAGATTTTGGATATACTTTGTGCATTTCTTCCCATTGTACTACAAATGTGTCTGCAATTGGATAAACTAGTCTTCCAGCAACTGTTCCAGATGTTCTATTTGCAAAGGTTTCTATAAATATTACTTTGCTTCCAAATAATTTGGCAATATAACACATTGGCACTGCCGTATGTGTACCAGTAGTTACAACTACTTCTGGTTGATATCTAAAGAAATAATACAAGCTTATGAAACAATTTGCTATAAATTTAAATATATATATGAATGGATATTTTTTTGTTCCATATATTAAAAAGCTTATTTTATCTTTGTATTCTTCTTTAAAACTGTCATCTACCTTAGTTTTTTCTGTAACTATATGGTAGTCAAATTTTTTAAATAATGGTTTTATTTGCATTAATTCATTTAAATGTCCGCCAGTACTTGCAATAAACATTACTTTCCTTTTTAATCCGGTCTCCTCATTTTTTTCTGCTAATTGTTTTGGTTTATTCGAATTTCTATTTTTTATTTTCTCTACAATCCATACTATTATCATTACTAATAGTATTCCAAACGTTGCACCAACTGTATCTAAACATACATCTGTAAATTCTCCGCTTCTTCCTGGCACAAATAGCTGATGGAATTCATCTGTGCATGCATAAAAGAAACATAGCATTACGCTTGCATCAAATTTATATTCTTTACAGCCTTTAAATGTTTGTGCACAACACATTACAAGCGTTCCTAACAATAAATAAATTGAAAAATGTGCAACTTTTCTTATTATGGGATGTATTGTATTTATTAGTGTATCTGTATTAACTTCTGGATTATCTTGCCATATTATGCTTACTATAAATTTTGTAACTCCCACGCTTGTTCTAGAAGACTCTGTTGATTGCTCTGACGAAAACCTAAATATTGTACAGCACACAATCACAATGCAAATCATTAATAAATATCTAATTATATGTTTTAAAATATTTTTATTCATTTTATTCCCTTCTCAATGCAAAATCATTTTAATTTGGCTTGAAATATTATTTACAAATCAATGACACATACGTTATTATATGTCAACTATTTGTAAATAATATTTGACGTAGCCAAAATTGTAATCATTTTTCAACCGTCCAATTACATTTTATTTGGTACTTTTATTCCTAATAAATTTAGTCCTTTTTCTAGGACTGTTTTTACCATATATGTTAAGTACAAACGTGCATCCTTAATTTCTTTTTCTTGGTCTAATATATGGCAATTGTTATAAAAACTACTGTATTGTTCAGCAAGTGTTACTAAATATCTTGCAAGTATAGAAGGTTCTTCTTTTTCTGTTACATTGTTTAGAGTTTGGTTAAAGTTATACAATGTTGTGATTATATTCTTAGAATCTTCATCATTTAGTTTAGATACATCTACATCTTGTATATTTGGAATGTATCCAGCTTTTTCTAATACACTCTTCGTACGCACACAGATATATTGTACATATGGTCCTGTTTCTCCATTGAAGTTAAGCATTATATCCCAGTCGAATATCTCATCTTTTATTCTATTGTTCGATAAATCGTTGAATATTACTGCTCCAACACCTACCATTTTTGCAACTTCTTCTTTATTTTCCAAGTTTGGATTTTTTTCTTCTATTATCTTTTTGCTCTTTTCGATTGCCTCGTTCAATAGGTCTTCGAGCTTAATTATATTTCCTTCCCTTGTAGACATTTTTCCTGTTTTTAATTGAACCATTCCAAACGGAACATGTTTTAATCCATTTGTATATTTTTCGTCTATTCCAAGGTATTTAGCTGTTGCAAATACTTGTTTAAAATGTAAAGCTTGCTCGTATGAAGTTAAATACAATGCTTTATCAAAATCGTATGTTCTTGCCCTATAAAGTATTGCAGCCAAGTCTCTTGTTGCATATGTACTAGAACCATTAGATTTTATTATTAAGCATGGAGGCATGTTGTATTCATCAAGTTTTACAACTTTTGCGCCTTCAGACTCTTCAAGTTTTCCCGCATTTTCAAGTATATCAACTACCTCTGGCATCTTATCTGAATAAAACGCTTCACCATTTAAAGAGTCAAATTTTGAGCCTAACATATCATAAATTTTTTGAAATTCTTTTAGGCTTAAATCTCTAAACTTTTGCCATAAATCGACACAATATTTATCTCCGTCTTCTAACTTTTTAAAGTTATTTCTGCAGGCTTCTAAAACACTCTCGTCTTCTTTGCATAAATTATTTATTCTTACATAAATTTCTGTAAGTGAATCTATCGGCTTTTCTTCTATGTTATATTCTTCACCCCAAAGTTTGTATCCTTCTATAAGCTTTCCAAACTGAGTACCATAATCTCCTAAATGGTTAATTCCAGTAACATTATATCCTAAATATTTATATATGTTGTACAAAGCTCCCCCAATAACAGTAGAGCGCAAATGTCCTATGTGGAAAGGCTTTGCAATATTTGGAGACGAATAATCTATTACAACATTTTTAGAATTTTCTTGGGTTTCACTTCCATATTTATCTTGCATTTTATTAAAGTTCTTTATAACTTCTTCTGCTATTTTATTTTGATTTAATTTGAAGTTTAAAAATCCATTCACAGCATTCACTTCGCTAATTTCGTCTACATTATTCGCATTAATTTGCTCTCTAATACTTTCCTGCAAATCATTTGCAATCATCACAGGTGATTTTCTAAGCTCTTTTGCTAAAATAAAGCATGGAAAAGCAAAATCTCCATTGTTTGTATCTTTTGGTACTTCAATATTTGTTATTATCTTATCTTTTTCAATATTTGTTGCTTTAGCTATTTGTTCAGCTATAATCTCCTTAAAATCCTTCACTTCTATTTCTCCTTTTCGCCCAATAGGGACGCCCCTTTTTGGCAAAGTTTTAGTCTCCTAGGCAAATTCCTATATCTCTGGCTGTTTTTACCAAATCATCATCCATTGTCACCTTACGTAGGTTACTTTCTGGTGTATTTCCAGATACAGCACCAATCTCTTTATTGTTTCCTACAACGTCTTCTAGTGTTGCATAATCTAGTCTTCCGTTTTTCATAACTGCAATTGTTCCAAATTTTCCTTCCATTGCAAGTTCCATTGCTTTTGCTCCATATTTTGTAGATAGAACTCTATCAAATGCAGTTGGGGTTCCACCTCTTTGCATATATCCTAAAACAGTGCATCTGGCTTCAAATCCAGTAAGTTCTTCTAGTTGCTTTGCAACTTTTTGTCCAGCTCCTCCTAATTTGTTGTTATCAACGCCTTTTCCGTTGTTTCTAACTCCTTCCACTGTTATTGTTCCTCCCTTTGGAACTGCGCCTTCTGCAACAACTACAATGCTAAATTGCTTTCCAACTTTTGATCTTTGTTGAATTTTTCTTACTGCTGAATTTATATCATATGGTATTTCTGGTATTAAAGCTATATCAGCCCCTCCAGCTATTGCAGACTCTAATGCAATCCAGCCGGCATATCTTCCCATAACTTCAAGAACCATTATTCTATGATGTGTTTCTCCTGTGGTATGTAACCTATCTAACGCTTCTGCTGCAACAGATACAGCTGTATTATATCCAAATGTGATATCTGTACATGCAACATCATTATCTATTGTCTTCGGAACGCCTATAACATTGATTCCCTTCAAGCTGAAGTCCCTTGCAGACTTTTGAGTTCCATCTCCTCCGAGTGTAAATACGCAATCAAATCCATCATCTTTTACATTTTGAACACATTTATCTGATAAATCTTGGTATTCAATCTCTCCATTTGGAAGTACTACCTTATAATTAAATACATTTGCATTTGTAGATGAACCAATTATAGATCCACCTTTTGGCAAAATTCCTGATGCATTACTGCTTTCGCTTGTACTTAATCTTACAAAATCGTTATTAAGTAATCCTCTATAACCATCTATAAATCCATAACATTCTATATTGTTTTTCTCTGCTGTTTTTATAATTGCTCTAATAACGGCATTAAATCCTGAAACATCTCCACCATTTGCTAGTATTGCAACTTTTTTCAACATATTTTTATTCCTCCAATTTTCTTAAGTTTTTCTATATTTATTCTTTACACATTATAGCAAATTAAACAAAAAAGTCAATTAAAACAGCGTCATTTGACTCTTTTTATATATAGTTTGCGGAGAGCAATTTGCCCTCCGCTTTTTGCAATTTGATTGTAAGTTATTCGTTTTCGAGACCCAACAGTGTTGAGCATTCAACAACTGCCTGAGCATATGCTCTTCTGTTTGGAACAAAAAATCTTCCGTCCACTTCCCTGGTAGAAAGATTTTTCAGAACTCTTGTAGCACGTTCATAGTTATTCATGAGCTTCAGCTCAAAAGAGAACTGATTCCTTTCGTCGAAACAAACTTCCAACTTTCTTTGCATACATATTCCTCCTTTGGAACATTATGTTAATAATTTTAACATATTCCGTGACACATTTCAATATTTTACTCATATTCTTTTGAATCCATATCGATTTTTTTCCCCAATTCAGCAATAAATTCTTGTTGCAATTCATCCAATCCTTTTAATTCATTTGCAGTGAGTTCTGGATTAACCTCATTATCCTTAATTATTTTTTTAGCATTTTCAATTCTTACTAAATAAGTTGTTGGATTTGCTAGTAAAGCTTCTCTTTGAAGTTTTCTTTCTGTAATTATCGCTTCTTTAAAGTTTCGGTATTTATTAGTTTTACTTGTAGTTGAATATTTTAATACTGGTGGTTTATTTATGTTCTCACCCCTAACGTAAACATTTATTACATCACACAATCCCATTCTTTGCATTTTTTCAATTTCTTCAATAAAAGAATTATGTAGCTCTATATGTTTTTCTCTACTTGTACTGCCTCTTGGCGGTAGTCCTGCAAGAAGCATTGCTGATTCTCTTTCATAACATGACAACATACTTTCTAGCAAATCCGTAGCAATAACATTTATTTCTGTGCCATATCCATTTTCTCTAAAATTTTGTATTTGTTTCAAATCTGCTTCCCACTTATTTAAAACAGTTTCTCTTATTACTGTTATTTTGCTTCTCATTAATTCTCCATATATAATTGGTCCAGCAGGTCTTACAAACTCACTTCTTGTTATTTTGTATACATCATCAGGTAACTCATTAAATATCAATTCGTCATAATAAGGATGATATTCTGCTATCTTATCAGAATCAATTACATATGCTCTTATTCCCTCTTCTTTTAATTCATTCTTTTTATGTCTTATTACAGACGTTTTTCCTCCTCCTTGCCCTGAAACAATATAAATTACTTTTGGATTTTCCGATACTGTTGAAGAGGCAAACGCATCTGTTAATACTCTGGTTATTCCCAACTTAAAATCGTTTGTACTTATTGACATTTTTATTTTCCTTTCTTTACTTCGTCTAAATATATATTATAAACCTTTTCAATTGTTTCTTCATCTAAATTATATATTTTTTCTCTTTCTTCAACTAATGTTTTTAAAGTTTCCTTAGCTGTATCAACATCAACATCTTTGTTACTTTTTAATAAACTAACTATTTTCCTTTGTATTATCTCTAATGCAATTTCAACCTTTAATTCGTCCATACCTACCCCATTCCTATGTTTTTCAAATATACTTTACTATATAATCGCTGAAGAAATATGAAAAACTGAAGCACTATTTCCTAATATTTTTTGAGTTTCTTTTAATATTTTGTGGTCGTCATCTAGTAATATTTCATAATTATATTTATCTAATTTTTCCTTCATCTTTTCAGCTTTTATTATATCTCTGTTTTCTTTATTATACTCTCCTAATTCTTTTGTAATTATAATCCATTTATCTTCATCTATAAAATTAACGTATTTATTTAGCCAAACTTTCTTTTTCTCTGTAATGCTTCTGTCTCTTGATAATGTTAATATATACACATCAACATTTGGAAGTTCATTTATTTTTTTTAATATATCTATAACATAATTAACAGGTTCCAATGTTTGATAATTGTCTGCCATATTTTTATTTACATCTGATTCTGGGTATACATCATATGCTGTAATAGTTCCATCCATATCTACAAACATTGCAACTTTTTCATTTTCACTAGCTATTTGCTTAATTCTTTCTAAAAATTTACTCATATCTTCTTGCTTGTTTCCTTTCTTTTAGATATGTATTCTATTTTATAACAAAAATGTAAAAAAATCAATATTTATAATAAAATAATTTGTCGTTTTATGTCTTATATTATGTTTACTTTTTTTATAGTGATTTTACATTTTTTAGTTATTTACATAGTTGTGGATAATGTTGATAACTTTGTGGATAATCTATTTCCTAGGTTTTCATTTCTAAGTTATACACATATATTATTGTTAATCAATTTATAAAAGCATATATTTTTCACAGTACAATTTATTATGTATACATTCTAAACATTATTTTGGTGAACTTTTTCTTATGCTTTTAAACTCTTATCGTTATATTAACTTAATTATACACAGCGTTTTTAGTTAATCCAATATTACTTACATTTTATTCTCTTTTGCTTAATATACTTGACATCTTACGCTATAACAAAATAACATGAGTTATAAAAATATGATTAAAAGAGACTGATTTCCATTCAGCCTCTTTATTTATGTATTTTCTTATATCCTTGCTTTCTACCATGTTTTTGCAAGACCAAAATCATGCAAATTTGCTGTATGTATAAATATCTTATATATCATTTTATAGATATCGCAATAATCAGCATTGTCTGTAACACAATTATTACTGGTATTCCAATAAAGAATCTTGGCTTCTTTGTTTTATGGTGAAAAGTATACATTCCTGCAATTGCCCCTATGCTCCCACCGATTAAAGCTAAGGTTAATAGTGTAGATTCTTTTATTCTCCATCTATCTTTTTCTGCTTTTTTCTTGTCTATAAGCATAGCCAAAAATGCAATTATATTTATTATTAATAAATATATTATTATATTTTTTAATGTAAAAATATTAGTTAATTCTACCATTCTTAATCTCCATACAGTATAATTTCGCCCAATAGGGACTTATGCAAATAAGCTCATCTGGTTGCTTTGGCTCATTCCTTCCAAGCATCCTGCTTTTTCTAGCATTTCTATTGTAGATTTGCCGACTTTTGCACGTATTTTCATATCATCTATAGACATGAATTCTCCTTCTTGTCTTGCTTCTTGTATTCCTTGCGCTGCAACTGTTCCAAGTCCTGGTATACTGTTTAATGGTGGACGTATTCCATCAACTTCTACTTTAAATTTTACAGCATCTGACTCGTATAAATCTATTGGTAAGAAGTTTAAACTTCTTTCATACATTTCTAGAACTATCTCTAAAACTCCATATGTGTCTTGGTCTTTTTTTGTTGCTGCTTTTCCAGCAAGTTCTATTTCTTTCATTTTATTCTTTACACGCTCTACTCCGTGGCACATTATCTCGCTATCAAATGCATCTGCTCTTATAGAGAAGTATGCAGCATAATATGCTTTTGGAATGTGAACCTTGAACCATGCAATTCTAAAAGCATTTGTAACATATGCAGCAGCATGGGCTTTAGGGAACATGTATTTTATTTTTTTACATGAACCAATGTACCATTCTGGTATGTTGTATTCTCTCATCGTTGCTTCATGGCCTTTCCAGCCCTCTGGGTCTTTTGATGGTTTTCCTTTACGAACAAACTCCATTATTTTGAAGGCTTTTTGTGGTGGCAATCCTTCCTTAATTAGATAAATCATAATATCATCTCTACAACATATAGCATCTTCCAACTTTATAGTGCCTTCTTCGATTAAGCTTTGTGCATTGTTTAACCATACGTCTGTACCATGTGATAGACCTGAAATTCTAATTAATTCATCAAAGGTCTTTGGCCTTGTATCTACAAGCATTCCTCTTACGAATTTTGTTCCAAACTCTGGAACTCCAAAGCTTCCAACTTCACTGTGTATTTGTTCTGGAGTAACTCCTAATGCTTTTGTAGAACTAAATATAGACATTGTTTCCTTGTCATCTAATGGTACTTTTGTTGGGTCTTGTCCAGTAATATCAAATAACATTCTTATCATTGTTGGATCATCATGACCTAGTATATCTAGCTTCAATAGGTTCTGATCTATTGAGTGGTAGTCGAAGTGAGTAGTTATAATATCTGAGGTTGGGTCGTCTGCGGGATGCTGAACAGGTGTAAATTCGTAAATTTCCCTTCCCTTTGGAACAACTATAATTCCACCAGGGTGCTGACCTGTTGTTCTTTTTATTCCTGTGCAACCATAAGCAACTCTAATTACCTCCGAATTGTTAATCGGTATTCCTCTTTCTTCGTTATATTTTCTAACATAACCCATTGCCGTCTTTCCAGCAACAGTACCAACAGTTCCAGCTTTGAAAGTTGTACCTTTTCCGAATATTACTTCTGTGTATCTATGTGCTTTTGCTTGATATTCTCCAGAGAAGTTTAAGTCGATATCTGGTTCCTTGTCTCCATTGAATCCCAAGAAGGTTTCGAATGGAATGTCTAGACCATCTTTTGCGAGTCTATGCCCACACTTAGGGCACATCTTATCTGGTAAGTCGAAGCCGTTCTTCACACCATAGTCAGTAAAGTCTGAATACTTGCAATTTGGACATCTGTAATGTGGTGGAAGCGAGTTAACCTCTGTAATACCTGTCATGTTGGCAACAAATGACGAACCAACAGAACCTCTGGAACCAACAATGTATCCATCTGCATTTGATTTCCAAACTAGTTTCTGTGCTATGATGTACATAACGGAGAATCCATTTTTAATTATAGATGTTAGCTCTTTATCTAGCCTCTCCTCAACAATCTGTGGAAGTGGGTCTCCATATAACTCGTGTGCTTTTTTGTAAGCAATATCTTTAATTGTTTTCTCACAATCATTGATGTATGGAGGGCATTTTTCTGGCGATATTGGGCTGATTTGCTCACACATATCCGCTATTTTATTGGTATTTGTAACAACAACCTCATATGCTTTTTCTTCTCCTAAATAGCTAAATTCTTCTAGCATTTCTTCAGTTGTTCTTAAATATAATGGTGCCTGCAAATCGCAATCTGCATAGCCTTGGCCAGCCTCTAATATACGTCTGTATATTTCATCTTCTGGATCCATAAAGTGAACATCGCAGGTTGCGACTACCAATTTATCCAGCTTCTCTCCTAAGGCAACTATTTTTCTATTTATGTCCCTTAAACCTTCTACATCTGGTACGACGCCATTTCTAACCAAGAACATGTTATTTCCAGTCGGTTGAATTTCAAGATAATCATAATCTCTTGCGATTGCTTCTATTTCTTCATCATCTTTTCCATTTTCGATTGCCTGATACAATTCTCCTGCCTCACAAGCACTTCCTAAAATCAAACCTTCTGAATATTGCTTATATATTGATTTTAATAGCATCGGTCTGCCTTTATATATGTAATCCAAATGTGATATTGATATTAGTTTGTATAGATTTTTTAATCCAACATAGTTTGTAGCAAGGATTATTGCATGGAAACTCTTTAACTTCTTGTAATTTACGTTTTCGCCAGCAAGCTTATCTATATCTTCTATAGTTTTAGCACCTTTTTCTTCTAGCATGTTTAGCATTACTCTAAATACTTTTACAGTAGTATCAACATCATCTAAAGCTCTGTGTGCAACTAATACTTCAATTCCAAGTTTATCTGCAATTATTCCTAATTTATATTTTTTGAAATCTGGGAATAAATCTTTTGCAAGTCTTAGAGTATCTAAGTAAGTGTTGTCTAAAGATAACCCCAATTGTTTTGCATTGTATTTCAAAAAACCAACGTCAAAATCTGCATTATGTGCAACAATTACGCTATCTCCAACAAATTCTAATACCTTTGGCATTACTTTATCTATTGTCTCAGCATCTTTTACCATGTCATCTGTAATGTTTGTAACTTCTACAACCCTTTGTGGAATTGGCTTTTCAGGGTTTACAAAACATTCAAATTCATCTATAACTTCGCCCTTTTCGTTCATCTTCATTATACCAATTTCGGTAATCTTTTCTGTTCTAAACGAAAGGCCTGTTGTCTCTAAGTCTAATACACAATATGTAGTGTGTAAATCTTGTCCCTTTGGGTTTGAAACAGATGGAACCTTATCTGGAACCAAGTATGCCTCGACTCCATAAAGAACCTTCATGTCTGGGTTATTTACTCCCAACATTTTGTGTGCATCTGGGAACGCTTGAACACTTCCATGGTCAGTAATTGCAATAGACTTCATTCCCCACTTCATTGCACGTTTTATAAGGTTTTTAGCAGGAGTAATTCCATCCATCGTGCTCATCTGAGTATGCATATGAAGTTCAACTCTTTTAATCTTAGCATTATCAGTTCTTACAGCTTTCTTCTCTTCTGGCATTTCTACAATAGTATTTACCAAAACACCTAGCTGTTTTGCGTACGGGTCAAATTGTGCAGTACCCGCAATTCTTACTCTTGCAGCACTCTTTAACCTCTTCTTTAATTTATCCAATTTTTCTGGTGCAGAGAATACCTTACAATCGATTGTATTAGTTCCATCATAAACACTAAATATAACAAGTGACTTACCGCTTTTTAGCTCTCTTACCTTTATTCCAAGATTGATGTCATCATCTTTTGCATCAAGCTCTACACTTAAAATTTGTCCTTCTAATATTACGTTTCCGCTGTCTACGCCTATATCTTGAATCTTTATGATTGGATCACTTAAATTCAAACTTCTACCATAAATTAATGGTGTATCTTCTTCAGGTGCAGCAACAGCCTCTGGAGCATCTGGCATTGGTGGCATAGGAGCTTCTTGTGCAGGATTTTGAGCAGATTTATTGTATTGTTTCTTCTCTCCATATTGTCCTTTATTGTACTGACTCTTACTATATTGACCTTTGTTGTATTTGCTTTGTCCAGCATTTTTACTAGCATATGGCTTTGTTTCTTGTTGTGGTTTTTCACTGTGTTCAGCACTAGCTGTACCATTATCCTTGGTCATTTCAAGTATTGCTTCTTTTTCGAGTCTTTCTAATCTTTCTTTATATTGAGTAACCGTATTTTCAGAAACCTTTTCTTCATATGTCATCGTATATTTTTTGCCATATATATTATAAATTAGCCCAGCAAAAACCTCATTAAATTTATTGCTCTCTAAAAACTCTTTTCCATTTAGAAAAAGAGTAACCTTTATATTGTTATTAACAATTTGAATCTCACTATTATTCAAAAAAGCTCTCGCAATAGGATGCTTGTACGAAATATACTTAACAATACTTTGCCATTCTTTTGCTATTTTTTCAGACACATCGACTTCTTCCTCAAGCTCATATTTTATTGTAAGCTTAGCAGTTTGAATTTGAAAACGCCTTTCCATATACTTTTCTAGTTCTAAAACATCGTTAATATCAATTAATTTATTAGAAGCAATAAATACTTCTAATAAATTTTTCTTTTTGTATAAATCAATTCCTATAACTCTTGCTGCATTAAGAACAAAACTGTTAGAGTTATAGTCTTTAAAAACCTCTTTAACAGTCTTTGAAGTTTTAACTTCATCCATTTTTTTAATAAATCCCCCAATTTATTAATTTTTGTTGAAAACAACTATAATTTTTCTATATTAAATTGCACATCATTGATTGGAAAAGAATTAAATTTTGACAAGGAAAATGAATTTTACAAGGCAAGGGCGCATACTTTGTGTATGTAACCGCGTTGTAAATGAAATTTGACGTAGTCAAAATTGTAATTATTTTTCAATCACTAAAATATTCGTATTATATCATGATACGTCACCACAATCGACACCGCCATAAGTACCGCAAAACCAGCCAACTGTATTTTTATTTCTGTTTCTTGTTTTAGTGGTTTTCTACGAATTGCTTCCAGTAATATTAGTACAATTTTACCTCCATCGAGTGGTGGAAATGGTAATAAGTTTGTTACGCCAAGTGATATTGATATGGCTGACAGTATATAAATAAACTCCCTAAATCCATTTGTTTTTGCGACTACCTCAGATATTCCAACAGGACCAACTAGTTCTGCCGACGATACTTTTCCAGTGAACAGTTGCTTTACACTCTCAGCAATCGAAAGCATAAATTCTTTTGTATTATATGATGCAAAATACAACCTATTTCCAAAATTATCTGCATCTAAAACTCTATTTCCTACAACCGCATTAGTAATGTTTCCTCTGACAGTCATAGCTAATATAAAATATACTATAATTGCAAAAATAATATTTACTAACGCACCTGCTGCCACAATAGCAATCCTTCTCGGAATGCTTGCCTTCGTAAACGAGCCTTCTTTTTCAGATTGCTCGGCTTCGCCTTCCATGTTCACGAATCCACCTAGCGGAATCAATCTAAGTTCATATTTAGTCTCTTTCCCCTGCTTCTTCCATATAACAGGTCCAAATCCTATTGCGAACTCGTTTACCCTAACTTTGCAGAGCTTTGCAATAAGAAAATGGCCTGTTTCATGAATTCCAATTAGAAAGCCTAATAAAAATATTATTTTAATTGCACTAATTAAAAAACTTATCAAATTTTTATCCTTAAAAATTTATTTAGGTTTTTGTAAGGTTGTACCCATAAACCAACTAAAACATCAATATAAATAATAAATATGTAAATGGAGCAATAAATATTACACTATCAACTCTATCAACCATTCCCCCATGGCCGTGAATTAAATCTGAATAATCCTTAATTCCAGCATATCTTTTAATAGCTGATGCAGATAAATCTCCTATTTGACCAACTATGCTAAGGACAATTCCTATTAATGAAATTACTGCAACGTTTATATTAAATCCAGCAAATTTGTTTATTAATACTGTATATAAAATGATACATAGAGTTGCACCTAATGTTCCACCTATACAGCCCTCTATTGTCTTGTTTGGACTTATATCTGTAAAATGATGTTTTCCGATTGCCTTTCCTGTTAAATATGCAAACACATCTGTAAGCCATGATGCTATAAATACATACCAAATTAAGAATTTTCCATTCTCCATGTTTCTAATTATTGACATAAACATTAAAAATAATACAATGTAGCATACTCCAAAGAAAGTAATTGCTATGTCTATTACATCTGTTTTTGTCTTTTTCGTAAGTACTAATATGAACAAGATTAAAACAGATATTGGAATGATTGATATTACAGCGTATTTTGCATAATGTTCTGGTATAACATGTATAAACATTATTGCGATTGCTGCTAAATATCCAACCCATCTTACTGGATGATGTCCTTTTTGTTCAAACGCATGGAATAGTTCGTATATACATCTTAAAGCTACTATTCCCATAAACACGTCTACCACATATGTATTTCCTAAAATAAACACTATAAGTACCAATGGTAATAATACTGCTGCTGATAAAACTCTTTTCATAATTTTGACCTCTCGTTTATAAATTTATTTGTTTCCCCCAAATCTTCTTGTTCTTTTTTGATAAATTTGTATAGAATTTAAAAATTCTTGTTCATTATATTCTGGCCAGAATTTATCTGTAAACACAAACTCTGAATATGAAATCTGCCATGGCAAGAAATTGCTTATTCTCTCTTCTCCACTAGTTCTAATTAACAAATCAGGGTCTGGCTGATTAGCCGTATATAAATAATTTGAGAATAATTTTTCGTTTATATCTTCTATTTTTAATTCTCCGTCTAATACTTTTTGAACAATATTCTTAGTAGCAGTTACTATTTCGTCTCTACCACCATAATTAAAACATATATTTAATACTAAACCTGTATTATTCTTAGTTTTTTCTTCTATTTTATGTATTTGGTCTTTCAAATCCTTTGGTAATTCTGCAATCCTGCCAAGTACATTTATTTTAATGTTTTCATCACTCCAATTGAAGAAATCTAACAAATAGAATTTTAAAAGTTTCATTATAGCTCCAACCTCTTCTTGTGATCTCTTCCAATTTTCTGTTGAAAACGCATAAACAGTTAAATGTTTTATTCCTATTTTATTTGCAAATTTTGCAATTCTTTTTAAATTTTCTGCTCCTTCTTTGTGACCTTGTGGAGTGCTTAAATTATTTTTCTTTGCCCATCTTCTGTTTCCATCCATGATTATGGCAACATGCTCTGGCAAAGCTTGCATATTAATTATATCTTCTATATTTTGTTCCATAATTATTTCCTTTCAGCCGTAATAAGCCATTGAGATTTTCGCCCCAATGGTCTTATTGTTTTATACTGTCATTATTTCTTTTTCTTTTTTCTCTAATATTTGGTCAATTTCAGCAATGTTTGCATCTGTCATTTTTTGAATTTTGGCTTCTGCAGCTGATAATTCATCTTCTGTCATTTCACCATTTTTTTGTGCAGTTTTTGCTGTATCTATTCCATCTCTTCTAATTGATCTAACAGCAACTTTGGCTTCTTCTGCAGTCTTTCTTATATCTTTTACTAAGCTCTTTCTTCTTTCCTCTGTAAGCTCTGGGAATGTAAGTCTAATTACCTTTCCATCATTCATTGGATTGATTCCTAGTTCTGCTAAATTTATAGCTTTTTCAATTTCTTTAAGCATGCTCATATCCCATGGTTGAATAACTATCATTCTTGGTTCTGGCACAGACACACCAGCCATTTGATTGATTGGAGTTGGAACTCCATAATAGTCAACTGTTACTTTATTTAAAATGTTTGGGTTAGCACGTCCAGCTCTAACCTCAGCTAAATTTTCTTCAAATACGCTAATTGTTTTCTTCATTTTTTCTTCAATAATATTAAAATCCATAATCTTTATTCTCCTTCAACTAAAGTTCCTATTTTCTCGCCCATAACGGCCTTTAATATGTTTTCTGGTTCATTTATACCAAATACTAATAACGGAATGTTGTTATCTCTGCATAAAGATGTAGCAGTAGAATCCATTACTTTTAAATCTTTATTTAAAATGTCTAAATATGTTATCTTATCATATTTAATAGCATTTGGGTCAACCTTTGGATCTGCTGAATATACGCCATCTATTGTCTTTGCAACAAGTATTACATCTGCCTCAATCTCGGCTGCTCTTAAAGCTGCTGTTGTATCGGTTGTAAAATATGGGTTACCAGTTCCACATGAAAATATTACAATTCTTCCTCTTTCCAAATGTTTAAGAGCCTTTCTTTTTATATATGGCTCTGCAATTTGTCTCATTTCAATTGCAGTTTGAACTCTTGTGTACATTCCTCTTGCCTCTAAAGCATCTTGTAATGCCAAACCATTCATAACAGTTGCAAGCATTCCCATGTAGTCAGATGTAGTTCTTTCCATTTCTTTTCCATTTCTGCCTCTCCAGAAATTTCCTCCACCAACTACTATAGCAATTTCAACGCCTAATTGTTTAACCTTTTTTATTTCATCACAAATTTCACCTATTACATTAGGATCAATTCCTTTTTTGCTGTCTCCAGCAAGTGCTTCACCACTTAATTTTAACAAAATTCTTTTATATTTTGCTTCGGACATATCAATTCTCCTTCACTTAAATTTATCGTCCCCTATTCTATCATATATTGTCCATAAATTGTATCTTTTTTTCAAATTTTTTAATTTTTTTTACTTTTTTGTTTAAAATAATATTAAAAATGTAGAACGAGGAACGTGATAATGAAAAAATTGGCAGTTTTTAAAATTATTCTATTTATTTCAATAATCGGATTAATATTATTTTCATTATTATTTGTATTATATATTTATGATATTACACAAAAAAATAAAACCTCTGAAAATTTGGCATCATCTTTTTCTGTTTCTTATCTGTATTCTGAAAATTCTTCTTACACAGCTATTTTACAAAATTCTAATGATTTTTCTGAAGAAAAGAAAAATTTTGTAATCGGAATATTAAAAATAGATAAAATTAAGCTAGATTATCCTATACTTTCTGAGGTTTCTGAAGATTTATTAAAAATAGCACCTTGCAGATTTGCTGGGCCGCTGCCAAATAGTGTTGGAAACCTTTGCATTGCTGGGCATAATTATTTAGATAATACATTTTTCGCAAGAATTAGTAGTCTAAAAATTGGTGACGAATTTACGGTATATGGATTAGATGGAAAAGCTTTAGATTATAAAATTTTTGATAAAAAAGAAGTTGAAAGTACAGATTTATCTTGCACATCACAAGAAACCAATGGCAAGAAAATTGTTACACTAATGACATGTAATAGTATAAAACAGACTAGGATAATTTTGCAGGCAGAAAATATAGAATGACTATATCAAAAAAGAACATACATCATTTTTGACATATGTTCTTTCAATTTCTTCATTTTATTACATATTGTAATCTCTTATTTTCTTATAAGCATATATAGCTGATATAGCACATACTGTTACAAGTATAGCTACAACATAGCCATCTGTTACACCTGTTTTTGGTAGTGTTTCTGTATTGTTTGTTCTATATGATGTAGATGTATTTGTATTTGTACTTACATTTGTTGTAGTATTTATAACTTCAGGAATATTTTTAACTGTATCATTTTGTGTATTAGTTGAACCTCCACCAATTATAATTTGTGTATTATCGGCTAAAACAACTGTTGATAAAGCGAATAATAATGAGATTATTATAACAATTTCCATAATTACTTTAGAATTTTTCATCAAATTTTTCTCCTTTTCATTATCTTAATATTATTATCTACATTTTTAATTTTACTATTCTTTTTTTATGTAGTCAATAATTTTTATGTTACTTTTTTATTACATTATTATTACAAAACTATTCTTGTGTATATGGTAATATAGCAATTTGTCTTGCTCTTTTTACAGCTATTGTTATATCTCTTTGATGTTTTGCACAGGCTCCAGTAGCTCTTCTTGGTAATATTTTGCCTTTATCATTTATAAATTTCTTTAATTGATCAGCGTTTTTATAATCTAAAACTAATTCTTTATTTGCGCATAATGGGCAAACTTTCTTTCTCATTTTTCTGAATTTTGGATTATAATCTTCATCTTTATTGCCATTGTTTCTTCTATTTTGTCTTCTATCTGCCATTATTATATCCCTCCCTATTTTTTATTCTACTTAAAATGGTAGGTCATCACCAGATGAGACTTCAAATTCTGAACCATTACCAGCTGGAATTGATGCATCTGCTCCAAAGCTTGAGTCCATGTCTGCAGCAGCTCCATCTCTTCTGCTATCTGCGAAGTATGTTTCTTCAACAATAACTTCTGTTATATAATGTTTCTGTCCTTTGTCATCATCCCAAGTTCTTGTTTGTAATCTTCCAATTACTCCAACTTGTTGACCTTTTTTAAAATACTTACTTACGAATTCTCCAGTTTTATTCCATGCAACACAGTTTATAAAATCTGCTTGTCTTTCTTCACCTTGTCTTACAAATCTTCTATTTACTGCAAGTGAGAATGAGGCTACCAAAGTGTTGCTTGTTTGGGTATATCTAACTTCTGGATCTCTTGTTAGTCTTCCCATTAAAATAACTTTGTTCATAAATGACCTCCATTTTTTCTAATTATTCGTTTACGTTGATTGTCATGAATTTAATAACATCATCAGTAATTCTGTAATTTCTTTCTAACTCTGCTATTATGCTTGGGTTTGCTGTAAAGTATAATACTACATAATATCCTTCTGCATTTTTCTTTACAGGGTAAGCTAATTTCTTTTTACCAAGATTATCAGCTTTTTCAACATTTCCGTCTTTATTAATCATATCTGTAAATTTTGTTGTTAAAGCCTTTACTTGCTCTTCGTCTACAGATGGATTAATAATGATTACGCTCTCGTATTTATTCATTATTTTCACCTACCTTTCGGATAATATAACCTACACATCTCGTGTAAGTAAGGTCTTCTTAATTTTCTGTAAATTAAAAAGTAGTGTTTTTCACACTTTTTATATTTTACCATGATTGATGAATAAATGCAAGCTTTTTTACCCTTATTTTCAATATTTTTCTATCAAAAGAGCCCCGCAACGCGAGGCTCCTTTGCATGCTAAATTTTAGAAATATTACGCGTCCTTTTTTACATTTTTTAGTGCTTCATACACTCCTTCATTAATTTTAATAAGCCTATTACCATCATCCAATTCTTGAGAAAATTCTTCTTCTCCATCATAAAACTGAGCAAATTCACCATCAAGGCGATACTCTTTTTCCTCAGGATTCCAAAAATATTCCCAGTTGCGCCAAATATCCTGCGTCATGGGTTCGGTAATTGCAGTCTGTACTCCGGATTCATTTGCAATCATGTGAAATGTTGTATTGTACGCACATGCAAAGCTCGTAACAAACTTATCAATTCCATTGGGAAATATTCTAGCAATCAACTTGTTAGCAAATTCCTCTTCATACTCTCCTAACATAATGTCGTGCCTAAGAAGTTCCCTTTGTCTTTTCATTGCCTCCAAATAGTCCTCTTTATTCTTATACACCTGTAAAAAGCGAAAGAAAACTCGCTCATTAACTTCCTGCTTTATCCATTCATTAAGAGGTACATTGTTCACTTTTTGGTGCATTGCATAGCTTTCCGGTAATGTGTCCAAAGTTGCCTTCATGCCTCCAAGAAGATTTCCAATTTGCATATTAAACAGATCGTTATATTTTACGATAACCTCTGAAGCCATATACTTTGTCCGTGACAATCTGTTTGCCGCGTCTCGAACACTTGTTGCTGAGCGCATACCTTCAACTTGAATCTCGGACGATGCAGCTTTACAATTTTCAAATTTCATAATTTTTCTCCTTTGTTTGTATGTACGGTTAATTTCTAGAATTAGCATTTCTAATTAATCTTTAGCAAAAGATTAATTCAGAATGCAAAATCTGATAACAGAATTATAGCACAATTATTATTCAAAGGCAAGAAAATGTCTATTTTTAGCCTTTTATTAACGTGAAAATTATGTAATCTTCTAAAGTGTTGACACTCACCCAGATTTGCTATATAATTCAATTTATGAAAACGATTAGTATTAATGAAAAAAATAATGGAAAAAAATTGAATAATATTTTACAAAGAGAATTTCCAGCACTTAGTTTAAATACTATTTATAAGGCTTTGCGAAAAAAGGATATTCGAGTAAACGATGTACGAATTAACGAAAATATAACATTACACACAGGTGATGTTGTAAAGGTTTTTATTGCGGACAATTTTTTATTTGCTAATAAATCTACCGATGTTTCAAAAGCGAGAAGTAATTCATCTGATATTCCAGTAATCTATGAAGATAATAATATTTTAATAGTTGATAAGCCTGCTGAAATAGAAGTTACTGGAGATAATTCTCTAACAACTATTTTATCTGCTAAATATGGTTTTGCAGTATATCCTTGCCATAGATTAGATAGAAACACCACAGGACTTACCCTATTTGCAAAAAATAAACAATCAGAGCAAATTCTTTTTGATAAATTCAAAAATCATGAAATAGAAAAACATTATTTTTGTAGGGTTTATGGAATACCAACAAAAAAGCATGCTATTTTAAATGATTATTTGTTTAAAGATACTAAAAAATCCATGGTATATATTTGTAGTAGCCATAAGAAGGGCTACCAAAACATCAGCACAGAATATTTTGTATTATCTTCAAATAAGTCAGAAAACACAAGTATATTAGAAGTAATTCTACATACAGGTAAAACTCATCAAATACGCGCACATCTTGCTTATATTGGCTACCCAATTATAGGTGATGGAAAATATGGTCATAACGATATAAATAAAAAGTTCAAATGTAAAACTCAAAATTTATGCAGTTATAAAATGAAATTCAAATTTATACATCCATCTCAGCATTTAGAATATTTAAATGGTAAAGAATTTGAAAAGACTAATGTTCAATTTTAATTTGCATTAGTCTTTTCTATTTCTAACTCAAATTGATTATTTATTAATTAGCTAAATATTTCTACATTGCCATATTTATTGCTTTCGAAATTATCTTACTCATATTCTCTATCAACTTATCTATTTCTTTAGGAGTTACAATCATATTATAATCTTTTGGAACAAGTGCTTCTTTAATATCTTCATAATTATCCTTTTCTTTTAATTTATTCAGATAATCATTTGACATCGCCTTTTCTTGCAAATTTTCTATAAATATGTCTATACATTCATTTGTTACAGTTGCTAAATCTACAACAGTTGGAATTCCTATGGCTATTACTGGTATTCCAAGCGTTTTTTTGCTTATTTCTTTTCTCTTATTTTCTACCCCTGCTCCCGGAACAATTCCTGTATCTGCGATCTGAATACTACTACTTATTCTATCTATACTTCTTGAAGCTAAAGCATCTATAACAATTAAAAGTTTTGGTTTTACATTATCTACCACGCCTTTTAATATTTCCATTGTTTCTATTCCAGTTATTCCAAGTACCCCAGGAGATATTGCTGAAACAGGTCTTGTATCTTCAGGCATAGCTTTCGGCATATATTCTAAAATATGTCTTGTTACCTCAATTTCTGGAACAACCTTCGGTCCAAGCGCATCGGGAGTTACATATAAATTTCCAAGTCCTACTATCATTATGTCATCAGTATTTTTTGCATGTTCTCCTATTGTATCTCTAAGTTCATCTGCTACAATTTTCGCTATTTCTTCAAGTCTTTCCTCATCAGCAAGCTTTATTTTTTTTACATCTAATGTAATATAATTTCCAATTGGTTTATTTAAAGCTTTTTCTCCTGTTTCATTTAAAATTTTAATTCTAGAAATTTCAACATCATTTCTTCTATCATTTTCTATCTCTACACCATCTATTTGCTGAAGTTTATTTTGTTGCTTGTACATTTCATTTCTTTCTAACGCCATGTCAGTTCTAAATTCCATAAAGTCACCTCTTTGATTATTTTGGGCATATTACAATTATTTTATACATTTTTGTACTTGATTTTCTAGTACCGGATTTTTTATCATATGCTTTTAAAATCTTCCAGTATGTCATTTACATTTGTTACGATTTTAGCGCCTTGTTTTATTAATTCATTAGTTCCTTCCGTGTTTATTCTTGTTATGTCTCCCGGCACCGCATACACATTTTTTCCTTGGTCAAGTGCATAATCTACTGTTATTTGACTTCCACTGTTTTTTCTTGCTTCTATTACAAGTACGCCATCAGAAACAGCACTTATGATTCTATTTCTTGCTGGAAAAGTATATTTACTTGGTTTTGTTCCCATATCATATTCTGAAATTATTAATCCATTATTATTTAAAATTTGTTCTTCCAGCTCTTTATTTTCTGGCGGATATATATAATTTAATCCGTTACCTAATACTGCAATTGTACCTGTTTTTGTATTTAAAGTTGCATTATGTGAAAATGAGTCTATGCCTCTTGCTGCACCACTTACTATAACAAAACCCATTCTAGCTAATTCATAAGCAAATTTTTGTGAAATCAACCTTCCATATTCGCTATAATCTCTACAACCAATAATTGCAATTTTTCTTTTTTTATTTAATAAATTAATATTTCCCATGTAATATAGTTTTGTAGGTGGTGTGTGAATATTTCGTAAACATTCTGGGTATTGTTCATCTTCGTATTTTAACAATTTAACATCATAATTTTTCATAAATTAACATTTCTCAACTTGCTATTTAATTGAGAAACAAGAAATCACATCCTTTTCTAACTTTATTTTTTCAAAAAAATAATAGGAAAATACGAGCAAAATTTATGCTCTATTTCCCTATTTACTTTATTTTATATTATATGGCTTATTTTCTTGTTTGTTCTTCTGTTGCTTTTATCACATTATTCATTAGCATTGCTATAGTCATTGGACCAACTCCACCAGGCACAGGTGTTATGTATGAGGCTTTTTGTTTTACATTTTCAAAATCTACGTCTCCAACAAGTTTTCCTTCTTCATTTCTGTTCATTCCAACATCAATGACAACTGCCCCATCTTTTACCATATCTGCAGTTACCATGTTTGTCTTTCCAACTGCCGAAATTAATATATCCGCTGTTTTTGTTATTTCTGCTAGATTTTTTGTTTTCGAATGACATATTGTTACAGTTGCGTTTTTTTGTAATAGACATTGTGCTAATGGTTTACCTACTATATTGCTTCTCCCTATAACAACTGCGTGTTTTCCTTCTATTTCGATGTTATATGCTTCTAACATTTTAATTATTCCATATGGCGTACAAGATATAAATGTATCTTCTCCAATCATAAGTTTTCCAACATTTACAGGATTAAATCCATCAACATCTTTTTTACAGTGTATTTTTTCAAAAGCTTCTTGTATATTTAAGCCTTTTGGAATTGGACTTTGCAATAATATTCCATTAATATCTTCTCTATTATTTAATTTTTCTATTATTTCGAGTAATCTTTCCATAGAAGTATTTTCGTCTAACAAAATTTCTTCAAATTCTACTCCAACATCTTTGCAAGCCTTACTTTTATTCTTAACATATACCTTTGATGCACTGTCATCCCCCACTAATATAACAGCCAGCTTCGGCACAATGCCATTTTCTTTAAGTTTATCTACTTTGAGCTTTAATTCTTCTCTTATTTTTCTAGCCAATTCTTTTCCATCAAGTATTTGATACATTTTTTATTCCTCTTTTATTATAATTCTTCTTCCATTGTTAATTTAGCATAATATTTTGGATTAAATTCTTTATCATATTCTATGTCTCCAAAAATTTCTGGCATTTGTTCTTTAAACAACAATAATAATGGAATTAAAACTTGTCTGATTGCTGGATGTACATGATTTGTTGTTCTTAATTCTAAGATATGTTTCCATTCTCTTATGTTTGCTGTCATCGTATATTCTGCAGCTGTAGAATGTGGCAATATTTCTCTGCACATATCTGTGCTTGCTCCAAGCTCTTTCATCTTCATGTATGCTTTTTCCATATCTTCTATTGCTTTTTTCCAAGTTTCAAAAACTTCCTTATCTTCTATATACACTGGATTTACAACTGCTATTTCATTTCCATATTTATCTTTATTATAACTGCAATATCTTGTAGATTCAACAGAAAAGCTTGCAAATCTATGTCTTGTTAAATCTTTGTATGTACCTATATCACTATATATTCTAACAGTTATTTTTTCATGTTCTAATACAGATTCATGTCCTCTATTTAGACAATTTGTTAATAAATTTTTGTAGCTTTCTTCACTTATTTTATCTTCTGAACGATAACATGTTCTACATGCTCTTTCAATTCTTTTCATGATTTTTACACCATCAAAATTTTCTACTTTAATCCATGGTTCAACTAATCTCATTTTTATTTCCAATCCTTTCTCACCTTAAGACACCGTTTGGAAAAGAATTAAATTTTGGCAAGGAAAATAAAATTTAAAAGGCAAGGGCGCATACTCGTTGTATGTAACCGCGTTTTAAATGAAATTTGTCGTAGCAAAAATCGTAATTATTTTTCAAACATATTCCTCAGTTTTTTGATAACTATATCAAAGTGAGTTATAAAATTCAACCCTTTACATTAAAATTTTATATATAGTGTTCAATAGTCACTGATAACTTGCCTTTTCTTGTTTCTCCATTTATTAATTTTACAATAAACTTTCCTTTGCCTCTTATTACTATAACGTCCCCCTCGCTTAGTAATTTTGAACTTCTAGACTCGTTTTCATAATTAATAAATACTCTCTGATTTTCTATTATCTCATTAGCGACATTTCTTGAACATTTTGCAAGTTCTGCCACTATTGCATCTAGTCTTAAAGAAGCAACAACAATTCTAATCTCTTCTTTCTTCACATTTGACTCTCTTATCTCTTTAATATTTAATTCTGTTATTGTTGCTTTAGAAAATCTAGTTAATTGTTGTAAATTGTTTACTACATATTCACATATTCCAAGGCTTGCAACTATATCTGCACCATCTTCAAAAACAAGAATGTCCCCCAACTTTTCTCGTTTTATTCCAAGCTTCATTATTCCACTTAAATAGTCTTTGTGCGAATATGTTCCTTTTAGTTCGTTTGGTAATTTAATTCTGATTAGTTTTACAAATTGAGAATAATTAAAACGTTCATTTTCGAATAAATCCATATATTTATCTGGATAAAAAATAAGCATGACTTTTTCTGCTTCTTCACAAGCATAATAGAATTTATAATTTTGTTCTTTTACTATATTTATTACTTCCTGGGCAATTTTCTTTTGGTACATATCTAGAAAATCGGTTGCTACTATTTGATTTCTTGTCTTTGCAAAATTTATTTTGTCTATTATTTTTGCCACGAATAGTCTATCTTCTTCATTTGAATATTTATTTAAAATTGCTTCTCTGTTCATGTTTCACCCTTTTTGGAAAATTCCATAAAAAAATTTTATTTTTACTAGATTTTTATATTTTTTTGTGCTATTATATATTAGTCTTTCATATTGGGATGTCGCCAAGCGGTAAGGCCTCGGACTCTGACTCCGATATGCGTGTGTTCGAATCACACCATCCCAACCAAATATATCAGCAATTAAGTTGCTGGTATTTTTTCATGTGCTTATTATAAAACATATGTTCTCTAAAGTCAAGTATATTTTTTAAAATTTTGTATTTTTTTCCAAATCTTGTTAATACTATTACTATTGGAGGTATAGATTAATGAAAGATTATTTAGGAATTCAAAGTGTTCATGCTTTAGAAGTATTAGATTCTAGGGGAAATCCGACAGTTCAAGTGGAAGTTGTAACAGAAGGAGGTTTTTCAGGTTTAGCCATAGTTCCTTCTGGTGCATCAACTGGAAGTTTTGAGGCGGTTGAGCTTCGCGACCAAGACGAAAACAGATATTCAGGTAAAGGAGTTCTAGATGCAGTCGAAAATGTTAATTCAAAAATTGCTAAAAAAATGATTGGAATGAATGTTTATGATCAACGAAAGATTGATAATTTCTTGATTGACTTAGACAAAACACCAAATAAGGCTAACCTTGGTGCAAACGCAATTTTAGGAGTTTCTTTAGCTTGTTGTAGAGCTGCCAGTAATTCTCTTGGTACTCCTCTTTATTCGTATATAGGTGGTGTAAATGCTCATGTTCTTCCTACTCCTATGATGAATATTTTAAATGGTGGAAAACATTCAGATAATAATTTGAGTATTCAAGAATTTATGATTGTTCCATCTGGTGGAAAAACTTTTGCTGAAAAGCTTGAAATGGGAGACACTGTTTATCATAATTTAAAGAAATTATTAAAATCTAAAAATTTATCAACAGCTGTCGGCGACGAAGGAGGTTTTGCTCCTAACTTGCAGTCACACGAAGAGGCTTTGGACTTAATTGTAAAAGCAATTGAGAAATCAAATTATAAAGTAAAACAAGACATTGGAATAGCTTTAGACGTTGCGGCAACCGAAATGTTTGATGAAGCAAAAAAACAAGGCAAAGATGGATACCTATTCTGGAAAACTGGCGAATTTAAAACCAAAGATGAAATGATAGATTATTTAGATAATCTTACAAAAAATTATCCAATAGTTTCAATCGAAGATGGGCTTGCAGAAGAAGATTGGGATGGTTGGAAAATTTTAACCGAAAAACTTGGTAATAAAGTTCAACTAGTAGGGGATGATTTATTTGTAACTAATGTCTCAAGGCTAAAGAAGGGCATCGATTTAGGAATAGCTAACTGCATTTTGATAAAGCCAAACCAAATAGGAACTCTCTCAGAAACACTTGATGCAATAGAACTTGCAAAATCCAATGGCTATAAGGCAATTATTTCTCACAGGTCAGGTGAAACCGAAGATACTACAATTGCTGATATTGCAGTTGCAACAAATATAGGGCAAATAAAGTCTGGTGCTCCATGCAGAACAGATAGAATTGCAAAATATAATAGGTTATTAAGCATCGAGTACGAACTTTCAGAATAAAAATTTAGTAACCTTATAAAAAACTAATTCATATTTTATAAAGCCTCGATACGTCATGTTTTGTCGAGGCTCTTTCAGACCACTCAATGCACATTTCCAGTCTCGTTTTAAAAATATGAATTAGATTCTTTAAACTCTTTGTATACTAATTAACGTTTCTTTATATATATTACTAGTCCAACTGCTAAAACTACCATTCCAAGTACAACAAATGCAAGATTATCTCCTGTCTGTGGTATTGGATTTGGAGCAATAGAATTGTCCTTAGGCTCTTCTGGCTTTGGTTTTGGAGTGACATCTTTTTTTAGCATTATTGATGGTGTTACATCTGATGTTGCCTTCTTATTTGTACCATCTGTTCCTGTATATTCCACATCAACTTTTTGATTTGTTGGAGTTTCAACATTTATTATTTTTTCATTAAATTTTTCTTTTAATTTTAATTTGTATTTAAAAGATGCTGTCTCTCCTGCCTTTAGTGTAGTTATTTTCCATGTAATACTGTTATTTTTCGTATCAACAGTTGGTGTTACAGTTCCAATATTTGCTTCTTCAAATATTTCAAAATCGTAGTTTTCTACTATATTTAGTGGAAAATAATCTACTACAGTAATATCTTTTATTTCATTCTCAATTACAACACTCACGTCTTGGTAAACGTCCTTTGTTATTGTGTTTTCAACAGATTCATCCAATACATAGTAGAATTTGCCATATGTTGGGCTTTCTTGAGTTCCAAATATTTCTTCGGCTAAATCTTTATATGTTTTTCCAGCCGCTTCTGCAGATGAAGTTCCATCTGGATCTGGTTGATATGTTGAATTTACACCAGTCATAACAGTTATTATGTTTATTCCACTATCTTGAATAGATTTTAATGTTGCTTTTGTATTTTTTGCAGTATTTCCTGAATATGTTAATGATGTTCCAACTGAGTTATTTGGAACTCCATCTGTTAATAATATCAAATACTTGTTTAATGTTGTTTCTGTGCTAAAATGAGCCTTGGCTATTTGTAAACCGGCATCAATATTTGTTCTGCCACCAGTAGTTTGAATATTATCTATTGCTGATGTAATTTCATCTATTTTATTACTTGGTTCAATTATGAGCTTTGCATCTTCTAATGTTCCTTCTTTTGATATTTCAGAGTTCGAAGAAAAGCTTACGACACCTATTTTCGTGCTAGGTTGTTCTTTTAATATTTGTTCTGCCAAAGTTTTTGCAGCTGTAAAAACCGCTTCTTTTCTTGTTTTTCCACTAGTTAAAGTATTGTCTGACATACTCTTAGAATCATCTATAACCAAAAACATTTCAGTTGGTTTAGTTTTTTCTTCCTTGCTTTTTAAGTTTTTTACATCAATTTGCAATGTTACTTCTTTCTTTTCATTATCTACAGAGATAAGTTGTTTTATAACCTCTCCATCTTTGCCTAATTTAATTGTACATACATTATCTTTTACTTTCACAAGTGTCACATCTTCATTTGCAGCTAACACGCTTGTTGCAAGTGTTACAATCATAATTAGTGCAATAATAATTGATACACAAATTTTCTTACTCATATAAAATTCTTCCTTTCCTTTTGTTATAAAATTTCATCGTAAATATTTTAATACTAAATCCCATATTTTTCAACTAATTTTTTGAATATTTTTAAAATATTAATAAATAATCACACCACCATAGTCATTTACTTCTAATCCTTTAAAATCTACTAATTCCAACTCATATTTTTTCAAATGTTCGATTATTTTTTCTTTGCTTTCTAAATTTTCAATATCTCCAAATAAAACAAATTTATTGTCAAATACAAAACTTGCTCCACCAATAAATCCTTTCATATCTGAATATTTTCCATCTTTTTTTAATAATTTTATATTATTTTCTTCTATAAAAGCAGAATTTATTCCATTTCCTTTCAATATTTTATCTATTCCTCTATCTGATGTAATACACGAATTTTTGCTTGTTACACATATTGAACATTTTGTATATCCTTGTTTAACAGTTATGTTAGTACTTATCATTGAATCTGTATATTTGCTTCCAATTATAAAATCTCCAATTTGACAAGCATTATATGAAACGTCATATGGATATGTTCTTTCAACTAAGTTTTTACCAACAATAAATTCTTTTTCTATTATCGGAGCGTTTGGCGCACATATAATTTTATTTTGTAATTTACAATAGAAAATATCACTGTGTCCCGAAATCTCTTCATATACATCATTAGATAACGGAATTTTTATAACATCAAAATATTTACTTAAATATTCATATTCTACTTTTCTAACTCTACTATCTATTAATAATTTTTTCATTTTTAATCGCATTCTTTCTTTGATTTAAGAAACTTAACCTTACATTTTTGCAACAATCTCTTGCAACTCTTCTCTTGTAAATACGTATTTCGAATTGCAGAAATTGCACTCTATTTGTATCTTCTCTTCTTCCTTAATAATGTCTTCAAGCTCTTTTTTACCTATTGCAATTAATCCTTTTTCACATTTTTCTCTTGAGCAATTACATTCAAATTTAGGTTCTGTTCTTTCTAACACTTTTAGTTTTTCATCACCCGTAACTATTTTTGCAATCTCTTCTAGAGTCTTATTTTCATCTAACATTCTGCTTACAGGTTCTATATTTTTTATTTGTTCTTCTATTTTAGATATTTCTTCCTCACCAGCATCTGGCATTAGAGAAAGTTTATATCCTCCTGCTGATTTTATTCCATTCTTATCTACTAATACGCCTAAAGCAATTACAGTAGGTGTTTGTTCTGAAGTTGCAAAATAATTTGTAAAATCTTCGGCAATCTCACCACTAACAATTGGAGTCATTCCAACATATGGCTTTCCAATTCCAAGGTCTTTAATAATGTAAAGCATTCCTTGTTTTCCAACTGCTCCGCCTACATCTAATTTTCCATCTGATTTTCTTAATGGTAAATCAACCTTACCATCACCAACATATCCTTTCACATTTCCATTGCTGTCTGCAACTGCGGTTAATATTCCTATTGGTCCATTTCCTTTTATTTGATTAGTTATGCTTGCTTCTTCTGTTTTTAATTCATAACCCATTATACTAGTTATTGTAAGCAGTCTTCCTAATGCAGCCGATGCTGTTGGGCTTAAATCATGCAATTTTCTCGCTTTTTCCACTATTTCTCTAGATGATATGCATTTTATACTTACTTTTCCATTATAAGCTAAGCAATCTATTATTTCGTCTTTCATGTTATTTCTTTCCTCTCTTTTTTATTTATTTATATTTAAAAATCTAATAGGCAATTTCTGTAGTCTATATTTTAACTCTCATTCTCCTTTAATAAACTTTGATACAAAAAATCCCTCCATATTTTTCGAAGGCAATATTCTTATCGCTTTATTCAAATCTTTGCTCATTCCCTCATTAAAAGCATGCAGTGCTTCTTTTATTTCAATATTTATTGGTAATAATTTTACATTAAAATTATCTAGTGCCCATTGCAGAATTTCCTCATTTTCTTGTTTGTTTAATGTACAAGTAGAATATACTAATGTTCCATTTGGTTTTAATGCATTAAATGCACTCTTAAATAATTTTCTTTGCATTTTTGTTAAATCATTAACAGTTTTTGGCGACCATGTTTTATAACTTTGAACATTATATATTGTAAATCTTCCTTCTCCACTACATGGTGTATCTAGTAAAACTTTATCAAATTGCTCTGGATATAAATCTCCAATTTTTTCTCCTCTTCCATTTATTACATCTACAATTTTTGCTCCTTGACTCTGTACATTGTATTTTAGTCTTTCGCATCTTAGCTTATCCAATTCATTTGCCAAAATATGACCTTTTCCGTTCATTAAGCTTGCTATTTGGGTAGTTTTGCTACCTGGAGCTGCAGTTAAATCAAGTACATTTTCTCCCTCTTTAGGATTTAATACTAAAGGTGGCACCATACTAGATAAACTTTGCAAATAAATATATCCTTTTTGATATATTTCAAGCTTTTGAATGTCTTTTTCATTCGCATTTTTTATAATCAAAGCATCATTATACCATAATACTCTTTCAAATTTAATATTTATTTCTTTTAAATATTTCATTAAACTTTGTATATCATATTTTAGAGTATTTACTCTTAGCGTAGTTAGTCTCTTTTCTGCTATTCCTCTAAAAATATTATCTACCATTCCTGGTGTAAACATTTCATATAAATTATTTACAAATTCATTTGGTAGTCTATTTTTTGTTTCTGTAATTCCAGCCATTACAATTTCCTTCCTAAATTACAATTTTAGTATACTAATTAAAATCTCCATTAATATTCTAGCATATATCCTTACAATTTTAAAGATATAAAATTAAATCAATGGGAAATAGTCCGTTTAGATAACGTCTATCTCCCATTGTATAGGATTTTTAGTATTTTGTCACTTTATATAGAACATTTCCACATCTACTGTTCCAGTTTGTTCCAAAGCTTCGTAGATAGCCTCTTTTTCAGCTTGTTCATCTAGTTTTTGATTTAAATGCGACCTTTTATTTGCACTTTCCACTTTTTCAGCTAACATCTTAATGAATTCATCAGTTCCATTTTCTACATCTACAATGTAGCCATATTTTTCATCTTCCTTTATCCAAGTTTTTATGGTATTTTGATTTAATATAACCACATTTCCATCACTTAGTTTAAAACGGAGATAGCTCTTCAAAATGGTATTTAAGTAGTCTTTTCTACTTGCTAAATCTTCGGTTGTAATCTCGGGTTTATGCTCCGTAATAAGTGTGAAATATACTTCACCTCCGCCATTGCTTAATTGTGCTATAGCAAAATCGACTGCTTTTTCAATATCAATCTGTCTTCCCAATTCTTCTGGTTCAATATTAAAATTTTTTCCATTCCACACTATTCGCGCGTTTTGAGGAATAATCATATTTTCAGCTTTCATTTCTGGAAGCTCCTTAAAATATTGTTTTAATATATTCCTATCAAAATGTAAAACAGAATTTATATTGTAATTTCTATTGCTCAGAAAATTTGAATGCTGTTTTTTTAATAATTCTTTAAAATCTTTCGGTTCAAGCACCAATCCAATCTCATCATAAGTTGGGTGTTCTACCATGTCATTATCAAAATAAAAATTACATTTTATTGCTTTAGTTTCCTGTTTTACTTTTTCTACTGCCTCATCAACAGTACAGTAAGAACAGTCAACTGTTCCAATAAAAGTATTGTTCCAAAACCGAGTTTTGTAAAAAAGAATTAGATAACTCACACATAGCAATATTACAACTACTGTCAAACCTATAATTGCTTTTTCGTTCCGTTCTTGCGACATACAAAAATCCTCCTTGTTTTCGTGTAGACACAATTGTTTCTACATTGAATTTATAAACAATGTTACATATTATACTCTCTATTACTATAATTGTCAATTTCCATTTATAAAAATCAACAAGACGAACTCAATGAATTCGTCTCGTTGTAAGGTTTCTAGTTACTTATAAACGACAATAAAATAGGACTTATCAATATTGTTATAAATAGTTTCCGCAACACTTCTCGGAAGATTCACACAGCCATGCGAACCGCTGTTCTTATATATTTTACCTCCAAATTTGCTACGCCACGATGCATCGTGCAATCCAATGCTACCATTAAACGGCATCCAGTATTTCACGAAAGAACAATAGTTGGTACCATCATCATTTTTTCCTCTAAGGTACCGGTCTCTTTCCTTTCCAGCCAGTTTATATACGCCTGTAGGAGTACTATGTCCTGCACTTTCGTTACCTGTAACACAATTCGTACTTGCAATGAGTGTATCATTTTTGTACATCCAGACGTGTTGATTGGCAATATCAATTTCTACACGGTTCGGCATATGGGCAGATAACAACTCCCCTTCATAAACTGGACTGCAGTCTACAGTTTTTGCTTGTTCTAATAAATCTTTAAGTTCTGCCATCTCCTTCTCTTGGTTCAATTGAGCTCTTAGATTTTTTGGTACATTTACGTTCACAGTGCGATTAGTAGCTTTAAACTGAATTGTTGCATTCACCTTATTTACTTTTGTAGCCAATTCTTCAACAAAACTTTTAATACCACCATCAACATTAATAGAAAAGTTTCCCTGCTCATCTTGTCCAATCCACGATTTAATCGTATTGGCATCAAGCGTTACAACAGTTCCATCACTTAATGTTATATTAATGCAGTTTTTCAAAAAATTATTAAGATACGTGACTCTTGCTGTAAGATCTGTTTCAGTCACACTCGGGTTCGACCGAGTCACCTCAGAAAAGTCAATTCCACCTTCTTCTTCACCTTTTAGTTCCTGAAGGGCAAAGTCTAAAGCTTCATTAAAGTCGATTGCGTTACCAAAAGTCTCCTTTTCAACGTCAAAGTTATTACCATTCCAAGTTATGTGAGCATCTTTAGGCTCAACCATATTTTTTTGTTGCAATTCAGGAATAGTGGCTAGATACATCGCTAACTGCCCTTTATTAAGAGAAGCAACATCATTTACTCCATACACTCTGTTATTATTTCTGTCCTCATGTTGTTTAGCAAAAATATCTTCAAATTTTCCCTCTTCAAAGACAAAACCAATTTCATTGTTCTTTACTTCATACGTAGTTCCATCAATGAAATTAAGTTTGCTGGTATATTCACCTGCTTCCTGTTGAACTTTTTCTAATGCCCTATCAACCGTCATGTACGAACAATCTATGCCTCCAATAAACGTACCTCTTAAGAAATGAGTGTCTCTAAACTCCAGTACTTTCAAAAAGGCAAAAAGAGTTATCATTCCTATTGCCAACCATTCCAATGGAGTTAAAAGTCTTCCACATTGCCGTTTTGTCATAAAAACCTTCCTTTCTTTGTCTTGAATGTAGTCACATTCGTACAAAAATTATTGTGACTGTTGCCAATTATACTATAATAGACATAATATGTCAATTTAGACCTGACATATATTTTGATGGTCACATTTACGCCAGTGTTTTTAACTAAATAATTCTTCTTTTGTATAACTAATTGAATCACTGCTAGTTGTTATTATTGTTCCTTCTATCGCTCTCTTCTTTTCTTCTGTTTTGCCAGCATTAGATAACCAATTATGCGAGCCCATAAACATATATTCATCATCAACAATTATTATTTTAGCATGTAATGGTGGATAATATACAAAATTTTCTTTTCCTAACAAATTATATAATTCACTAACTATTTCTTTAACTTCCTCTGGCTTTGCATACCCCAATGAATCTCTTTTCATTAGTTCATTTGCAATTTCATCTGGTCCATTAACATTTTTGTTACCATTTTTATACCCAAATATAATTTTAACATGACAGCCATTTGCTTTTAATCTTTTTATTTCATTCATAAACTCTTCATTTATTACATTTTTTCTAAGCCATGGTGACATTATTAATAATTCTTTTTTGGTGTTTTTTAGTATATACATCAATAAATCGTAGTGTTGCTTTGCATCAATAATTGTTCCACATTTAAAATTATTTTGTATATATAGCCCAATATTATCATTTGCAATTTCTAATTCTGGCTGTAAAACTTGCAATATTCTTTCACTAAAATTTTTGTTTAGCACTGAATTTTCAATATCATACAGACTATAAACTAGCCCATTAGCTTTAATGTATTTTATCAATTTTGCAATATAGTTTTCAGATCGTTCAGCTACATCTACATTTCCAACATATATAAATTGTTTTTTAGCCCTTGTTACGGCTACATTTAACATGTTGTATTTGTCTCCTATGAATTTTATGGCCCATTTTGGTTCTATAGCATCCAAAGTTGGAGTAAAAAGAACATAATCTTTTTCTTTTCCCTGAAAAGCGTGAACTGTTCCAATCTTTATATCTGTTAATCCTTCTCTTTCTAGTCTACTCTCAAGTAAGCGTTTTTGCTCTCTGAATGGAGTAACAATTGCAATTGATGGATTACTTTTATCTTGTTCCTTTATATACTTTATTGCCTGAATACATGCCTCCGCTTCAACCTTATTTTCATTTTTGCTTCCATTTTGATTGTCTTTTCTAGTTCTTTTACCTCTAACATCTAAAGCAATCATATTATTAAAAAATGGTTTATCAAATTTATCTTCAACATTCATATTTAGCTTATTTTCATATACATTTTGGTTTGAAAAATTTATTATATTTCTTTCACATCTATAATGTTCATTAAGTATAATATTTTCTCCATCACTTAAAATATCTGTGTTTTTACTTGCCAAGGCTTGAATACTGTTTTCTTCAATTTTTATGTTCTCAAATTTTTCTCCTATTGCATTCTGATATTCATTAAAATTTTTATTTACATTGTTGTATATTGGCTCTATTTGTTTAATATCTCCTACTATTACTGCCTTTTTAGCACGGTACAAGGCCGTTACAACATTATGTGGCAATATTTGTCCTGCTTCATCTATTAATTCTAAGTCTATATATTCTGGAATTAAATGAAAACATCTTTTACATAACGAATCTAACGTAGTAGTTACAACTGGAAAGCATAAGAACAATGTATTCCATAAATTTCTTATTATCTCTTGTTTATCAGCATTATATATGTCTGATGAATCATAAAATTTCTGACATATGTATGAAGATTGTCCTTCTGGCATAAATAATTTTAAGTTTTCAGAAATTTCTTTTCCATTCTTTATTATATATGCCTCATTTAATTTTAATGCCAAAAGAAACAATTCTTCGTTTAGTTTATTAAAATAACTCCCGCAATACATACCCATTATATTTTGGTAATTCCAATATTTCTTTTCATTCTTTGGATTAAATTTATTTATAAGATTAATTTCATTCAAATTAGATGAATTTTCTTCGAGTTCTGTTTGTAATTCTTGCAGTTTTGTTTCTATCTCTTCACACTGATTTTTTAGCTTATCTATTACATTTTCAATATTTCCTTTGTTTGCTATATATTGGTCTAATTCCTTATTTTCTGTAGTTTTTTCGATTAATATTCTTGCTATTTCTTTTTCAAATTCAATATTCTTATATGATTTATATTTTTTATAATTAATTGCTTTTGTAAATAAATTACGGTTTATTTTTTCAAACTCAATCTTTTGTTTTTCTAAATCTTTAATAGACATTTCATATTCAATAATTTTCTCTTGAGCATTTTGTATTTTTTCATCTGTTTTCTCTATTATAGAATTATTAGTATCAATTTCTTTTTGAATTTTACTTAGTTTTTTGTTCAAATCGTCAATTTCTAATTTTATCTTCTGTATCTTATTTTCGCAACATTCTCTATCTTCTTTTAACCTATTTTCTATCTGCACTAAATCTTTTCCTGCATTTAGCCCATAAAAATATTTTGAAGGCTCTTTTATTTTGTTCAGTTCTAGCAAAAAATTTTTATATTCTTTTACTTCTTCTAGTTTTGCTTGATATTTGTTCTTAACATCTTCTATAAATAATTCAGTTTTTTCTTTATTTTGCAATTTTTCCAATATTGGTAAAAATCTTTTATACAAAAAATCTTTAAAATCTTGTATATTATTTTGTTTTCCAAGTGGAAGGCATACCAAACCTTTATACTGTGCTGGTTCCTTAATTTTAGTTCCATTCACTATTTGTGTTCTGTTATATTTTCTTGAAATTGGCAACATGTATTTTGTTTCTTTATCAATTTCGTTTCCAACATTTTCTATGGCTTCGCCATTTTTACTAGAAACCACTATAGATTTTATTATATTTGAATTTTTGTTAAACCAATCGCTTCTATAATACGTATTTCCATAATAATTATCAGCAATAAAATTTTGGTTCCAGTTTTCTAATATAAAATTAGCTCTTTCAACTATCTTATTTGCAATTATTTCTTTTAATAATGACGTCTTTCCTGTTCCAGGAGGGCCTTCTACAGCAATTAGGTCATTGTCACTTATGCTATTTGTAATCTTATATTGTGGTTGCCCAACTGCATACACACTCTTATAGCTTCCCATATGTGCTATTTTATATCTACCATCATTTATATTTTTCTTTTCATTAGTTCCATTTATATATTTATTCAAAAGATTTGGTATATAGTTGTCACAACCGACTAACTTTCTTAGTAATTCAATATCCTCTTTTATATTTTTTATCGCGTCATCGGTCAATTCATCTAAGGACATTACATGTTCTGCATTAAAGCTATAAAAATTATTATAGTGTGAAATCATTTTTACATTTTCTCTAGTTAATGAAGCATCTACATATTCAGCTAATTTAGCATAAAATAAATCTACTATATGTTCAATATCTCCACCATCTATCGATTTTTTTATTTCTTTACTATATTTAGATATTGGTTCCTCATATTCTATTGAAATATCTGCTATTTCTTTTTCTAATAATATCATGAGTATAGTGTTTATAGCTTGTGAACTTATATTGGCATCTAACACCATAATCTTTTCATCCTGTAATTCACATTTAAAAATAAAGATTGGCTTTTTTTGAGCTACTTTACTGTTTTTATTAATAAAACTAATATTATGTGAATACAGCCAGAATTCGTTATTTGCCTTAATATCACATAATTGATTTGCAAAATTTTCTGCAACCTTAGAATCTAGTTTTTTTATTTTCTCTTCCATTAAAAGCTTAATTTTTAAAGTAACTTGTATTTTATTTGTCTGTTCACTATTTAGAGAGTCTAGATTTTTAATTATATCATTAATTAAAGCTTCTTTATTTTGAACCTTTTTACCTACAAATTTTTCTGTAACACTTCTTATTTTGTTCTGTTTCAATCTGTTTAGTTCTTTTAAAACTTTTCCAGCATCTATCTTTTCTTTTATAATATAGCAATTATTCATGTCTGTTTTTATCTGTGTTGAATTTGCTAAATTATATATTTCGTATTCTAAATAATAATTTAGTATTTTTAGTGTACCATCTTTTTCCATATTTAGTGCTAGCCTTTCTCTATTTTATGTGTATATTATACATCAAAAATCAATTTTTTAAAAGGTTTAAGTTTCATTAAATACAACTTTTATCTAAGTTAAAAATATGTTATTATTTACCAATAAATAACTGTACATACATTTTCCCGTATTTCGGACTGCTTACAACTCCGATTCCAGTATAATTAAAATTACTATTTAAAATATTAGCTTTGTGTCCAGAAGAATTCATCCACGCCGTAACAGCACTACTATTACTAGAATTTCCCGCAATATTTTCTCCTGCTGTTTTGTACGAAATTTTAAAACTTTTTAACATGTCGAATGGCGAACCATATGTTGGAGAAGTATGTGAAAAATAATTATTATCAACCATATCTTGCGCTTTTATTCTAGCAACTCTTTGAACCTCACTATCATTTTTTAGTGCTGCAAGTCCATTATTGGTTCTTTGTTTATTTATTAAATCAAATACCTCTTTTTCATCTGAATTCATATTCGACGTTTCTGTGCTACTTGAAGTATTTCCAGATGAGCTACTTCCTCCTGTTCCACTATTTGAACTACCAGAAGAACTAGGATAAATTGCCCTTACATACTTTCTACTAACAGCTCCAACATAATCGCTATCTGTCTGGACTATATACCATTCTCCAACACCTGCAAAAACTCTAATGTACTCATTTTTATTAACAGTCGTAATTACATTATAACTTGTTCCGTGGACCACTTCTTACATTTAGCTTTGTTGCTGTAACAATCCCCGTAGAAAAATCCACTTTATAATAGTGTTGCATTCCAAAAGATTTGGTTAATGTTCCAACAACAAATAAAAATATTACAAACATAACTGCTTTTAAAATATTCTTTCTTTTCAAAAAAATAACATTCATAAACTATCCTCCTCGTATAAGGTATTAGCTTACGAATGTCCATTATGCAAATTTCTATTCAAAAATTTATATATCTATTTTAGTTTTAACACTGCTACACACTCCACACTGCTCGTATATGGGAACATATCTACAGGTTGTATTTTTTCTGCCACATAAACACCTTCCGTTTTTGCTATGTCTCTTACCATTGTTGCTGGGTTACAGCTTATGTATACTAATTTTTCTGGTTTTATTTTTAATATGTTTTGTATTGTTTTTTCGTCCAAGCCTTTTCTTGGTGGATCTACTATTATTGCAGTTGGAATTATTTTTTTCTTGTTTATTAGCTCATCAAATGCAAATTCAACATCTCCACATATAAATTTTGCATTTTCTACTTTATTTATTTTTGCATTTTCTTTTGCATCTTCAATTGCTTGCTCAACTATTTCAATTCCATAAACCTGTTTTACAAATTTTGATGCAAATATTCCTATCGTTCCAATTCCACAATATAGGTCGAACAATGTGTCTTCTTTGCTCAAGTTTGCTGCCTCTATTGCTGTATTGTATAGTACCTCTGCTTGTATAGGATTTACTTGATAGAATGACCTCGGAGATATTTTGAATATGTACTCTCCTAGCTTGTCCTCTATGTAGCCGTCACCATATAAGTTTACATTTTGTTTTCCCAATATAACATTTGTATTTTTATTGTTTATGTTTTTTACTATTGTTTTTAAATCTTTATATTTAGTGCATAACATTTCTACTAACTTATTTTCATTTGTTTTGCCAATTTCTTCGTTTATAACTAATATACACATTATTTGTTTCGTATATTTTCCAACTTTTATAACTATATGTCTTATTGCTCCGCTTTGCTTTTCTTCATCGTATATTGATATTTTATTTTCTTTGATAAATTCTATTATACTTCTAGCAATCTCTTGTGATATCTCAGTTTGAATTTTACAATTTTGTATCGGTATTATTGTGTGACTTCTTTGTGCAAATACACCAACTGTTGGATTGCCTTCCTTATCTATTCCAACTGGAAATTGTGCTTTATTTCTATAGTTATACGGTTTTTTCATTCCTATTGTTTTTTTAGCTTCAATTTTATTTTTTAGGCTTTTATTTATTAAACTTTGTACAGTATTTCTTTTTAAATTTAAAGTTGTTTCATACTTCATGTGTCTTAAATCACATCCACCACATCTTTGATAAGTTTCACAATCTGGCCTCGTTCTATCTTCTGATTCTTCTAAAATTTTAACTACCTTACCATATGCTTGTGATGATAAAACTTTTACAATTAGTACTTCACATTTTTCGCCTTTTAAAGCATTTGGAATAAAAATTGTGAAACCATTAACTTTAGCAATTCCTTCTCCTCCAAAGCCATTATCAATTATATCTACTATATATTTTTCATTCTTTTTTACTGGAATTTGATTCATTGTTTTTCCTTGTATTTTTTATTTAGGTTTTTGTCAGTTTTACCTATAAACCATTTATTTTACACATCAAGTATATCATATTTTTTTACTCTTTAAAAGTCTTTTAAAATTTTGTTATAAATGGCCTAGTAAAAAAATACTTTATTCTGGAGCAGATGATGGGAATCGAACCCACACTATTGCCTTGGGAAGGCAAAGTTCTACCACTAAACTACATCTGCATTATTTTCTTTCTATATTGTAGCACTTAAATAAATTTTTTCAAGTGATTTTTACATTATTTTTTTATATTATTTTTTTAGTCGTCTATTTACATTTTATGTAAAGTGTGATATACTGTAATTATGCATTTTTTTATGAATTTGCAATCACAAAATTTTTTTGGAGGTAAAACAAAATGTTAAGATTCACAAACGCAACTTATATGCCACGGCAAGAACTCAACGAGTTCCAAAACCGTTATTCTGAGCAGATAACTGCATCTGCCCGGACAGCCCTTCGAATTTTAGGGAGGCGTACCAACTCTATTTTCTACTTCAACGCTGAAGTTGAAAAGGGAAATTCGCATTTCAGCAAAATTTTGACAACCACTCCGGAACTGGGAATCGAATTGGCAAAGACCATTAGTAGTTTTGTCTCTGATATTACGTACCATGATACCTTTCGACAGGTTATGTTGCATGATATCAATTCTATCAATACAATTCCTGACGTCTCTTTTTCAGTCCAGGAAGATGGAACCTTTGTCATCAAGAAAGCAAAATTGCCTTACATTCTGTTACAGGATGACAAGTTCCTTGTTGCTGTTCTCAACAGAGAACGCTATGTGGAGGTTTTCCTCTACCAAAAAAATAACATGATTGCAGTAGCTTAATTAAGCACTCAATAGCCCCGAGGCTTCGCTAACCATATACAATAGCGAAGCCTCGGGTCGTATAATATTACACTAAGTAATATTTTTTTATTCATAATTTTTAAATGTTTTTATTCACAAAATAAATTCTCTATTTAAACTTAAATAATTCATTGGGCGTGCATTCTAATAACTTACATAATTTCTCTATTGTTTCAAATTTTATTCCAGTGGTTTCATTATTCATCATATGACTTATGCTTTGATAACTACCTTCCATATTCTTTATTAACCAATATTTCGTTTTGCCTTTTTCTTTTAGTAATTCTTTTATATTTATATATACCATTCTTCACACCTCATTTATAAATTAATAATATATTTATATTATATCACATTCGTAGCAATTCTCCTCTATCAATTATTTTTTTTAACTTTCAAATATTGCATTCTGCATAAAACCATAGTATAATAATTACATTGATTTTGCCAAAACTCTTAGTTTTGCAAATTTATTAAATATCCGAAAAATAATTTTTTAGGAGGATTAACAATGTCCGTAAGATGTGATTCTGCAAGACCTAGCAAAAACAAGTTCCCGAAAATGAAGAAACGGAATAAAACGAAAAAAACAAGTAAAGAAATCCAAGCAGAACTTAAGCACTATTCCCTTCCTTCACGTAATACTGAGTATGCTGTAGAACAGTGTAAAAAGCAGGTTCAAGAGGAAGGTAAACTGTGCTACTGCAAGGAAAAATGTCATTGCAGAAGCTGTCAAGAATCAAAGGATTCCAACGCAAGATGCAGTTTGGAAACTCTGCAAAAAGAGAGTGTGGGATGCACTTTAGGGTGCTACAGATGCTCTGAGCATAGTCCTTGTTATTAACAAATCAAAGAAGATATCAGAAAATTTCTGGTACCTTCTTTGATTTTAATATACCTGAAAATGCTTTTAAGTACATATAAATAAATTATTTAAAACAAAAAAGTTAGAGTTACAAAACTCTAACTTTTCTCTACTATGGAGCAGGTAGCGGGAATCGAACCCGCATAGCCAGCTTGGAAGGCTGGAATTCTACCATTGAACTACACCTGCATTTTTGTGTATTTCCTAACGACAGTTATTATAATACCATAGGTTATTATTTTTGTCAATACAAATTTAAAATTTTTTCAAAAATTTTTCTTAATAAAATTTTTGCTAGTAATCTAATATTTATAAACAAATTTAGATTTTCGCCCAAAATCCCCCGTCCCCATTGGGCGAAAAATTTTGAGCGACTTATTAAATATTTTTATGCTCTTGGATGAGCTTTTTTGTATTCATTTTTTATTCCTGGGTCTTGAAATTGCATATATACTTGTGTTGATGATATATCTGAGTGTCCGAGCATTGTTTGTATTGCCTTTAAGTCTGCACCATTTTGTAGTAAGTGTGTTGCAAAAGAATGTCTTAATACGTGTGGTGTTATGTCTTTTTCGATGTGTGCTTGTTCTTTATAATATTTTACTATTTTCCAGAAGCCTTGTCTTGTAAGTCTTGTTCCATTTACATTAACGAATAATGCTTCTTCACTTTCATCTCTTATTAAGTATGGTCTTGCATCATCTATGTATTCTTTTAATGCTTTTAATGACATAGAGCCTAGAGGAATGTTTCTGGATTTGCTTCTTCCTCTACAAACTACATATCCTTCGTCTAGTTTTACGTCATCTATGTCTAGAGAAATCATTTCTGTAACTCTCATACCTGTTGCATAAGCAAATTCAAGCATTGCCTTGTCTCTAGTACCTTTTAAGTCAACGTCTTTTGGTTGGTCTAATAATAATTCAACTTCTTTTGATGTTAATATATTTGGAGTTCTTTTGTTTATTTTGGGAGACTCAATTGTCATTGTTGGGTCTTTCTTTATTTTTTTAACTCTTATTAAATATTGATAGAATGATCTTATTGAAGCTAAGCTTCTTGAAATTGTAGATTCTTTTTTGTTCTCTTCTCTTAAATATTCCATATATTCTAATATGGTCTCTTCTGTTACCTTTAGATAGTTTATTTTATTGTCTGAAACGTATTTTTCATATTGCTCTATGTCTCTTCTGTATGATTGTAGTGTATTATCTGATAATTTTTTATCATCTTTAAGAAAATCTAAAAAAAGTTTAACTTGTTTTTCCATTTGCGCTCCCCTATCCTATTTATTTATATATGTAATATTTTTGAATTTACATAACTAATACATGTTATATCAAAATATTTGGAAATTGTAAATACATTTTGTAAAATTTGTGAAAATATTTTCCAGTTAACAATATTTCAAAAATATACCGCTTAAATTTCCAGAAATATATGTTTCTAACAGCGAAGATATTAATAATAAAATTAGCATTAAAATTGAAAATATGGTATGTTTTAATATCTGCAATTTTATGTTTTCTCGTCTCCTGTCTTCCATTATTAATCTGTACAATTTTATTCCACTCACACTAAGTGTGAGTATCGTTGGAATGTAAATTATATTTTGAATAAACATTGTAGCTATTATAAAAATTATCCCTTTCCCAGTTCCTACAGTTGCTATTACGGAGGAAACTGTATACCCTATGCAATAGCCTTTATAGCCAACAACTACATATATTAATGGAAATCCTATAACGGTAGAACCTAGAAACCACAGTAGCACAGCTATTCCAACATTATTTATTATTGAATTTTTTAATAGTTCCTTTGTTGAAATTTGATAATTTTCTTTTATTGAATTTATAAAATTATTTATATATCCACTTATTTGATTTGCCTGCGTTTCATTTGCATTATTTACAAAAATCACACCTAATGTTAATCCTATAAAAAATATTATGGTTAATATTAGGTATGTTTTTATGTTTTCTTTTATGAATTCTATTATTATATTTTTTAGTCTATTCTGGTTTGTTTGTCTGCGGTTTCCTCTCATGCTCTCCTCCTAAGATTATTGTTTATACATAATGTCTATTCAATAATCTTAGAATTAGAACTGTTTTTTATCCGACCGTTACTTTTCCGTAAACTCCGCCACCACCAGCATGAATCTTCATTTTGCCTTCTCTAGAAGCAATTATTTCGTTTGCAACTTTTTCACCAACCACTGCTTCTATATCGTCTTTTGATAATTTATGTAAAATTGTCATCTCTGTTCCAAAGCTGTCTAATAGTCTATCTATTGTTTTATTTCCTACTCCTGGGATGAATGTAAGTGGAACCTGATAAACATATGGTGGTCTGTTTGCAGGGCTCTTACTTTTTTCTTTATCTTTTATTAGTTCAATTCTATCGAAAACACCAAAAGTTACTTTGTCGCTTCCGCAGAATGGACACACTGCAACTGGTTCTTTAGTTTCTATTACTTGATTACAACTATCACAAAAAGTTCTATGATATTTTCCAAGCTTTGGATCTAATCCATAATTGCAAAGTACTTTTCTTCCATCTTCGCCTTTTAAAGCTTTTACAACTTCTTTAAAGCTTATATCATTTACAAGCATTTTGTTGTATTCTCTTGCGATCTTTGGAAGTGAATGTGCATCTGAATTTGTAACAAATGTTTTATCTTCTAATTCTGTTATCATATCTGCTAAATATGTATCAGCACTTAAGCCTAACTCGATTGAAAATATTTTATCAAATTTTTCTTTGAATATATCTTTCATTCTGTCCACACAGTTGCCATAATAACTTTTAAATGGTGTGAAACAATGTGCTGGAATTAATATTCCATTATATTTTTCAACTATGTCTATCAGCTCATATCCAGAAACATCAGAACGTTGGGTGCTTAATGTTATATTATGTATATGCTTACTCATTTCTTTAGAAAAACCTTTAATATCTGATAAATGAGGAAAGAAACATACATTATGTGCTGCTCCGCACTTTCCATTTCTTCCAACCTCAGAAGTTTCAACTTCGCTTCCTAGTAATATGCAAACCTTATCTTTGTATATTATGCCTCCATCTTCAATTTCATATGCTTCACCTGTTTTTAAAAAATTTTCTATATCTTCAATAACATATGGTGATGCACAGTCTATAATTCCGACAATATTAATTCCCTTTCTGTCTGCACATTCTTTTGCAATATTAGCAAAATTTAGACTTCTAGCTGCCGTAATTTTAATTGGCTTACCATTCTCACTTCTTCCTATGTGTACATGTAAATCTGCAAATACTTCTTCCATCTTTTACTCCTTATAAATAACTTTGAAACGGAGCAGAAATTACACCTATTATATATGTGTTTTCTCCTCCGTTCTTAATTTTTATCCTCTAAACCAATCCTCATATACTCTTGATGATTGCTCTTTTTCTTCCGTTTCTTCTTTTTTTACAACACTTCTTGTAACATCATTTGAAATTCTTGTTGGTGTTACTAATTTATCTAGTGCTACTCCGTTTATTCTATTTTGTAAAATATAATGTATTTTAGGCATTTCTCTTATGTATTCTGCTATATTTTTATTTTTGTTTTCATCTTGTACAATGTGCTCTCTGTATCTATCTAAGTGTCTATTAGCCTCTTTTACAGCCGCAGAAATTATTCCAACTGTTCCAGGTATTATCAAGTCATTTTCATTTGCTAAGCTCATACTTTTATAGCCTCCATTCTATTTACGAAGTCTTTAAATATCTCTAGATATCTATTTTGTTTTCCCTTTAAGTTTCTATATTCAAGCAAAACTAATGCTTCATCAACTTTAAAGCCTATTCTTTCTGGTCTATCTAAAAGCATACCTCCAAATTGGTCTATTAGTTCTAGTATATCAGCCTCTGGCTCTCTTGGTTCAGAACCAGTGTATCTATTTACCTGTTCACAAATTTTACAAAATCTTTTATCAAATCCTAAAGTTGCTAAATAATCTGCACCATCTTTTGCATAAGTTCTAATCTTGTTTAAATCTGTAAAATTGTCTACCTTCTTACAATTGCACAATAAACAAGCCGTTATTAACATATTTTCATCAAAATTCAATTCTGGAGTGTTATCTAAAAACAACTTTAATAGTTCTGTTTTAAATACAACAGAATTATCAAAATAAACATTGCCTCTCTTGTTTAAATAATACATTATCTCCATTTTCTTTATCCAGTCTTTTTCCGATAATATGTAATCTGCAAAAGTTTGGTTTTCCATATCTTAACCTCATTTCTTGGCCTATATTCAATTAGATTATATGATATCTTCACAGCATTTTCAATAAAGATACATAAATGTAATTCTATTGTAATATTATTGTAACTTTAGCATAATTTCATTCACTTTTGCTTCAGTTTTTTCATTATTTATATTTTCAATTATAAAATCACATTTCTGAATAAAAAATTCATCATCAGGTTGACTATTCAACCTTTGTAAAGCTTTTTCTTCTGATAGCTTGTCCCTCTTACAAATTCTTTTTATTTTTTCTATTTTTGGTGCAGTCACTCCTATTGTATAGTTGCAAACTTCATTTATTTTACTTTCAAATAACAAAGGAACATCAAGCACAATATACTTTATGTCACTTTTTATTTGTGCTTTTTTTATCTCCTCTTTTATTCTTCTTACAACATATTCAAATGTTAAACTATCCAACTTTTCTTTTTCTGTTTTATTTGAAAATACAATGTCTGCAAGTTTTTTTCTATCTAATGTGTTATCTTTTATCACGTCTTCACCAAAAGTTTGCTTTATAGCTTGCAAATATTCTCCATTATTCATTGTCATTTCTTTTGCAATTTTATCAGCATCTATTATTTTTGCTTCATAATTTTCACTTATCATTTTAGAAACAGTAGACTTGCCACTGCCCGAATTTCCGGTTATTCCAATTATTCTCATTTTGATCACAATTCCTTTTAATTTGTTATTATCATGTTGTTTGTAAAGTCTAAATTAGCTTTTGACTCATATTCGTATCCAAGCGTGTACACATCTGTTGCAAATATGTCTATATCAAGCATTTCTGCTAATTGTTTATTTTTATTTTGGTCAACAAATTTCTTCACAGATGTAATCATATTTATTTTCGGATTTCTGTTTACAATCTCCGAAATTAGCATTCTTCCTTTTGGATTAAATCCTAAAATTCTTGCATATGGTATTGTTTTTTTAGACATATCCATCATTTTTTTATTTATTCCAAGTAATGCACACACCAAAATTCTTTGTATTCTAGTTTGAGTATATCTTTTAGACTTTATTGCTGTTATTAAATCTGTTAGATTATTGCAATTTGATGCAGCACTCTTAATTGTGTTTTCGAGTCCTTCTGAAACATCTGGTAAATCTGCTATCTGTGCAACTGTCATTTTTCTCAAATTATATATTATCTCTTTTTCATACTTACTTAGGCTTAATATTACTTCTCCTTTTTTTACTTGTTGACCTAGAATTTGGTAAGTACTGTTTGGAACAACCTTACGTAAATCAGCATACTGTTTTCTTTTCATCATTTCTCTAATTCCAGTTGCACTTGCAAAACCATCCACAATTCTATTTTCATTGTAGTATACCTTTTGTCTCTTTATCATTATTGGTTCTAAATGGCTCTTTTGAGTTTTTAAAGCTTTTAAATATTCTATAGCTAAAATATTGTTTGGGCTTCCTAATACATTTGCATACCTCTTAATATCATTTAAATACATCATTAGGGCATTCTCTCTGGCCATTGGATATGATATACCTTTTTTAAGTTCATGGCTTAATATATTCGTATAGCCTCTTGGCTCGTCATATAAAACATTGGCAATATTATTTAAGGTTGCTAATTCATCAGCCTCTGCACCAAAAGCAAAACTATCAACTATTTTTAAACTATCCAAAATTTTAATGGCTCCATTTGCAAAATTTTCTGCACTAGATACACTATACAAAGTTGGAAGTTCTATTACAAGGTCAGCCCCGCCACAAATTGCCATATAAGCTTTTGCCCACTTATTTACAATAGAAGTTTCTCCCCTTTGTGTAAAATTGCCTGATATAACAGCCACACAAAAATCTGCTCCCGCTTCTTGCTTTGCCTTTTGTAAATGATAATAATGTCCATTATGAAATGGATTATATTCTGCAATTATTCCAACTGTTTTAGCCATAAAACACGTCCCCTTTTTATATCAATTTTGTAGTTATTTTTACGAAACATAAATGTTTCTAACTAATTTTCCCTATTTATTGCACTTTAAAATATTTATTGATATAATATCATAAATTAAAAATATTTACAATTAAATGAGAAAGGAATACAATTTTTTGTAAGAATAAATTGTATGGTAAATAATATGGACGAAGTAACAATTTATACAGATGGTGCATGCTCTGGAAATCCAGGTCCTGGAGGCTGGGGAGCAATATTAATGCTTGGAGAAAATAGAAAAGAAATTTCTAGTGGTTCAGAGAATACTACCAATAATATAATGGAATTAACAGCTGTAATAGAAGCTCTTAAAATTTTAAAACGACCTTGCAAAGTCAATATTTATAGTGACAGTGCATATGTAGTAAATGCTTTTTTGCAAAAGTGGATTTATGGTTGGATGAAAAAAGGTTGGAAAACTGCCGGTGGCGATCCTGTAAAAAATAAAGAATTATGGCAAGAATTATATTCTTTAACAAAAACACATGACGTAACTTTCAACAAGGTAAAAGGTCATGCAGACAATGAATTTAATAATAGATGCGACGAAATGGCAGTAGCAGAAAGTAAAAAGTTTAGCAGAATGTAGTTTTTCGCATCTTATTAAATAATTTAAATAACGAGATATTTTCATCGAAAATACCTCGTTATTTATTCTTCTTATTACTTAGATAATATTTCTTTCACTTCTTTTTCTGTCAATTCAACTGCTTTAGCTATTTTCTCTATTGGAATATTTAGTTAGTGGCAGTCTTGTCACTTTTTGACTTCTTGCATCACTATTATTACTTTCTTTTAAATTAAAATCGTCCATTGACTTCCTTTCCATTTTACCATCTCATTTACTATTTTTCAACTAATAAGTAAAATTTTTGTGTATTATTTTCTCTCTTACTTTTCTCTGGAAGTTCTCAATATAACATTTCTCTTTAGATTATAATTATTTAAATTTAATTTTTTGGATTTTTACCTTTCGCTATAGCGAATATAGAAATTAAATTTCTAGATTTAATACTAATTTGATAAAATTTTTTAGAATTCTAATAATAATTAACGTTAATTCTACAATAGAAAAAAGTTATTGTATTTTCTCATTATATACTCTAATTTCTAAAAAAGCAATTAAAATTGAAAGCTAAATTATTACAATTTTCCCTATTTTTTGCGTTCTTCAATCATTCCATTTAAGTTTTTCTACTTTTCCTAATATAGTAAATGCAATTCTTAATCTTCTTAACTCTTTTGATATAATAAAGGCACAAAAAAATCTCATTAAGTATATTACTTAATAAGCTTTTTTATGTCCATTACATGTTTTTTAGGGCAAATCTAAAAATTTTCAATTTTCAGTATTTACTCTGCCCTTTATATTTCTCTATAAAATTAAAATTTTCAGTAAACTTGTTCGTGTAAAAAAATTTATTTCATAAATTTTTTGTACCATATTTAATATAATAGAAATATTGCATATTACAAATATTTCTACCTCTACTTTTATATTTTTTCTACTATTTCATTTTTGTTTTTATAAATACTGTTTGCTGGAACTACTCCTCTTACAGATGAAAGCGGATATATGTTTGTATTTTTTCCAATTACAGTACCAGGGTTTAATACACTCCCGCAGCCAACTTCTACGTTGTCTCCAAGCATTGCGCCTATTTTCTTTATTCCTGTTTCTATTTTTTCTGTTCCATTTTTTATTACTATTAATTTTTTATCGGACTTTACATTTGATGTTATTGAGCCAGCTCCCATATGAGACTTATATCCCAATATTGAATCTCCAACATAATTGTAATGAGGAACTTGTACTTTATTGAATAATATAACATTTTTTAACTCTGTGGAATTTCCAACAACAGCTCCCTCTCCAACAATTGCTTTACCACGAATAAAAGCACAGTGTCTAACTTCTGCATCTTTACAAATTATTGCTGGTCCATGTATATAAGCACTTTCAAATACTGTTGCAGTTTTGTGTACCCATACATCATCACCAATTTTATTATACTCGTCTGTTGGTAATGTTGCTCCTAATTCTAAAATAAAATCATTTATATGAGCTAACACTTCCCATGGGTATGTATATTTTGATAATAAGTCCTTGGCTATTGTTTCATCAAGATTATATAATTCCGTTATTTTACAATTTTCCATAATTGACTTTCCTTCCTTTTTACTAAATTTTAAACTTTTTAATTTCAGGTATATAAGATTTCAAAAGATTATAGTGCATACACATTTTATTGTATGCACTTATTTTTTCAGTAAAATAATAAATTTATATTTTAATTTTAAAAAAACTATTTGTTTTTCCAATAATTATTATATAGTTCTCTTGAAGTCTCTGGGCTATCATTTCCAGTTTTATTTTTTACTGGAGCAAAGTCCTTCTCTCTTCTTCCTCTTAAAATTGATATATCATCAAAGAAATTAAATGCATCAAATATAAAAGCTTCAAATTTATAAGCATTAGGTTCTGTAACTTCTATAAATTCTTCATCATCATTCATATAGTTAGACTTTTTCTCTGCTACATGGTATGGTAAATGTATTTTAGACACTTTATCAAGTGCATCTATGCTAAATAAGTTACACATTATGTGTGCTTCTCCATATAGCAATTCACCATCTTCGTCTACTTCTTCTGCCATTTTCTCTGGTAATTCACTGTATTCTATAACAGATGGAACTCCATTTATCTTGCAAAATACCCCTACCTTTTCCTTTGGACTTGCTTTTGCAACAGATTTTGAGGCAGCCTCATGTTTTTCATCTATTGTAAGACCAACTAAAATTGGATCAACCATGTTCAAAATTGTATTATCAACAGAACCGATAAATATCCACTTAATGCCTTTTTGTTTCATTTCTTCAATTATTCCATTCTTAGCCATTGCACCATATATACAGCCATTTCCATCTGCAGCTTCTTTAATAGAATAATCTTTATCTATTATTAAATCACCATTTCTTTTTAATAATGGTAAATTTCCTTGCATAAAGAATTTTACATTTTCCTTTGGATATCCAAAATAATTATGTTCTTCAAAAAACTTTACAGTTTCTGCATTGTTTTCTGTACTTGTCATTATGTACCATGGTAAAACGATTCCATATTTTTTGTTAGCTCTTTCTAGATTTTCGGCTAATATTTGGAACAAATATTTAGGTTCAGGTAAAACATCTATTAAAAATGTTCCTTTAGGTCCTTTGTGTCCAAGTCTAGTTCCTTGACCTCCTGCCATTGTAACAACAGCGTATTGGTTATTTTTTATTACATCTTCTCCAAGCTTTGTATATTTTTCTTGAGCTTCATCAGATAATTTATATTCATCAACATATTTAATGTGTGTAATCTTTTTTTCAGATATTTCTGGCTCTGTTTTTGTTTCAGCATATAATTTATTTAATTGTTCAAAATTTAAGTTTATAATTTCTTCTGCTAATTTTACTTTTTTATCTTCACTTAACTTTTTAAAAAAGTTTAATACATTCTCTTGTTTATTTACTTTTAATAATTCTTCTGCTTTTAATATCGTCTCTTTATTGTCCATTTTCTATTGTGCATTGTAAAACTGCAATGCTCTCCTTTCTTTGTTGCTCATTATATAATATCCATTTGAGCACAACTCGTGTATATAATATCACAATAGATTTTTTTGTGCAATAGTTTTTTTAAGACACATTTTGCTCTAAGCACCTTATTTTCTCATCAGAAAATAAGTTAAAATTTTATTGTTTAATTTTTATTTTGATTATTGTTTTTTTCTTGCCAATTTTTACCGTCTACAACTCTTGCTACCATCATTGATGCAACCGAATCTCCAACAGAATTTAACACAGTTGCAGGTGCATCTATTATTGTTGCAACCATTGTAAGTATTGGTAGTGCTGCTACTGGGTAGCCCATCATAGATAAAATCATCATTTCAGATATTGTTCCACCACCTATTGGCACTGCAGTAACTAATAAATTAGCAATTAATGCCACAATCATAACCTGCCATATGCTTGCACTAGTTCCAAACAAACATACTAAAAACATTATCTTAAAGACTGACCCGATTATTGAACCATCTTTATGAAAACTTGTTCCAAGAGGTACCGTTGTTTCTGCAATATCTCCAGAAACTCCTATTCTTTTTGCAGCCTCTGTATTTGATGGTATAGCAGCAGCTGACGAACATGTTGCTAAAGCTACAACTGTTGGTGATACAATGTTTTTCCACATTGCTACTACACCTTTCTTTTCTCCTGCTATAAATGCATATAAAGAATAAGCAACCACATAATAAACAATAGATACTAATGTATATATTACAAAAGTTTTAGCATATCCTAGTGCAATTTGACCACCAAATGTTCCAACTAGCACTGCAAAATAGCAGCCCAATCCTATTGGCGAATAGTACGATATTAATTGTACAAATTTCAACATAACAGTGTATGCTGATTCTAGAACTTCTTCGAGTGGTTCTCCTTTTTCACCAGCCATTTTTATGGCTATTCCGAATAAAATTGAAAATACAACAATTGCAATTATATTTTCCTTTGATAATAGTTTGTTAAAATCACTAACTGTAAGTACATTTACAGTTCTCTCTAAAATATTTAAATCTTCCGTTTCCGTGGTTTCCGCCGTTCCACTTTGTGCTTCCAACTCGTCTCTTATTTTTGCTCCATCATCCGTATTTACTAGTTTAAATGAATACGTTGATAAAACTCCAACAAGAACAGAAACTAACGACATTACTATAAATACACAGAAAATAGTAATCATTATTTTTCCTAATCTTTTTGGTTGTTTAATTTTTGCAATTGATGTTGTGATACTTAAGAATATAAGCGGAACTATTACTACAAATAGTAAATTTAGGAAGATATCCCCAAAGGGCTTTAAGACAGCTGTTTTTTCTTTAAATGCTATCCCCACAATAGCGCCAATTATTATCGCAGCCAAAAGTATAATAACTGACTTGTACGTTTTTAAAAATTTTTTCATAATACTTTCTCCTTAAAAAAGAAGCGTTATTAAGGAAATATAATTATATCTCCTAATTCGTAGATTATTATATAACTGTTACATTAATATTGCAAGGGGTTTGAAAATATTCGTATCTATTACCGTAAAATGAACCTCTATTAATCATTGATTACACAGCTATTACAAATTACATTTATATATATTCATTAAATATCATTTGTAGCATATTATTAAATATGAAAATTTTAAAAGTTATTAGATTTAATTATAAAATTATTTTAAGTTTTGTAGCTATGGTTTCTCTGTTTTCATTTTTATTTAGCTTTTCATTTGCTAAAAGTGATGATGAAATTGAGTTACCTATTATAATGTACCATAGTCTGTTAAAATCTCAAAAAAGTACTTACATTGTTCACCCAAACATTTTTGAAGAGGACTTGAAATACATTCAAAGCAAAGGTTATTCTACAATCACAATGACCGAGCTAATAAACTATGTTTATAATGATGCTCCGCTTCCTGAAAATCCTATCATCATTACTTTTGACGATGGTTATTATAATAATTTAAGCTATGCAGTTCCACTTCTTCACAAATATAACATGAAAGCTGTAATTTCAATTGTTGGAGAATATTCCGATAGATACACAGAGTCAGATGAGGCCAACCCTAATTATGGTTATTTACGTTGGAAAGATATAAATGAATTAATTACTGATGGCTGTATTGAATTTCAAAACCATACATATAATTTGCATTCTATGAATAATGGCAGAAACGGTTGCAAAAAAACGTCTTCTGAAAGTGCTGAGCACTATTCTAATTTTTTAAGCAATGACTTAAATAAGCTACAAGAAGAATTTAGAAATAATTGCAATGGGTATCAACCAAATACATTCACATATCCGTTTGGAGCAGTCTCTAAAGAATCAAATTCAATTGTGAAAGACCTTGGATTTAAAGCAAGCCTATCATGCACAAGTGGTATAAACATAATAACAAAAGACCCTAATTGTTTATATCTTCTAAAAAGAAACAACAGAGTCCCAGAAATTAGTACAGAACAATTTTTTATGAAATTATTACATTAAAAAATCTGCCTAGTAAAATTTAACACTTTACTAGGTAGATTTTAATTCATTCTTTCGCCTTGTTAAAAACTTCTTGAAGAGCCTCCTCCGCCAGAAGAACCTCCACCTCCAAAGGATCCACCTGAAGAACCTGATGAGAAACCTCCACCACCATAGCCTCCGCCAAAGTACCCGCCCCTTCCGGAACCTAGCGTTATAAGAAATAGCAGTCCGCTAATCATAAATATCATTAATAAAATATCACTATCTAAAAACATAAACATTATAAAGCTTAAGATAGATGAAATAGCTGAAATCCATCTTATAATTTTTTTGGTATGTCTACTAAACAGAGAAACTAAAGAGCATGGTATAATGGAAAATGCAAATATAGTTGCTAATTTGTCATATTTATCTGTTTGGTTACCTTTGACTGCCTCCACACTTCCATTGATAGTAACATTATATTCATTTTTCACTTCTTCTAAAACAGCATTATACCCATTTTTTATTCCATCTTGCCAATTATCATCTTTAAAATATGGAACCATATAATCATCTTGTATTCTTCCAGTCTTTCCATCGGTTAATGTTCCTTCTAATCCATACCCTACTTCTATTCTGCATTTTCTGTCTTGAATAGAAAGCAGTATCAAAACACCATTATTTTTCTTACTGTCTCCTATTCCATATTGTCTAAACAACTTATTGGCATAATCTTCTATAGCATCACCATCAAGACTATTTACAGTCACTACCACAATTTGTGCTCCTGTTTGTGAATACAAAGATTTATTTGTTGATATAATATAATTTTTCAAACTGTTATCTAATACTCCTGCTGAGTCATTCACATAAAAATCACTTGTTTGACTAACAACAGCTCTTGATTTATTAAAAATAGCTAAACAAACTACTATAAAAATTAAGCATCCTATTAAAAATTTTCTTTTTCCCATACTAATTAATAAATTAGAAGTTATTTCATTTTCACATTAAATAACTCCTAATTTTTTCTCCTTTTATTATTCTTATTCAAAAGATACATTTGGTACATCTTTGCTTGATTCACTTGCTTCAAAATATGTTGCAGTATCAAATCCAAACATTCCAGCTAATATGCTATTAGGAAATTGTTTTATAGATAAATTATAAGTTTTAACGGCATCATTATAATCTCTTCTTGCAACAGCAATTCTGTTTTCTGTTCCACTTAACTCATCAGAAAGTTGTGTAAAGTTTGTTGATGCTTTTAAGTCTGGATAATTTTCTACAACCACCAATAAATTAGATAATGCTTTTGAAATTTCATTATTGGCCTCTATTTTCTCATCTGTAGATGATGAATTTAAATATTTAGTTCTAGCATTTGTTACCTGCTCTATAGCAGCAGTTTCATGGCTTGTATAACCTTTTACTGTATTTACTAAGTTAGGAATTAAATCGGCTCTTCTTTGCAATGTTACGTCCAAATTAGAGTATGCCGTATCTACAGCCTCTCTCTTTGAAACCATTCCATTATAGCTTCCAATTAATAAGCCTCCTAATAATAAAACAATAACAATAATTACAATTAAAGATTTCTTCATATAGTTTTCTCCTTTTTTCGTTTTTATTATTATATACTTTAAAAATTTATATTGCAATATTTTTAAAAATTTATTATTCCTAAATGTTCTAATAATATTTTTATTCCTAATAAAATCAATATTACTCCGCCCATTATTTCTGCTTTTTTCCCGTATTTATCACCAAATTGGTTTCCAATTTTTACACCTATTACAGAAATTATAAATGTTATCAACCCTATTGTTATAACAGGCATTACTATGTGTATTTTCAAACATGCAAAAGTAATTCCAATAGCCAATGCATCTATACTAGTTGCTATTGATAAAACTAGCATTGTCTTCATATCTACATTATCATTCCTATTTTCACTTTCCTTATTAAAAGCTTCTTTTACCATATTTATACCAATTCCGACTAATAAAATGAAAGCAACCCAGTGATCCACATATGTTATAAATATTTCAAACGTATTCCCTAAAAAATAACCTATAACTGGCATTACAGCTTGAAATATTCCAAAATACAATCCTATAATTGCAGCCTTTTTCCAGTTCATTTTTTTCATTGCTAATCCCTTACAAACAGAAACTGCGAATGCATCCATTGCAAGTCCTATACTAATTAATAAAATTTCTATTGCTCCCATATTATTTTTCTTTCCTCCTAAGTTAATATTATATATTCTTGCATAATACAAACTATTACTGCCCATTAATAATAGGCAGTAATAAAGTCTAATCATATAAATCGTATACTATTTCATTCATTCGTTGTATATTTGTTCTTCTCTTTTGAATTCTCATCTTTGAAATGTTAAATTCTTGCCAGCTTAATGTTTTTTCATTTTTCTTTATATTTATTAAGATATTCTCAATTGCAGTTTCTTCTTTTAAATCTATATTCTGGTCTTGTAGTTTATCCTCCAATATAATATAACTATCTTCACTTGCAATATTTGATAAGTAATTATAGTCAATTGATCTAATACTCTCTCTTGTAAGATTTCTGCTTACAATTATGTTTTCAATATTCATAAGGTTTGCCACACAATAAGCTCCAATGCAAATACCAAAGCACCACTTCATAAAATCAAACTTATCATCAAGAATATATTTTACGATTGGAATAAATGCAATTATTTCGGTAATTAGTATGATATAAACGAACATTCTTAAATATGTTAAACCATATTCCATCTCATACATATGCATTCTGTACATTGACGATATTGCAATTATGATAGTAAATACTACTAACATAAGATTTAGTATTTTTATGTTTTTTTCTTTTTTAGCATTATATCTATTTGATATTAATATTACTGCCAAATTTATAAAAGATACAAACATCAATTGAAAGAATCCGCTTCTTGCATAATTTGCGTAATCAAATGAATTTTGAATATTTATTTTAGCAAATAATGACTGTATTTGTATAAAACAGAATACCAGGTATACAATATTTAATGTTGCTAAAAGCATTTTAATTGTAAAAGTATCTTTTACTTCTACTTCTCGTCTATATTCATCTTCTTCAAATTCATCTTGAACTTTCAGAATAAAGCTTAAGAATAAGAAGTATACCATTACCATAATTACTATTCTCAAAATTAGATTAAATATATTTGCTGTATTAATATGCGTAAATATACGCCCTATGCCAGAAAATAGATTTGCAAATATTGAATCGGCTGATGATAACAATATTAATACAATTCCAACTACAACACATACAATTAATACAGACTTAACAATTTTTTTAACATTTACAGTTTTCTTTTTTACAGATAAATGTTCATTTGCAACTTCTTTACTTAATTTTAAGCCATCTTGCCATTCTCCTACAGTATCCGTAAATAGCATCCCAGTCTTATATAAATAATTAGTTAAAGTACCTTTTGAATTAGTTAAAATTACATACATGATAAAATTTAAAGCAAATATTACAAATATATTTGCAACATAAAAAGTTCTATTAGCAAATATAAAATATGTACTACTTAGCAATACTATTGGAACCATAAGCCATAAACCAGCCTTGTTCTGTATCTTTTCTTTTTGGTTAAGTACAAATAAAATAATTCCATTACATACCACTTCAAATATTAACATCGAAATTCCAATTTGCTTACCATAAAATAATATTGACTGCGTAAGCGATAATATTAAACTTCCTATAATCTCCATTTATTTTTCAGCTCCTTTTTCATAATCCAATATATCTCCCGGCTTGCAATCTAATATCTCACAAATTTTCTCTAATGTTGAAAACCTTATTGCTTTGGCTTTATTAGTTTTTAATATAGATAAATTTGCAGGTGTTATTCCAACTTTTTCTGCTAGTTCACCGGAGGACATTTTTCTCTTTGCAAGCATTACATCTACGTTAACAATAATCGGCATCTTTCTTCTTCCCCCCATTATATAGTAAAATCATTTTCTTCTTTATACTCAATTGCCTTCTTATATATTTCATTAAGTATTTTTATTCCAATTCCAGCAACACAAAAAATTATTGCTAAAATTATCAGAGAAAACAGTATATAATATACAAATTCTTGAAAATATTTTGTTATTGTTGCAATAGCAAATATTGCTGTAATAAAATATATAGTACTTATCACAAAACAATATATACTTATAGTACTCAGTCTTTTTACATTATTTTCACAAAATAAATCACTATCCTTCAAATGTTGAAATATTTTTATAAATTGATAAATAATAAAAAGTGCAATAATTCCAGTAGTTATAATCATTATAAATAGAATAAGACTTGCCACACTTTTTTCTACATTTTCCATGCCTATTAGCTCGATAATAACTTTTACAATTGTTTCGATTACTAGTAAGTCAACAATACTGATTATAGTAAATAAACCCTTTAATCCAACTATAACTTTAGATGATAAACTTTTTTCTCCTAAAATCTTCATATTAACATTTTCCTTTCATTTATATGAGTCACTCATTTTTCTTGTTCGGCATCAGTATATATTATATATTTTTGTTTGTCAATACTTTTTTATCGTTTTTCAATAATTTTAAATCTTTTAAATAGCACATACAAAATTTATATGTGCTACCTTTATATTTTAATCTATTAAATTATTTTTCATACAATATGGTATTACCTCATTTTTTAGTGTGTTTGATAAAATATCTGTACCATCATTTGATGAGTACCACTTAAATCTTTCAATTTCCTCTGATGTAGTAAACTCTCCGTCTAATTCGCCATTATATTTAAACACATAAAAATGAATAGGAGTTTTTCCATCACTAGTAGCAATTTCATCAAATTCCATTATTAATTCAAATAATTTTTCATCGAATACAGCCTTGTTTCCAAGTTCCTCATGGCACTCTCTAATAGCCGCTTCTAATGGGCTCTCCCCTTCTTCTACCTTTCCTCCCACCATTTGATAGGTAGGTCTTTTCCTTGGTTTATCTATTAGCAATTTTCTATTATTAAAAAACATAGTTCCTACTACTTTAAGCATAATTTTTATTCCTCCTAAAATTCATAATCTATTGCTTGTCTATCAATTCTTATTTGCTTACATAAAGCTGAAACTTTTACATGTTCAGGATTATTTTTATATTTTTCTAAATCTTCCATAGTTTCAAATTCAGAAATCAGGATTGCATCATAATTATTTTTAGGATTTATATTTATTCCAGTCTCCATATATTTTATCTCTGGAATTATGTTTTTTAAACTATTTAATCCTTCTAAAAATTTTTTCATGTTCTCCTCTTCACCGTCTTTAAATTTCCACATTACAATATGTTTTATCATTTAATATTCCTCCTTTTACTATACCTTTATTGTTTTATTCTTTATCAAATCTGTATAATATAAAATTTCTTTATTTAATTTTTTTGCATATTCTATTTCCAAATTTGTGCTATATCCAATATAATCATCTACATTTATCACTAATATAACATCAGATAATTCTATTTTCTTAAAATGCTCTTCTTTTAACATTGCTAATTGTTCTTCTGTTCTTTCCGTATTTTCAGAAGTTGGATATATCGGTGTCAGAACGCAATTGCCTAACAACGCCATTTTTTCAGCAGTGTGCATCATATATTTTTGAAATTTCAAACTTCCACATAATGTTATAATCTTCATAATATAAACTCCTATATAAATTATCAATTTTAATTTATACCACAAAATCTCTCTTTTATCAACACGTAAAAAGAACTACACTGTTTAATGTAGTCCTTCATTTATTATTTTATTATACTTTCCAATAAATTTACTAATTCTTCCTCTGTTATTCCGTTTGTTTCTATATCGAAATTTATTTCTTTATATTTAAACGTTGCTACATACATCTTTTCATATTTAGATATAATAACATTCACATCCCCAATCTTTGACACCTTTTTACTATCATCTAAAAAATAATCTCTTATTGGCTCTTCTACCTCCGAAAAAGCTACTTTAATACTATTTTCACAGTCTTTACTATAATTAAATACATAATCATGCAATAAGCTATATTCAGTTGTATTGAAATTTTCCCTTGTAAAAAGCTCATAGCTGTTGTCTAATTTATATTCACTTGGCAATGCAATATTATTAATAAATTCAAATTTTTCTGGTAAGCTATTTATTTCAACGGTCTGTACATCTGCATCTAATTTTGCCATTGAGGTACCTTGCATTGGATTAATTTCTAGCATTACATTCATATTTCGACTACTAACCATTATTTCATTTTCAGCTTTCGTCACGTTATTATTCGACTTCTTCTGTACAGCCAATATTCCAACACCTAATATAAATACTGCACAAGCCGATGATAAGCCATAGATAATTTTTTTATTTCTAATAATCTTAATATAAAATTCTTTTTTGTTTTTCTCTTTTGGTGTCTCATGCTCTTCATCTAGATATTTTTCATCAATATCGCCAAAAGCTCTTAATAAATCTTTTGAATTCATACCATTTCACCTCTCTCCTCCAAATATTTTCTTAAGGCATTTCTCATTCTTAATAATTCCATTTTCGTTTTACTTTCTTTTTGACTATGTTTTGTTGCTATATCTTTAATCGAACTCATATACCAGTATCTCTCGAGAAATATCACTCTTTTTTCCTTTGACAGATTTTCTAAAAACATATTAAGCTCTTTCACAAGTTCATTGTGTTCAATTTCTTTCTCCATACTATACGTTGGTATGCAATCTTCTAATTCTTCATAAACTAAATCCATTGAATTATTTCTTTTTTGTGCAGTTTTACTATCATATTTATCAAGAGCCAAATTCCTTGTAATTTTTGCTAGGAAAGCCTTAAAAATATTAGGTCTATTAGGTGGAAGCGCATTCCACGCATGCAAATATGTATCATTAACGCATTCTTCCGAATCTTCAACACTTGCTAATATGTTATAAGCTATCTTACTACAATATTTTCCATATTTCTTATCTGTTTCTAGTATTGCCACTTCATCACGTTTCCAGTAAAGTTCAATTATTTCGTTGTCTTCCATTTTATCTCCTTCATCTATACTGACGTAAAATTTTTCATTTAGTCACATATGAATTATTTAGTATAAAAAAGACTAACTTATAAAAGCTAATCTTATCAATAAATCGTCTGAATTACTACCACTTTCATTTACAGCATCCTCTAATTCCTTGGCAAGTTCGTTTTATTATTTCAAATAAAGTATTATTTATTCAATCTGAATAATATCATCGTTCTACACCAGTACAATAATCTTTTCTTATTTTTCAAATTTGTCATTTTTTGTTGAATTTCGCCTTTTTATATTTTCTCATACTGTTAGTCTTGTATAATCAAATCTCTTTTTAATTTATTTTCACTAACAATTCCAAGTCCTATAAATTTATTGTCTAAGTATATTCTATATGTTTCATCTGTTAAATTGTTTTTCTGTGTTTCTTCTTTAACATTTCTTCGTGTCACATCAAATTCTGTTATTTTACAATTTTCTATATCTAGCTTTACTCCATTCACATATTTGCTATAATCTTGTGTATTTAGATCTATTCTATTATTATGTTTAAATATTTCTTCTATAGAAATTATGCAAGAGTAGTCTTTATTTTCTATTTTTTCTTTTAATTCTTCTACAGTAATTGCATTTTCTATCTTAAAGTCTCCAACCACAGTTCTTTTTAACTCTTTCATTAAGCCAACTGTTCCAAGCTTTTCTGCTATATCCTCGCATAAACTCCTTATGTAAGTTCCTTTTGAACATTGCACTCTAAAGCTTATTTGTTTTTCTGTTTTATTTATGTTTAGAAGCTCAATATCATATATTTCTATTTGTCTTGGCTCTAATTTTACCTCTTGTCCTTTTCTTGCATATTCATATAGCTTTTTCCCATTTATTTTTATTGCAGAATAAATTGGTGGAGTTTGTTCTTGTTTTCCAATAAATGTTTTTAAAATTTCTTTTACATATTGCTCTTCTAAGCTTTTAGCTGAAACTTCTTTTTCTTCTATTACTTCTCCCTCTACATCTGCTGTCGAAGTTTTTTTGCCTAATTCTAATACAACTTCATATTCTTTATCATGGTTTATTAAATATTTAGAAATTTTAGTTGCTTCACCTATTAAAAGTGGTAATACACCTGTTGCGTTAGGGTCTAATGTACCAGTATGTCCTACTTTAGAATTTGTTAGTTTTTTTACTTTATAAACTACATCATGTGATGTACAACCTTTTTCTTTATTTATTAAAATTATTCCGTTCAATTTAATGCTCCTTTCGCCCAATAGGGACGCCCCTTTTAGGGCGGAAAATATATTTAAAAATTCGCCCAAAAAGGGGCGTCCCTATTGGGTGAAAGGGCGTCCCCATTGGGCGACAAAATTTATTTTAGGCAGCTTCTTATTCTGTTTATCATCTGGTTTTTTACTTGCTCTATAGTTCCTGGTAAATTGCTACAACCTGCTGCACGCAAATGTCCGCCACCACTAAACATCATTGCAACTTCTGCTGCATTTACATAGTTTTTAGAACGTATTGATGCTTTTATTCCTTTGCTTGTTTCTCTTAAGAATAGTGAAACTTCAACACCTTCAACGTCTCTACCATTTTCTACAATTCCGTCGTAGTCTCCGTTTTCGGCTCCAACTTTTTCTTCGTCTGCCTTTGTTATGTATGTGTAGGCTATTTTGCCCTCTTCTAAAAACTCAAGTCTTTCAAGTGCAATTCTGTGTAATTCAAATTTAGCTCTTGTCTTGCTTGAATATACCTTATCATATATTTGTGATACTTTTACACCTTTTTCGCATAGCTCTGCAACAAATCTAAAAGTTTCTGCTGTAACTGTTGAGTATCTAAATCCACCTGTATCTGTGATTATTCCTGCTAAGATGCAAGTTCCAATTTCTTTAGTAACTTCTATTCCAAAGTAACTAAATGCGACTAATAATAGTTGGGCACATGCTGGTGAATCTTGGCTTATGAAGTTGTAATCTGCATACATTGTGTTACTACTGTGGTGGTCTATTGCAACCTTTACTTTTGCATTATCAAAATATTTTGCAAATCCATTTAATAACTTAATGCTTGCACAATCTAAAGCTATTGCTAAATCGTATTCTTGTATGTCAGATTCTTTCTTTATTTTTTCTACTCCTGGCAAAAAGCTGAATGCACTTGGATACTCTGGTATTATTACGTCTGCTTCTTTGTTTAATTGCTCCAATGCCAATTTCATAGCAAGTGCACTTCCAATGGCGTCACCATCTGGATTTTCATGTACTACTATTGCAATGGTATTTGCTTTTTTTATTTCTTCTAAAATATTATCTAAAGTCATTATTGTTCCTTCCTATATAGACTTTTAGGGACCGCATAATAAAAGTTGTGCTGTCCCTAAAAATATTATTTTTTCTCTTTTATTGCCTTATCTTGTTCACTAATTTGCTTTAAAATATTATCTATTCTTTCTCCATGTTCTATTGAATCATCATATTCAAATACAAGCTCTGGAGTAATTCTTAAATTTACCATTCTAGCAACTTGTGATCTCATAAAGCCTGCAGAGTCTTTTAACCCTTGCATAGTTTTTTCTACACTTTTTGAATTTAACATACTTACATATACTTTCGCATATTTTAAGTCTGGTGTTACCTTTACTCTTGTAACACTTATCATTCCTGTAACATCAGGATTTTTCAATTCATAAGTTATTATTTGGCTTAAGGCTTTCATTAATTCTTCATTAACTCTGCCAAGTCTAGCTTCATTTTTACTCATTTTCTCTAAAATTTCCTTTCTTCGGTTTTAGATTATTTGTTTATTCCATGTTCTTGAGAAATTTGTTGTACTTTTGATTTTTTAGTTCTTTTTATTTCTTCCATTACGAATACTTCTATAATGTCGCCTTCTTTAATATCGTTGTAATTCTCAATTTGAAGACCACATTCGAACCCTTTAGCAACTTCTTTAACGTCATCTTTAAATCTCTTTAATGATGCAAGTTTGCCTTCGTGTATTACAACGTCTTCTCTTATTACTCTTACTCCGGCATTTCTTTCAACTTTTCCGTCTTTTACGTATCCACCAGCGATTGTTCCAACATTTGAAACTTTGAATGTTTGTCTTACCTCTACATTTCCGATTACTTTTTCTTCATAAACTGGGTCTAGTAAGCCGTTCATTGCAGCTTCAACATCTTCTAATGCTTGATAAATTACAGAATATAACTTGATTTCTACTCCTTGTTTTTCTGCAACTTCTTTTGCTGTTGCGTTTGGTCTTACATTAAATCCTATTATTATAGCCTTTGCAGCTTTTGCTAGGTTAACATCAGATTCATTTATAGCTCCTGCATTTGAGTGTATTACTTTTACTGCAACTTCGCTATCAGATAATTTTTCAAGAGATTGCTTTAATGCTTCTGCTGTACCTTGAACATCTGCTTTTACAATTATATTTAATTGTTTTAAGTTTTCGTGTTCCATTTGCTCGAATAGATTGCTTAATGTTACTTTGTTGTATGCATTCATAGCATCTTCTCTTGCTTTTCTTTCTCTTCTTTCTATTAAGTGTTTAGCCATTTTTTCGTCTTTAACTTCATAGAAAGTTTCTCCAGCTTCTGGTACTTTTGTAAGTCCCATAATTTCTACTGGTGTAGAAGGGCCAGCACTCTTAACACGTTTTCCTTTATCGTCTTTCATTGCTCTAATTCTACCAATTGATGTTCCAACAACTACTGTATCTCCAACGTCTAAGCTTCCTCTTTGTACTAATACAGATGCGATAGGACCTTTTGCTTTATCTAGTCTTGCTTCTATTACAACACCTTTAGCTTGCTTATTTGGATTTACTTTTAAATCTTGCATGTCTGAAACTAATAATACCATTTCTAGTAATTGGTCTATGTTGATATGTTGTTTTGCAGAAATTTCTACAAATACTGTATCTCCACCCCATTCTTCTGGAACTAATTCATATTTCATTAATTCTTGTTTTACCTTTTCTGGGTTAGCTCCTGGTACATCAATTTTGTTTATTGCAACTATTATTGGAATTCCGGCTGCTTTAGCATGGTTTATAGCTTCAACAGTTTGTGGCATTACACCATCATCTGCTGCAACAACAAGTATTGCTACATCTGTAATTTGAGCACCTCTAGCACGCATACTTGTAAATGCCTCGTGTCCTGGTGTATCTAAAAATGTAATTTCTCTTCCATTTATTGATACCTTGTATGCACCAATATGCTGAGTAATTCCTCCAGCCTCGCCTTCGATTACATTTGTCTTTCTAATTGCATCTAGAAGTGATGTCTTACCATGGTCAACGTGTCCCATAACAACAACTACTGGTGGTCTTTGAACTAAGTCTTCTGCCTTGTCTTCTGATTCATCAAATAGTATATCTTCTTCTTTAACTTCTTCCTTCTTGTTTGCAGTTACACCAAATTCTTCTGCAACTAAGAAAGCTGTGTCGAAATCTAGCTCTTGATTTATAGTTGCCATTATTCCTAATCCCATAAGCTTTGTTATTACTTCGCTACTTGTTTTCTTTAACTCTGTTGCCAAGTCTTTAACACTTATGCTCTCTGGAATTGTTATTTCTGTTAGCTTAAATATTTTTTGCTTATTTCTTTCCTCAGTATTCTTTTGGTTTTTACGTTTACCCTTCTTACCACGTTCTGTTGATAAATCGTAGTAATCAAGCATTCCACCTTCTTGGTCTCCGAACATGTTAGAAAGCTTATCTACTTGTTTTAAGTTCTTTAACTTACCCTCATCATATTCTTCTTCACCATTAAATCTTCTAGACTTATTCTTGTTTTGCTTATTTTCATCATATTTATTGCTCTTAGCCTTGAAACTTGCCTTTGTAGAATAATCTCTTTGGCTTTCCTTCTCAACAATTTCAGTCTCTAATATATCGTTAATTTTCTTGTCTAATCTCTTTTCGTCTAATGGTCTTCTATTGAAACCTCCATTGTTATTTCTGTTGAATCCATTATTGTCACGATTATTGTTTCTATTAAAGCCGTTGTTATCGCGATTATTTCTGTTAAATCCGTTATTATCACGGTTATTTCTATTATAACCATTATTGCCATTATTAAATCTATTATTTTGACCATTTTGATTATTTTGTCTGTAACCGTCTCTTGATTGATTGTTATTTTGGAATCTATCATTTCTATTGAAGTTATTATTTCTTTGGAATTGGTTTCTGTTATTGTTAAAGTCTCTGTTACCATTGTTATTTCCAAATTCTCTATTTCCATTATTGAAGTTATTTCTTCTTTGGAAAGAATCGTTTCTTGAATAATCGCCTCTGTTGTCGTTTCTAGAATTTTCTCCTCTATAATTGTCATTTCTGTCATGAGCTTCAGTTCTATCATTCTTTACAACTTCAGTTTTTGAGCTTTCTGCTTTTACAGTTTCTTGTTTTACTTCTGCTTTAACTTCTGGCTTTGGAGCTTCTGTTTTTACAGGTTCAGTCTTTACTGTTTCTGCCTTTTGGGCTTCAGCTTTTTCTACTTTTGCAGTTTCTGTTTTTACTGCAGTTGTAGTAGCTTTAACAGTACTCTCTTCTTTCTTTGCACTTTCGGCTTTTACATCTGCCTTTGGCTTTTCTTCCTTTTTACCAAGTCCAAATAATTCATTTACTGTAAGAGGTTTATTAGGTTTATTTCTGTAAACGATATTATAATCGTTATTATTTCTTCTTTTTACAAATCCTACATCTTTTCTTTCTTCAGCCTTCTTAGCTTCTTTCTTAGAATCCTCTTCATCATTTAATATAACTTCTCTTCTAATAATTACTGGAGTATCTTTTTTGTTATCTTTCTTTGTTTCTTTTTTTGTTTCTTTCTTATTTTCCACTTTATTTTCCTTTTTTACATTATTTTTATTATTTTTTGAATATGCATTTCTAATTTCTGTTGCTTGTTCATCTGTCACATTGCTTAAATGGCTTGTTACATCTATGCCTAGCGACTTTGCTTTTTCAAGTACATCTTTGCTTGCCATTCCTATTTCTTTTGCTAGTTCGTGAATTTTTATTTTACCCAATAATTCCACCCCCCTATATTTATTCTTGTGCTTAATTCCTTTTTATTTTCTCTATTTATCAATAATTACACCTCTTAAGCTTTCATAAATTTCGTTGTTTATTTCTGTTTCAAAGCTTCTGCTCAATCTCTTTGACTTTATGGCCTTTCCCAAACATTCTACATTATTACATATATATGCACCTCGTCCTTCAGCCTTTCCTGTTTTGTCTACGAATATTTTGCCATCACTCTGCTTTACAATTCTTATCAATTCATTTTTAGGTTTTGCTTCATTGCAACCTAAGCAAGTTCTTTGTGGTATTTTCTTCAAGTATCACACTTCCTTTTATTCTTCGTCTTTATTTTCTTCTGATGTTTCAACGTTTTCTACTTCGTTTGCCTCTTCTACATTTGTTTCATCAACGTTTTCTGCATCTGCAGTTTCTTCTTTTTCTTCACCATTTGCTTGTAGCTCTTGTATCATTTCTCTAAATTGAGATTCACTCTTTATATCTATTTTCCAGTTTGTTAATTTAGCTGCAAGTCTTGCATTTTGTCCTGCTTTACCAATAGCTAATGATAATTGATCATCTGGAACTATTACTTGGGCAAATCTTTCTTCATCTTTAATGTCAACAGCCATAACTTTTGCTGGAAGTAAAGCTTCTGCAATGTATGTAGATGGATCTTCATTCCATTCTATTACATCTATTTTTTCTCCACTTAATTCATTTATTATATTTTGAATACGAATTCCTTTTTGTCCAACACAAGAACCAACTGGGTCTATGTTTTCATTTGGAGAATATACTGCAACTTTACATCTTTTTCCTGGGTCTCTTGAAATACTCTTAATTTCGATTAAACCTTCATAAATTTCTGGAATTTCAAGCTCGAATAATTTTCTTAAGAAATCATTATTTGCTCTTGAAACTATTATTTGTGTTGAGCCTTTTGCACCTTTTTCAACATTTGCAACACATGCTCTTAATTTTTGATTTACATAGTAATGTTCTGTTGGTATTTGCTCTTTAATTGGCATTATACCTTCAATTTTTCCTAAATCTAATACAACAATGTTCTTATCAACTTTTTGTACTATACCAGAAACTATTTCGCCTTTTTTCTCGTTGAATTCGCTAAATATTACTTCTCTTGAAGCTTCTCTTATTCTTTGTACTATAACTTGCTTTGCTGTTTGAGCTGCAATTCTACCAAAGTTCTTTGGCATTAATTCTTTTTCAACAACATCTCCCTCATTATATCTTGGGTCAATTTTCTTAGCATCTTCTACTGAAATTTGTGTGTCCCAATCTTCAACTTCGTTTACTACATTAAGTTCTTCATAAACGTGTGTCTCACCTGTTTCACGGTTTAGAGTAATTTTTACATTGTCTGACGTAACATCAAAATTTCTCTTATATGCTGTAACTAAAGCTGTTTCTATAGATTCTATAACATAGTCTTTTTTTATTCCTCTTTCTTTTTCAAGTTCATCTAGTGCCATTATTAATTCTGTACTATCAATTCCTTTGTTTTCTACCTTTTTTACATTCTTCTTCATTTTCCAATCATTCCTTTCAATTATATTATTCCCATTTAAAAGCCCTTTTCATCGAGCTAATGTTACTTCTTTCTATTGTAATTTCTTCTTCATTTATAATTAATGTAATGGTCTTTTCGTCAAATTGTTTAAGATTTCCCTCAAGCTCTTTTTGCTTATTTAATGGTTTAAACAATTTCACATCTATATCTTTTCCAATATGTTCTTGCAACTGCGAATCTTTTCTAATATGTCTTTCTACTCCAGAAGACGAAATTTCAAGAAAATATTGGTCTTTTATATAATCCGCTTCATCTAGCATATCTGTAATTGCATTGTTTACCTTTTCGCAATCATCTAAACTAATTCCAGTATCATTATCTATAAATATTCTTAAATAATTGTCTTTGCCTTCTTTTACGTACATAACATCGTATACTCTGTAACCAAGTTCATTTATTGGCTTTGTAACGAGCTCTTCTACTTTTTCTTCTATTTTAGACAAGATATACCTCCCTATATTCATATTAAATGTTGTCTTATAACATTGTAGAAGAGTGGAATTTGTTTCCACTCTTCTGCCGTACTTCTTATGTCAATATTATTATACCCTTTTTATGGAAAAAATGCAAGTGTTTTCAGAAATTTTCTTATAATTCTATTCTTTCTTCTCTTACTCTATTTACTAATGCCTTTAATTTTTTGTTTTCTTCTTTTTCTAGTTTTGGATCATTCATTTCTATTTTTAGTGCAAGTTCTTGTACTAATTTTAGTATTTTAACATCTTCAAATATATTTGCTATTCTGAATTCTGGTAGTCCATGTTGTTTTGTTCCGAAGAATTCTCCAGAGCCTCTTAGTTCTAAGTCTTTTTCTGCTATTTTAAATCCATCTTCTGTTGTTGTCATTGTTTTCATTCTTTCTCTTACTATTGCAGAATTACTGTTATATTTTAGTATACAATATGACTTAAATTCTCCTCTTCCAACTCTTCCTCTTAATTGATGTAACTGTGCCAAACCAAATCTTTCAGCATTTTCTATTACCATTATGTTTGCATTTGGAACATCCACCCCAACCTCAATTACAGTTGTAGAAATTAGTATGCTTATTTTATTTTCTTTGAAGTCTTGCATTACTTGTTCTTTATCTTTTGGTTTCATTTTTCCATGTAATATTTCTACATTATAATCCTTAAACACTTCGTTCTTATAATTTTCTGCTAGTTTTTCTACAGATTTTACATCCATCATTTCTTCGTTTTCATCCACGAATGGACATACTATGTATGCTTGTCTGCCTTCGTTCACATTTTTCTTTATAAACTGAATTATTCTATCTGTCATATTTTCTTTTACTGCTATTGTATCAATTTTCTTCCTGTTTGGTGGCAGTTCATCTATTATGGAAATATCCAAATCTCCATATACTATTATCGCTAGTGTTCTCGGAATAGGAGTTGCAGTCATTACCAGTACATCTGGATTTTTTCCTTTACCAGCAATTACACTTCTTTGTTTTACGCCAAATCTGTGTTGCTCATCTGTTACTACTAAGCCTACATTTTTAAACTCTACATTTTCTTGTAAAAGAGCATGAGTTCCAATTAATATGTCTATTTCACCATTTTTTAATTTTTCTAGGAGTATGCCTTTCTGTTTTTTGGTTAGACTGCTTACTAGTAACCCACAACGTATTCCAAATGGCTCTAATATTTTATTAAAATTATTTATGTGCTGTGTTGCAAGTATTGTTGTTGGAGCCATTACTGCAACTTGATATCCACTCTTCACAGCCTTATATGCTGCAATCATTGCAACTACGGTCTTACCAGAACCAACGTCTCCCTGTAAAAGCCTATTCATCGGCTTTTCCGATTCCATATCATTATCTATTTCTTCAAGAACTCTTAATTGAGCTTTTGTTAGTTTGAATGGTAATGTGTTTATTACATCTGACATATGTACATCTTTGCTGTATTTTATGCCTCTTATTTCATTATCATATTGTTCCTTCAAGCTTAATAAAGCAAGTTGAAATGTTAGCAATTCTTCGAATACTAACCTATTTCTTGCTCTCGCCAAATTTTCCATTTTGCTTGGAAAGTGAATTTCTCTTACTGCTTGATCTAGTTCCATTAAATGATAATCTTTAGTTATATATTCTGGTAATGTTTCTTGTAATTTCGCATTTACCATCGAAAGTGCATTTTCAACAGCTTGTCTTATTGCTGAGTCTGGCAATCCTTTTGTAGTAGAATAAACGGGCACAATTTTACCTGTATTCTTGTTTTTTCCTTCCTCATCAAAAACAGGTGACGCCATTTCTATTTGCCCCAGTTTTTTAGTAACTTTTCCAAAAAATCTATATTTTTCATGTGCATGAATTACGTTTCTCATATAATCTTGATTAAACCACGTAATTAAACATCTACCAGTATCGTCCTGCACCATAACTTTTGAAACAGACATGTTTCTTCTTAATTTAAAAACGGTTGCAGCAGTTACCGTCACAGCCTCAATAAGAGCATCTTCTCCATCTTGAAGCTCCTCTATCTTTTTTATTTTTGTTCTATCCTCATACGTTCTCGGATAATAATTAATCAAATCTTCAACAGTATTTACACCAAGTAGGCTTAATAACTTTGCCCTACTCGGTCCAACACCCTTAATATATTGAACACTCTGTTTTAAATCAATCATAAGTACTTCCATTTCTTGCTTTGCAAATTCATTTTTAATTTATAACAAAAATTTCATTGAAACAATGATATCACAAACAAGTGTTTTTGTCTAGTTTTTATTATAAAAAATAATAGTTAAACTATTTCTAGCCTAACTACCTCTTTAAGAATATTTACTAACCAACTGACGCATAACTACCAATAAGTTAGTCATCGAACATAGCAATCTTTTCAAATTACTAATACTATGATACTATATTTTATGTCTAACGTCAATAATTTATACCTAAAATTTCTCACTAATCTTTTTTCTACTATCAAGATTTCAATTTTATTATATGAATAAAGTCAAACTATAGATAGCAAAGTAGAGCCTATTTTTAGTCTCTGTTTCTTCAGTTTATTAAATTATAAAATTACGTTTCTATCTAAATTTGCAATATTCTATCTTGCACAATCTGCCTATAGTCCATAAATATTCTCCTATATTACATAATTTCTTTTTTCACATATTCCATTGCAATATTAAATATTTCGTTATATCTTTCCATTGTTTTTGCATCATTAAATTTATGCCTTTTATATATCTTTTCTATATAATTGTTTTCATCTATTATTTGTAAGCTATATTTATAGTTAAAATCATATACATATGCAAAATGGCACACCAATCCATCTGCTGCACTCCTTCTATTTTTGTAATTCATTCTTTTGTCTTCTTTAAATTCTCTGTATATCTCGTCACTTATTATGTCGTTTGATAAATCTTTGCTTTCCCATACCGCTTCCTTCGAATATATTGTTAAAGAATAATATATGTCTATCTTATCTGCATCTCTTATTATTTTACTATGTAATAACTGTCTTTCAGTCAATCCTGTTTCTATTGCTGGTCTGTTATGGTTTAATATTGCTATTTTTATTATTTCATCATACTGTTTATCCTCTATAAATTCACGTATTAATCCATCTTCAAACAATATCTTTACACCAATTTCTGCATGGTTTACGCTCTTTCCATCATTAAATGTATGGTATAGTCTTACTTGTTCAAACCTTCCTATATCATGTAATAAGCCTATTAGCCATGCAAGATCTATATCTCCTTTTGATAGTTTCAAATTTTCGGCTATATCATTTGCATGTTTTGCAACTCTTTGTATGTGTTCTATCTTTAATTTTATTTTTTCATCTTCTGGATTATATTTACTAACATATATATTAAATGTTTTTAATGCTTTTTCTCTATCAATCATTTTTCATCAGCCTTTTTCCTAAATTTACTACCCTTAATTTCTTAAGGGTAGCATTTCTTTGATACATTAATCGCAATATTTTCTTGGTTTCTTGCAACATATTATCAGAATTATCGTTAATACTAACAATAGCCCTAATACAACTGCTAAAACTATTATTGCACTAATTGCTTCTAATATAGTTCCAACCATTTCAGCTCCTACTATTATTCCTATTACAACACCTAGCGCAACGGCAAGTATTGTAGCAATTAATCCGAAGCAATTTTCTTTTCTTTCTTCTTTGTATCACAACAGCAATTATAATCATGTGGCTCCATAAAAGTCACCTCCATACAACATCTTTTTTGCTTGATGTTATACTATATTGTATGCTGTTTTCTATTTTTTGACACAATTAGTCATTTTTCACTTATTCTTATATTTAAATAATTTATTCTATCTAGTATTTTTCAATCTCACTTTATGCCCATTTATTTCATTCTTTGTTTTACCGCTTCATACATTACTATTCCAGCTGAAACTGATGCATTTAAAGATGTGATTTTTCCTTTCATAGGAATTTTTATTAAAAAATCACAATTTTCCTTTACGAGTCTGCTCATTCCGAAGCCTTCGCTTCCAATTACAATTGCAACATTTCCTGTCAAATCTTCATCATAGTACATTTTCTCTGTTTCCATATCTGTACCATAAATCCATACATTATTTTCTTTTAGATATTTTATAGTTTCATTTATATTGTTTACTCGTGCAACTTTCATAAAACTTGTTGCTCCAGCAGATGTTTTTACAACCGTGCTATTTACAGCCGCAGCTCTTCTCTTTGGTATGATTATTCCATGGACACCTGCTGTTTCTGCAGTTCTTATAATCGAGCCCAAATTATGTGGGTCTTCTATTCCATCTAATATTAGTATGAAGGCTTTTTCATTTTTAGATTTTGCTTCATTTAAAATATCTTCTACTTCACAGTAATCAAATGGTGGAACTATTGCAATTACACCTTGTGCATTTTCAGTTTGAGCCATTTGATTTATCTTTTCTCTTTCGACTTCTACTGTTACAATTTTTCTTTCTTTAGCTTTTGCTATTATCTTTGTAATAGAACCATGCTTCTCGCCTTTAGTAATATAAATTTTGTTTATATCTTTTCCACTCTCCAATAATTCTAAAACTGCATTTCTTCCTTCAATTTGATCATCAAATTCTTTTTGTTCATTGTCTTTTGAAAATTTATTATTTCTAAAATTCTTACCCATTTAAAATATCCTTTCTTCGCCCAAAAAAGGGCGTCCCTATTGGGCGATTATTTTTCATCATCTAATTTTAATACTGACAAGAATGCTTCTTGTGGTATTTCTACGTTTCCGATTTCACGCATCTTTTTCTTTCCACGTTTTTGCTTTTCTAGTAGTTTTTTCTTTCTTGTTACGTCTCCACCATAGCATTTGGCTAAAACGTCTTTTCTCATAGCAGATATTGTTTCTCTTGCAATTATCTTGCCTCCGATTGCTGCTTGTAGTGGTATTGTGAATAATTGCCTTGGTATTACTTCTTTAAGCTTTTCTATCATCTTTTTGCCTCTTTCGTAAGCAGAGTCTTTGTGTACTATGAATGATAGGGCATCTACGTTCTCGCCGTTTACTAGTATGTCTAGTTTTACTAGCGATGATGGTCTGTATTCTTTTATTTCATAGTCAAATGATGCATATCCTTTTGTTTTTGATTTTAGTTTATCAAAAAAGTCGTATATTATCTCGTTTAGAGGCAACTCGTATATTAATGTTACTCTTGTCGTGTCTAAATATTTCATGTCTATATAAATTCCACGTCTATTTTGGCATATTTCCATTATGTTTCCGACAAATTCTTTTGGTGTTAGTATTTCCGCTTGTACAAATGGTTCCTCTATTCTTGATATTTCGTCTGCTGGTGGCAAATCTGCTGGATTGTAGATTTCTACCATCGTCCCATCTGTTTTATATACTTTATAGATTACAGATGGAGATGTTGTGATTAGACTTAAATCAAATTCTCTATCTAATCTTTCTTCTATTATTTCCAAATGTAATAATCCTAAGAATCCACATCTAAAACCAAAGCCTAATGCTGCAGATGTTTCTGGTTCATATTCTAAGGCCGCATCATTTAGTTGTAATTTTTCAAGGGCAACTTTCAAGTTTTCGTAATCACTTCCGTCGACTGGATATAATCCACAATACACCATTGGATTTACTTTTTTGTATCCAGGAAGTGGCTTTTCTGCTGGTCTATCATCTACCGTAATTGTATCTCCAACACGTATATCTGATAAGCTCTTTATGCTTGCAGCAATGTATCCAACTTCTCCTGCTGTTAAGCTTTCAGCTGGTGAATATGAGCCTGGTTCAAAATATCCTACTTCTGTTACTGTAAATGTTTTGCCAGATGCCATTAATCTTATCTTGTCTCCAACTTTTACAGTGCCGTTTTTTATTCTGCAATATGCAATAGCACCTTGGTAGTTATCATAAATAGAATCAAATATCAAGGCTTGCAATGGCGCATTTTCATCTCCTGTTGGAGCCGGAATATCTGTAACAATTCTTTCTAGCACTTCGTCTACATTTAATCCTGTTTTTGCAGAAATGCAAGGTGCATCTTGTGCGGGTATTCCAATTATATCTTCAATCTCATTTTTTACTTCGTCAGGTCTTGCATTTGGCAAGTCGACTTTATTTATAACTGGAAGTATTTCAAGATTATTGTCTATGGCTAAATAAACATTTGCTAAAGTCTGTGCTTCTACGCCTTGGCTTGCATCTACTACCAATATTGCACCATCACATGCTGCTAAGCTTCTAGAAACTTCGTAATTAAAATCAACATGTCCTGGGGTATCTATTAAATTAAGTTCATATGTATTGCCGTCTTTTGCTTTATATTTCATTCTAACAGCTTGAGACTTTATCGTAATTCCACGTTCTCTCTCGATATCCATGTTATCTAGAACTTGTTCTTCCATCTCTCTTTTAGAAAGAACTCCCGTCATCTCAATAAGTCTATCTGCTAATGTAGATTTGCCGTGGTCTATATGTGCAATTATGCTAAAATTCCTAATGTATTTTTTCTTATCTTCCATTAATTGTATTCCCTTCTTAAGGTTTAATTTTAGGCTCATTCAAATACGTTTTAAAGAGCCTGTTGTCCGCTTTTTGTACATTCCAATTATACTTTTTATACGCAAAATTGTCAATGCAGAATTTTCCATATTTGTCTCATTCATTTTCTTTCATTTCATAAAAGAAAAAGAGCATTGTTTATTTTACTAAACTTTGCTCTTTGCTAAATTAATCTTCTTTACTTATTTTTGCATATTTTTTTAATTTTGCATATGCTAAGCTATTTACACTACCAGATGTAAATCTTCCTGATTCATCTCGTTTTCCGGCTGGTACTCCAGTTAAAATTTCTATTCCTTGTTCTATTGTTGAAATTGCATAAATATGGAATAGTCCTTGTTTTACCGCTTCTACGACTTCATCTGATAAGTTTAAATTTTTCTCGTTTAATTTTGGTATCATTACTCCGTGTGAGCCTTTAAGTCCACGTGTCTTGCAGATTTTAAAGAATCCTTCTATTTTTTCGTTTACTCCACCTATTGGCTGTATTTCACCTTTTTGGTTTACAGAGCCAGTAACTGCAATTGATTGGTTTATTGGTATTCCAGAAAGGCTTGAAAGTATTGCATATAACTCTGTTGAAGATGCACTATCTCCATCAACACCGTTATATAATTGTTCAAAGCACAAACTTGCAGTTAAAGATAATGGCATGTCTTGTGCAAACATCTCGCCTAAGTATCCACTCAATATCAAAATTCCTTTTGAATGAGATGAGCCAGACATTTCTACTTCACGCTCTATGTCTATTATTCCATTTTTTCCAACATAAGTATTAGCCGTTATTCTTGCTGGTAATCCAAATGAATAATCTCCTATACTCATTACTGTTAAACCGTTTATTTGCCCAACTTTGAAACCTTCTGTGTCTATTAGAAGTGTGCTATTGTTTATCATGTCAAGATATTTTTGATTGTATTTTTGTACTCTTTCAATTCTTTGAGCAAGTGCTTCGTCTACAATTTTTCCTGTAATAACTTTTTCTCTTCTTAATCTTGCAAGTGTAGCCGCTTCTCCAACAATCTGAGTAATCTCGCTAAATCTTGTTGATAATTTCGTTTGGTCATTTGCAAGTCTAGATGCAAATTCTATAACTTTTGCCATTCCAGATCTATCAAGTGGAGGAAGTTCTTCCGTTTGGCAGAATCCTTCTACTACTCTTGCTAATTTATTCATATTTTCCAATGTTAAAGGTGCGTCATCTTCAAACTCAACCTTTATCTTGAATAGCTTCCTAAAATCAGTATCAACAGATATTAAAGTTTGATATAATGCTTCGTTTCCGATTAATATTACCTTTAAATTAAGTGGAATAGGCTCTGGTTTTAGAGAAACCATTACCATAGATGAATGTTGGTCAACAGGGTTTTCTATTCCTAATTCCTTTGTTCTTAATACTTTCTTTAATGTTTCATAACAATATTGATTAGAAACTATATCTGTAGCCTGCATTATTAAATATCCACCATTCGCGATGTGTAATAATCCTGGCTTTAACATTGTGTAATCTGTTTTCAAGCTTCCATAATAATTTTCATATTCCAACTTTCCAAATATATTTGGATATGAATAATTTGAATCCATTATTACTGGAGCGCCTTCTAAGTTGCTATTATCTATAAATAAATTTACTCTGTAATTAAGCCATGGTCTTTGAACTTCCTGCCTTTGTGGCTGTGGTTGTACTGGTTTCTTGCTATCATCATCAACAACTAAGAATGCATTTACATTCTTTAAAATATCTTTTTTTACATCATCTAAGAATTTTGTAATTTTCTTATTTCTCTTGAAATTAGATTTAATGTAATTTATGTGTGCGTTTACAGTAAGAAGTGCTACATTTGATTGCCACTCACTTATTTTCTTATCAGACTCAGATTGAATGTTTTTTATTTGTGAAATTGCTTCCATTACATGCTGTTGGACGATTGCTGATTTGTCTTCGAAATTCTTTTTAGTTTCAGGATCTAGCTTTTCAAATTCCTCTTCCTCAATAGTTTTTCCATTTATAACAGGCATCATATAAATTCCATTGTTAGCAGATTTAACTTGGAAGCCATATTGTGAAGATGTTGCATTAAGCTTATCCATTAAAGCCGATCTTTTTGCTTCATATTCTTGCTTAATAAGTGCCTTCTCTTTCTCAAAATCCTCGTTATTAAATGTATCTTTTATATCATGTTTTATATCTTTAATAAATCTATCCATTGCATCTCTAAATTCTTTACCTTGACCGGCTGCAAGTGGAATAGCAATTGGCTCATTTGGATTGTCAAAGTTGTAAACATAACACCAATCTTGTGGAAGCTTTTTCTTCTTAGAAATGCTCTCCAAATAATGCTTAGTGTACATGGTTTTGCCAACTCCGCTAGGTCCTTCTATATATAAATTATAACCATTAATATCAACATTAAGTCCAAATTCTAACGCTTTTATCCCTCTGTCTTGGCCAATTCCACTTGCTATTGGTTCCAAACTTTCGGTAGTTTCAAATTTGAATATGTTTGGGTTACAAGTTGATTTTAAATCCTTGTAAGAAAGTTCAAATTGATTTTTCATTAGTAATTCCTCCTATAAATTTTTCTAGTCTTTTAGTATATTTTTATTTATGCTTTACTTTGAATGTTCATTAAAATTCTAATTTCATAAGTATTGCATCATATGTATTATCATAATATTTTTTTCTTAGTCCAACTTCTTTGAAATTATACTTTTTATAAAAATTAATTGCAATAGAATTTTGAATATTTACCTCTAAATTTATACATTTTATTTTTTCTTGCTTGCAATACTCTATTAGTTTATCCATAATATTTGATGCTATTCCCTCATGTCTGCAACATTTTTTCGTAACAATATTCATTAAATCCGCTTCATCTAAAATTATTTTTAAACCTGCGAACCCAACTATGTTATCATTTTGCTTTGCAATAAAATATTTTGAAAAATTAGATTCTAATTCTTCTTTTAGAGTCTCGTAATTCCAAAATTCATCAAAATCGACTTCAAGTATATCCTTTATGTTTTCTAAATCTTCGATTTTCATTTCAGAAATTAGATAATTATTTTTCTCCATTTTTATTTTCCTCCAACATATCAGTTGCTTGGGCAAGAATTAAATTTTGGCAAGGAAAATGAAATTTCAAAGGCAAGGGCGCATACTTTGTGTATGTAACCGCGTTTGGAATAAGATTTGACGAAGCCAAAATTCTAATTATTGTTCAAGCATAGCCCTTTCAGCTTGAGATTTTCGTAAATACAAAGGTGAAATATTGCTCGAATCTCCGTATTCACCTTTTAGATATTTATCATATGCACATCTTGCTAAAGATACACTTGATTGTATGTTTTTATCTGAAAATCTTATATCTTTATTTGCAAATTTTTCTAATATTAAATCTTTATGTAAAACGCTTCCATCTCCAATAAAAACAATTGGATTTTCTGAATGTAATTTGCAATTTTCTAAAGCCACTTCAATAGTATCTGCTATATTATCTCCAATTTGAACATATGTATTATCCTTTAATTCAAACATTGCAGAATACACATTATTGTTTTTACAATCTATGTTAGGACAAATTGTCGCATTTTCTTCTATATTGTAAGCCAGGCTTTCAAGTGAAGTTACTCCTACTGTAGGAATGTTTTTTACATCTGCAAATGCCTTCATTGTTGCAATTCCAATTCTTATTCCTGTAAAAGAGCCAGGACCTAAGCAACATGCTAGCAAATCTATATTGTCTAAACTCAAATTAGAAGCCTTAAACATATTATCAATCATAGGCATTAACTTTACAGAATGAGTTCTTTCATCATCATTGTTACCTTGTGCAATTACATTAATATTTTTATTTTTATCAACTTCCACAATAGAAACAGAACAGTTTCTAGAAGAAGTATCAACTGCAAGAATTTTCATTTTTTTATTTCCTCTATTCTTAATTTTCTTAAATCCAAATTATCGGCATCATTATCTCTAGAAAATGTAATCCTTATATAGTCATCTTGAATAATATTCTCAATCATCTCTCCCCATTCAAAAATGCAAAGTCCAGTTTGCAAATACTCTTCTCCACCAATTGCATAAAACTCATCAGCATCTTCTAATCTATATAAATCGAAATGATAAATCTTAAATTTTGGAGCATCATACTCATTCACAATGGTAAAAGTAGGGCTAGAAATTTCATCTTCTAATCCAAAATGTCTAAGAAGTCCTTCTGTGAACTTGGTCTTTCCGGATCCCAAATCACCAGATAAAACAATCTTAGAATGTCCATTCAATTTTGATGCAAACTCATCTGCAAACCTAATTGTTTCTTCTTCCGAATGCGAAATAAATTCGTAACTATGCATTATTACATTTCCTTTCTTTTTGCTTCTATTTTACTAGTTGTATTCTACATTAAAACATATAAATTTTCAAGTTTTTATTTAAATCTGCTAGCAAAAAATATTGACATTATAAGAGACGAAGCCTTAACTTTTCTTCGTCTCACAAATAACTTAAACATCTGATTTATTAACCCTAGTTTCGCCCCAAAAGGGGCGTCCCTATTGGGCGATTTTTTATTTTTCTAGTACTTCTTTGCATCTTGGGCATAATCCATCTTCTAGGTGGTCGTTGTACATCCAACATCTCTCGCATTTCTCACCTGTTGCATGTTCTACTTTTACTCCTAGTTTTTCTTCTTGTTTTCTGTTATTTTCTTGTATTTCTAGTCCAGATACTATTAATACAAGTTTTATTAGTTCTTCATTTTCTTTTAAGAATTTGTATTCTTCTCCTTCTGCATATATTGTAACTTTTGCGTCTAGAGAGTTTCCTATTGTTTTTTCTGCTCTTGCAAGTTCTAGGTCTTTTGCAACTATGTTTTTAACTTTGATTATTTTCTCCCATTTTTCTGCTATTTCTTTGTTATCCCATTCGTCATTTGGAACTGGATAGTCTGCAAGCATTGGGCTTTCTACGTTTTCTTTTTCTGTGTGTTTCATTGCAGACCAAATTTCTTCGGCTGTGAATGAAATCATTGGTGTTAATATTTTTACTAGTGCATCTAGTATGTAATACATAGTTGTTTGTGCTGCACGTCTTGCTACTGAATCTGCTTTTTCTGTGTATAATCTATCTTTTATTATGTCAAGATAGAAGCTACTCATGTCTACAACGCAGAATTGGTTTACATCGTGGTAGCAGTTTCCGAAACTGTATGTGTCGTAATCCTTTGTACAGTCTTTAATCAATTTATTTAATCTTGTTAATGCCCATTTATCTATTTCTTGTAAATCTTCATAAGCAACTGGCTTTTCAGGGTCATAGTCGTAAGTATTTCCTAAGATATATCTTGCTGTATTTCTTATCTTTCTATAAACATCTGAAATTCCTTTTAGTATATCATCTGATAAGTTTACATCCATAGAATAGTCTGACGATAATGCCCAAAGTCTTAATATATCTGCTCCAAATTTGTTTGAAACATCTATTGGAGATACTCCGTTTCCTAAGCTCTTAGACATTTTTCTTCCTTGACCATCTACAACGAATCCACAACATAGAACTTCTTTGTATGGGGCTATTCCATTTACTGCAACTGATGTTAATAATGAAGATTGGAACCATCCTCTGTATTGGTCATTTCCTTCTAGATATAAGTCTGCTGGGTAGTCTAATCCTCTTTCAACAAGAACGCTTTGATGTGTAGAACCTGAATCAAACCAAACATCCATTATATCTGTTTCTTTCTTGAATTCTGTGCATCCACACTTTGGACATTTTGCACCTTCTGGTACTAAATCTTTTGCTTCTTTTGCCCACCATGCGTTTGTTCCTTCTGTTCTTACAACATCTTGAATCTTTTTTATAGATTCTTCTGTAACATAAGGCTCTCCACAGTCTTTGCAATAGAATATTGGAAGTGGAACACCCCAAGTACGTTGTCTTGAAATACACCAATCGTTTCTTCCTTTAATCATTTCGCTCATTCTGTCCTCGCCCCAATCTGGGTGCCATGTAACTGTCTTAATAGCCTTTAAAACATCATCTCTAAATCCATCAACAGATGCAAACCATTGTGGTGTAGCTCTGAAGATTATTGGCTTTTTGCATCTCCAGCAATGTGGATAAGAGTGCTCTATTTTTACGGTTTTTAGTAAATATCCATTTTCATCTAACCACTCTGTTATTGTCTTGTTAGATTTTGCATAGAATTGACCTGCAAACTCGCCAGCCTCGGCTGTTTGTTTTCCTTTATCATCAACTGCAACAACCATTCCAAGTTTATCTTTTAATCCTTGTAAATAGTCTTCTTTACCATAAGCAGGTGCTGTATGAACTGCTCCAGTACCTTCATCAAGAGTAACATTTACAGTTGTCTCGCTTCCAAGAACAACTCTAGACATTCTGTCTAAGAATGGATGCTTGCATAGAACTCCTTCTAGTTCTGAACCTTTGAAAGTTTGAACTGTTTTGTAATCTTCTACTTCAGCAAGCTTCATAACTTTTTCTACAAGCTCTGTTGCAATTATTAATCTTTCAAGTTTTGCATTCTCCTTGTTTTCTTTTAACTCAACCATGCTATACTCATAATCTGCACCAATTGTAATTCCCATATTTCCAGGTAGAGTCCAAGGTGTAGTTGTCCAAATTACCATATAAGTATCTTTTTTATCAAACAAGCCCTTAGAATCTTCAACAGGAAATTTTACATATATAGATTCTCCTGTTACATCTTTATATTCAATTTCAGCTTCTGCTAGTGCTGTTTCACAATCAGTACACCAGTAAACTGGTTTTAATCCTTTATAGATATATCCTTTTTTGTACATATCTCCGAATACACCAATTTGTCTTGCTTCTGTTGCATGGTCATAAGTTATATAAGGATGAGCCCAGTCTCCAAGAACACCAAGACGTTTGAAGCCCTCTGTTTGAATATCTTTGTAATTTGTTGTAAATTCTCTACAAGTATCTCTAAACTTTGTAACAGGAATTTTGCTTCTATCTAGTCCAAGCTTCTCAATAGCCTTCTTCTCAGTTGGCATTCCATGTGTATCATATCCAGGAATAAAAGGTGCATAAAAGCCTTTCATAGCCTTATATCTTACGATTGTATCCTTCAAAATTTTATTTAAAGCATGTCCAGCATGAATTTCTCCATTAGCATATGGAGGTCCATCATGTAAAACAAAATGCTTGTGTCCTTCATTTTTCTTTAAAATTTTCTCATATAATCCATTCTCAAAAACAGCCTTTAATGTTTCTGGCTCTTTAGTTGGCAAATTTCCTCTCATTTGAAAATCTGTCTTTGGTAAATTAAGTGTGCTTGAATAATCTTTCTTTTCTTCACTCATATAAATTACTCCTTTCATTTTCGCCCATTAGGGACGCCCTTCTTTGGGCGAAAAGTTTTATTTTTTTAATAACCTCAATTTATAAACTTTTCCTCCATTGCTTCGTCCCAAAAGGGGGCGTCCCCGTTGGACTTTTTTGTTTTTTAGCATCAAAAAATCGCCCTACAAATATAGGACGAATTAATATCCGTGGTACCACCTAAATTGAAAGTACGCTTTTGGGCCTACTTTCCTCTCATTTTCTATTAACGCAAGATTACGATTTATATTACTCAAATATTTACATTCGATTTTTCACAATATTCTTTCACATAAACAACTCCAAGGTGATAATAAATAATCTTTAATTTATCAAAATCTCAGCATGCATTTGACTCTCTGTTAATTAGTTTTATTTACCGTGTCCTCTTCTTAGTTTTTACTTTATTAAATTCTACATAATAATTTACCACAAATAAAAGATGAATGCAAGTAAAATTCGATTTTTTTGATATTTTCGTCATTATGATTTGTTAAATAAACTTTTACAAGGAATTTTTAATATATATCTTTATATAGATTTATGTTTTAAACTACATTACAATTTATTTCTTTGTGCTATTTACCTGTTCTATTAGCAAATCAAAATCAGATTTATATAATTTATCTTGTTTTACTCTATATTTTTCAAACTCTGTTAATGCTTTATCACAGGCAATTTCATGTGATATTTTTCCAGCATCATTTAAAACATCTAAATCGTCTGCCAGTAAAAACTTATCAATTCGTGTTGCCCAATCTTCCATAGTCATAGGTATATGTCTTTTAGCTCTATTTTCTGCCAAATCTAAAAATGCGGAAACAATAAGTTCTAAACTTTCTAGTTCTTTCGTATTTAAATAATTGCAGCAGTTTGGTGCGACACTGCATAGTGCATCTTATTTTGAACTTTCTTAAAAAATTTAATAGTTGTCGGAGATTTTTTGTCATAATCAACACTAGTAGCATATATATCAGTAATTTTTTGATAAAATCTTCTTTCAGATAATCTTATTTCTCTTATTTCAGCAAGTAAAGAGTCATAATAATCTTCATCAAAGAATGCCCCATTAGCCATTCTCTTTTTGTCAATTATATATCCTTTCTTTGAAAATTCCTTTAATACATAAGTAGCCCATCTTCTAAACTGTATTGCTCTATCTGAATTGACTCTATATCCAACAGAAATAACCATATCTAAATTATAATATAAAACTTTTCTTTTTACATCTCTATTTCCTTCTTTTTGAACTAGTAAGAAATCCTTACTAGTTGATTTTTCATCAAGTTCAAAGTTTTTATAGATTTCATTAATATGCATTGTAATATTATTTCTGGTTGTATCAAATAGCTCGCCTATCGATTTTTGAGTCAGCCACAAGTCTCCATCTTCAAATTTAACTTGGATTCCTTTATCATGAGTTTGCCTTTCAAAAATCAGAAACTCTGCACTACTACTTCTAATAATTAAATCTTTAGACATATTTTCCTCTTTTCATTTTATATCGTTTTTTATATTAAGTTATCTCAATTATAGTAACGTCAACAAAAAAATCTTCAAACTTATGTTTGTATTTTATATTATTTTCTACTTATTTGTCAATAGTTTTTACATTTTGATCAACAAAAAACAAGTAATTTCATATAAAACTATATCAAAATTACTTGTTTTTCTGCGTTTTTTATTTCGTTTAATTTTTATTATTCAGCTTTTGGGGCTTCAGTTGCTGGTGCAACTTCTTCAACTGGAGCTTCTGCAGCAGTTGAAACTACTGTTTCTTCAACAGCTTCTGTTAAATCTTCTTTTACATCTATATATTTAGATTCAATTTTTGCTCCAACATTTTCCTTTGTCTTAGCAGCTTTACCAGTTCTGTTTCTTAGGTAGTATAATTTAGCTCTTCTAGCTTTTCCTACTCTAACTACTTCAACTTTCTCTACTAATGGAGAGTGTACTAAGAATGTTTTTTCTGTTCCTACTCCATAAGCAATTCTTCTTACTGTAAATGTAGCGTTAACTCCGCCACCTTGTTTCTTTATTATTATTCCTTCGAATACTTGGATTCTTTCTCTGTTTCCTTCCTTAATTCTTTGATGTACTCTTACTGTGTCACCAACTTTAAGGTCTGGAATTTTATTTTTCAATTGTTCATGTTCTATTGATTTTATTATATCCATCGATATTCTCCTTTCTTAATTTTCTAATTTATATTTCGGCTATTTTATTACACAATCTTGATAGTTTCTAATAACATATCTTAATTTTCATGTTCTTCCGAAATTATTTTTTCTGCTTCTTTTAAATCTTTTTCATTAAGAAGCTCTGGTCTTTTCAAAAATGTATTTATTAAAGAACTTTTTCTTCTCCACTCGTCTATTTTCTGATGATTTCCAGAAGCTAGTATTTCTGGAACTTTTTTCCCATGAAATTCTTCTGGTCTTGTGTATTGACTGTATTCTAAATACCCTTGAGAAAATGATTCTTCTTTTGTAGAATCTGTACTTAGTACACCTTCTACATATCTGCTTACTGAATCTATAAGCACCATTGCAGGTAGCTCTCCTCCAGTTAGCACATAATCTCCAATCGATATTTCTTCATCAACAATTTCATCTAATACACGTTGGTCAACTCCTTCGTAGTGACCACAAAGTAGAATTAAATGTTCTTCCTTAGATAATTCTTGAACTTTGGCTTGGTTCAACTTTTTTCCTTGAGGTGATAAGAATATTACTTTTGATTTTTCATCTTTTACAGATTTATATGCATCATACACAACATCTGCTCTCATTACCATTCCTGCTCCACCACCATATGGAGTATCATCTACTTTTTTATGCTTGTCTTTCGAAAAATCTCGTATATTAATTAGATTAATATTTATTAAATTTTGCTTAGACGCTCTTTCAATAATACTGTGTTTTAATGGTTCAAACATTTCTGGAAATAATGTTAGTACATCAAATTTCATATTTACTCCTCTTAAATTAAACCTTCAATAATGTGAACTATTATTTTTTTATTTTCTAAATCTACTTGTTTTAGTACATCTTTGATTGCTGGCAGTAGAATTTCTTTGCCTTCATCATTTTTTACAACATATATATCACTGCTACCAGTATTATATATGTAATCTACTTTTCCAAGTAATTCTTCTTCATCACTATATACATCTAACCCTATTAAATCTGCTATGTAATAAGTACCCTCAGGAAGCTTTTTTGCATTTTTCCTGTCCATTTTTATGTAACAGTTACGTAATGTTTCTGCTTGCTCTGGAGTCTCTATTCCCTTTAGCTTTAGGATTACCATACCTTTGCTGTAATTAACTTTTTCTATTTGGAATAATTGTAATTGATTTTTCTTTTCAACAAAAATTTCTTTAAAAGTATCAAATTTTTTTATATCATCTGTAAAAGGCTTTACTTTTACTTGACCTCTTATACCAAATGTGTTTACTATTTGACCTAGTTCTAAATACTTTTCCATTACCTATTCCTCAAATATAATTCCAACTTTTTTATGTTCTTTAGCTGTAATAGCTTTCATAACAGTTCTTATTGCTTTTGCATTTTTGCCCTGCTTTCCAATAACTTTTCCCATGTCCTCATCAGCAACTTTAACTTTAAGAAGTACACCCTTCTCATCGTCAGTTCTAGTAATTTGAACTTGTTCTTTGTTATCTACAAGACTTTCAATTATTGTTTTTAATATTTCTTCCATACAACTTCGCCTTTCTAAAAGCATTCACACATAAATTATTGTGCTTTCTCTATTAAAGCTTTTACTGTATCTGTTGGTTTTGCACCATTTTTAATCCATGTTGCAACCTTTTCTTTGTCTAAGTTGATTGTAGCTGGATTTGTCATTGGATCATATGTTCCAATTTTTTCTACTATTCTTCCATCTCTTGGAGATCTTGAATCTGCAACAACGATGTGATAGAATGGAGCTTTTTTTGCACCTGCTCTTTGTAATCTGATTTTTACCATTTATTTTCACCTCCGCATTTTTAGAAACTGCTCTTTTAGAACAACTTTTTATATAAATTTCTGTACCTACAAACTGTTGGGTTCGTATAATGTACATAAAAATTAATAACTTATTTATAAAACTTAATATCTATATTATTGGTTTAAATTCATTTCCTTCATCATCTTTTTTAAAGATTTCTTATCCTTCATTTGTTTCATCATTTTCTGTGTCATCTCAAAAGATTTCATAAATTTATTTATTTCCTGCACGCTTGTTCCACTACCATTTGCTATACGAATTCTTCTAGAACCATTTAATAATTTAGGATTTTTTCTTTCCTTATCAGTCATAGAGCATATTATTGCTTCTATTCTTGTAAACTCTTTTTCATCTACTTTTAAATCCTTAATATTTGCCATTCCTGGTATCATTTTAAGTATTGATGAGAATGATCCCATTTTCTTTACTTGTCTTAATTGAAGTAAATAATCATTCAAATCGAATTCTTTTTTAGCTAATTGTTTTGTAAGCTTTTCTGCCTCCTCTTGGTCAAATGATTCTTCTGCTTTTTCTATTATTGATAGAACATCGCCCATTCCAAGTATTCTTGACGCCATTCTGTCTGGATGGAACACCTCTAGCTCACTTAGCTTTTCTCCCATACCCACAAATTTTATTGGCTTGCCAGTTACCTTTTTTACTGATAACGCAGCACCACCACGTGTATCACCATCTAATTTTGTAAGTATTACTCCGTCTATTCCTAAAGCATCATTGAATCCTGTTGCAACATTTACAGCCTCTTGACCAGTCATAGAATCTACAACTAGTAATATTTCATGTGGATGAACACTTGCCTTTACATTTTTAAGCTCGTTCATCAATTCTTCATCTATCTGTAAACGTCCTGCTGTATCTAATATTACAACATCATTCAATTTTGAATATGCAACACTCATTGCCTGTTTTGCGATATGAACAACATCTTTCGAATTTTCATTTGCAAACACCGGAATATTTAATTGTGCTCCAACTACTTGTAACTGCTTAATTGCAGCTGGTCTGTAAACATCACACGCAACTAGTAATGGCTTCTTACCTTGTTTTCTAAGTAAGTTTGCAAGCTTACCAGCTGTGGTTGTTTTACCAGAACCTTGAAGACCAACTAACATTATTATTGTTGGTGGATTCGAGCTAAAATTTATATTAGCCTCTGTTCCTCCAAGTAGTTCTACTAATTCATCTTTTACAATCTTAACAACCTGTTGTCCTGGAGTTAAAGATTTTAAAACGTCCTGGCCTAAGGCTTTTTCTTGAATACTTGCCGTAAATTCTTTAACAATTTTGTAGTTTACGTCAGCATCAAGTAGGGCAAGTTTTACCTCTCTTAGCATTTCTTTTAAATCCGATTCAGTAATTCTTGTTTTTCCTCTTAATTTCTTTGTAAATTCTTGTAATTTAGAAGATAGTCCTTCAAAAGCCATATTTTTAACCCTCCGTTTTTTGTCTTTTATCGTTGATTATGCATTTAAGCTAATTAATTCTTTTCTTACGCTGTTTAGGATTTTTTCAACTTTCTTATCTGATGAGTTGTCTGTAATCTTACTTAGCTCTGAAAGAATGTTTTGAATTTGCTTTTCTTGGTCAATTGTTTTTTTCATAATTCCTAGCTTTTGCTCATATTCCAAAAGCTTACTTTCTCCTTTCTTAACAATGTCGTTAACAGCTTGCCTTGTTATCTTGTTATTTTCAGCAATTTCAGTCAAAGAAAGATCCTCATTGCAATAATCGTTCAATATATTCAATTGTCTTTTTGTTAGAAGATTGCCATATATTTCGCATAGCATTCCAATTTGAACTTTCTTTTCCATATTATCACTTTCTCCTTGCATGACCTTATTAGTATAATTGCTAATTTGTAATGCTTATATACTTTACAACATTTCAAGCAATTTGTCAAGTAGTTTTACATTATTTTTATATATTTTCATAACTTATTAGCTCTATTTTATTAGATATAAATTCTTTATCTTCATCAATCGGTTTAAATAATTCTGTAGACAAATATTTTTTATTGTCATCTGCAAATACTGTAACAACAATATTCTTTGTTTCTTCTCCTAGCAGAACACTTCCTATAAAATTCGCACCAGAAGATATTCCAACTCCAAGCCCCAACTCTTTTGCAAACCTACGAGACATATTTACTGCATCATCATCATTTATTTTTATTATTTTATCTATACTTTTCAAGTCAACTAACTTCGGAATAAAATCATCTCCAATTCCCTCTATTTTGTGTTGTCCCTGTATTTTTCCGCCAGATAGAAGTGGCATTTTTTCCGGTTCTATTGCCGTAATTTGCATGTTCGGAAATTTTTCTTTAATTCTTTTTCCTGTTCCCATAAGAGTTCCACCGGTTCCAACACCAGATACGAAGCCTCCTATCTCACAATTACTTTGTTCTAATATTTCTTTTCCAGTCGTCTCATAATGAGCTAAAAAATTATCATAGTTTTCAAACTGATTTGCTAAAAATCCATTTTTTTCATCAGCCATTTTCTTAGCCTCTTTCACACACTGTATAAAGCCTCCCTCTTCTTTAGAAATTAATATTACATTTGCTCCATATCCTTGCATTAATTTTACTCTCTCAGCACTTGCCCAATCTGGCATAAATATGTATACCGGGTGTTTATAACGTGCGCCTAAAGCTGAAAGTGATATTCCAGTATTTCCGCTAGTCGCCTCAATTATTGGCATACCATCTTTTAAATTGCCTCTTTCTATTGCATTATTTATAATATAAAATGCAACTCTATCTTTTATACTTCCAGTTAAATTGTAATATTCAAGCTTAGCAAACATTGATTTTTCTTTGTTATTGTACCTATAATTTATCTTTATCATCGGTGTGTTTCCAATTCCTTTATTATTTTTCAAGATAATACCTCCTAGCATAAAAAAATAAACTATGTATTACATAGCTTATTATAATAATATTTATATGATATTGATTTTATCAATGTTTTCTATTATTTTTATCTATTATAGTAATCATCATCATTATCATCTGTTTCATCATATTCAAATTCATATGTTTCAGTTGGTTTATGATATCTTATATTTTTCTTTGGCTTTACTTGTTGCGGTTGAACGGTAGCTTCTATTGTTTTATTTTCATTCATTTGCATTTCTTGTTTTCTATCTTCTCTTTCTTCTTGTCTTTCTCTTTCTTTTCTTCTATCATCCTGTACCTTTTCTTCTTTCTTATTCTGCATCTGTTTGTTTAACATAGCATTTACCTTTTCAATCAAATCAGGTACATAATCTAACAATCTATCTAAACATGAACTATGGTCTACTGGCAATAGTTTCACAGTGTTTGGTTGTACCACTAAGAAGGCAACTGGTGTTATATTTACTCCTGCCCCAGATCCACCTCCGAAAGGCAATCTATATTGAACTTGTTCTTCTTTCTCCTTCTTTGTATATTCGTCTATTGTTTCTCCTCTAAATTCACTTCCTCCTGCAGCAAAGCCAAATCCAACTTTTGAAATTGGTATAATCACCGTGTTGTTTGAAGCCTGTATCGGTTCTCCAATTATCGTATTTACATCAATCATGTCTTTAATGCTATTCATAGCCGTATTCATAAGGTTTTCTATTGGATGTTCTCCCATATTAATCACATTCCTTCCTTGCCTTAGTTATTTCTTTATTTACGTAAGGCACTAATCATGTTGAAAAATCAAACTTTATCATCAAAACCAAAAGCACATATTGTCATAACCTCTATACTACTCATAAGTTCTGAATACATAAAATTAAGATTATTCTTTCAACTTTTTTATTTTTAGTATATAACTAATATGTACCAATTTTTTCTTTTTTATACAGCTTGTGCATTTCTTTTTTCTATATTTTTCATAATATTTTTATCTTTTTTTGCTTTACTATTTTCATTAAAACTTTCATATTGTTTAGTTGTTTTTGCCAGCATTAGTGCAATATAAAGTAGATGAGATATTTTCGTAGCCACTTTTATATTCATTTTTACCGAATAAATATTTTGGGGTTGATAAATAGGTTGTACACTATATATTACTGTTTTAGATATTTTTTGCTTCTTGCCAAACTTTGCTCTCGCTAATATATTGGACAAAATTGCAGATATTATCCCTATCAAATACGATGTGATCACATAATCTTCTGTGCCAATAGAAATGTTTGCCTTAAATTCATTTAATTCGACTTTTGTATTCATTATTAATCTTCGTATTTCTGTATTTTTTAGTATAATTGTCACTTCTTTTTTTGCAGTCTTTTTCATCTTTTCCGCTTCTGCTTTATTATTTTGTTCATAACTTTTTATTTTGTTATTTAATTTTAAAATCTTCTTTTTATTTAAGCATACCTTTATCCAGTGTAGCTCTCCTATTCTTAAAGAAATACTCACTTTTAATTTCTTATTATTCTGTTTCTTGTCTATATTACTCATGTCTAAGTTTTGTATCTCAACTTCTATTTTTGATATTATAATCATTATCAATAATAACAATATTAATGCAATTGTTCCTAATAAAATATAAAAAACTAATATCAAAATAAACCACTCCTATCTATTAGAGTATTTTGTATTAGTTTTTCCATTTATTACTATTTTAATCATTACAATTATTATTTCAATTATTTAATTCAATTCATTCTTAGTATTTCTATTATTTTTTCATCTATAACCGCATCTAGACTTGTACATTTTTATTTTTTTCTACAGAAATATCTCCAAATAGGTTTTCTTGGCTTGTAATTACTTTGCTTCTTCTTGATAATTCTAATAATCCAGAAAAAGCTGTTACAACTTCTTCTTTTTCACATTTTTTTAAAGAGAAGAGTGCATTAAAAACAAACTTAGGTCTATTTACAAGTTCTCTAAGCATTTCTTTTACCTTGCTTGCAACAGTATATTTATCTGTTATCGCTATCTTTTCAATATTACTTGCATTTTGATTTACCTTCTCTTGATTTACTCGAACAACATTTGAATACGCATCTATAATCAGTTGTTTATCATAATCTCTTTCAAGTTTCTGTTTAGGTAATTTAATTTCGTCTGGAGTTTTATAAAATCTAACAGAATTTTCTTCATACATAGACTTTAAAGTTTTTGTAATTTCTTTATATTTCTTATACTCAATAATTCTTCTTAACAATTCCTCTTCCGAAATTTCTTCACTCTCTTCATTATCACTCGGTAATAAACTCTTTGATTTTAAATATATTAGAGTCGAGGCCATAACTAGAAATTCACTTGTTACTTCCAAATTCATCTCTTCCATTTTGTTTATGTACTCAATATATTGGTCTGTAATCTCGCTTAATTTAATATCATTTATATTCATTTTATTCTTATCTATTAAGTGGCACAATAAATCTAGTGGTCCTTCAAAATTTTCTATCTTAATAGCATATTTATTTGTTTCTAATGTTAATATATTTGGCATTTTTCTTCGTTCCTTTAATCATCTAATAACTCTATAGCTTGTCTAATATTGCTAGTCTTATAACCTTTTTTTAATAAATATTGAATAATAGCCTCTTCATCCATTTGATTTTGCTTTTTCATTATTATCGTTTTTGCTGATTTTGTCTCGTAATTTTCCATTTCTTCATCATGACTATTTATATAATCCTCAATCAAATCATTTGGGATTCCTTTTGACATAAGCTTATATCTCACTTCTTTTAAAGAAAGATTGTTTAGAGCCATAAATTCATTAATAGCTCTTTCTATGTAATTGTTATCATCAATATATCCGTTTTCTTCTAGCTCTTCTATTATATCATGTAACATTTCATTTTCAATAGCATTGTAAAATTTATTTTGTACTTCTTTTTTACTTCTTTTCTTATATAAAACATACTTTAAAACTTTTGATTTTTCTTTATCATATTCTTCAATCGTATACATATTATTCCTCTTTCATTAGCATTTTACTATAAACATTTGACAGTCGCAAGTTCTATTCAATATTTTTTTCTTTATATATCTCTGCAACCTTAAACAAAGCTAAAATTAAATCGTTAAATTGGATATCTTCCGCATAAAAATTTTGTTTTCTATATTTTTCCCACATTTGCTGCAGTCCATCATCATATTGCATTTCTTTTATAATATTTTCGCAATCATTTACTATATTTAAAGTTTCTCTATGCATTGCTGTCTCTCTTATAGCCTGTCTCAATATAATTGAATTTATATTTTTATATTGTGTATTTATAAGCATATAAACATCATAAAAGTCTCTTATTCTTGTCGTTAATATATTTCTTCTTATAATTGTTTCAAATTTTTCTGCAATTATTGTTTCTAAATTATATGACCATATTTGAATCTTTCTATCTTCTAACATTAATTCAAAACTATATCTTACTTCCTTATATGTTATCTTGTCACCAGTTGTAATATCAATTCTCATAATTACAGGCAATTCATTATTATATTTTGCTTCTATTGAAGCTCTATATCCACCATATTCATCCTTTTCCCTTATTTTCTCAACTTTTTTCAAATTTAAAATAACATTATCCTTTATATCTAATTCGCATATTTCTTTTAATATACATGTTATATTTTCTTCATCTAGATTAAAGCCTTTAATCGTGGTATCCATATCCATTGTAGTTCTACTGTCTATCCCCAGCATTGCTGATATTAATAATCCACCCTTTAATATAAAATTATCTCTGTATTTTGATATAGAAATTCTTTCTAACAGCCTCTCCAGCATATATGTTTGTAAAACTGCTTGTGCTGCAATTTTATCTTTCTTAGCAATATTATTTATAATTGCCTTAAAACTATTTGTATTTCGTTCCACTATAAAACCTCCGAATAATATCTAATAATCTTTTCAATCCTAAAAATTTTAGCATATTTCATTAGAAGTATATAATTACTATCTTTTTGTGAAAAGTATTCTTTTACTGCCATGTTTAGTATTTGTGGATCCATTTTATTTCTAGATTTTATAATATCACATATTGTTCTTTCTTTATTATATATTCTTATCTTTGTACCATCTTGTAATTCTTTTATTTCGATTCCAATCATATAGTATTTATTTTCTATATAATGTACATTTATTAGTTCATCATGCACGGTTATATTCCTTGGAAAAGTTAAATCAAGTTTCAACGGAGTTCTATCCGTTAAATTATGAAAATATAAAGCTGTATTATATGAAAAAATACCTTTTTTATATCTCTCACCAATTACAAAAAACTCATTAACATTTCTTTCTTTCTTAACATAAATTCCTCGTGCAACTTTTTCTATATAACCACTCTTTTCTAATTGATTTATATACTGTAAATGAATATTTTTTTTCCTTAGTTCTCTTGAAAGTAATATTCCATTATTTTCTTCTATTATCTTTTTTATCAGCTCAACATTACTCATAAATATCACCGCCTTGATTTTCTTACCGATATTATACAATATTTCGGTACAAAAATCAATACAATATATTTTCCTGTGTTATTCTCTAAATTCAAAAATAGGGAAAAAGAATTCTAAATTATATTTTTTAGAATATTTTCCCTATCCTTAGTTATTACTCACCATCATCTATATTTACTTTTACTCTTCTTCAGTTGGTTCTGTTTCCTGTTCAGCATCTACTTCCATTTCGTCACTTAAGCTCTTTTCGAATGCTTCGTTGAATTTTGCTCTTACTTTCTTCTCAACTTCTGCCATTATTTCAGGGTTTTCTTCAAAGTATTTTTTAGCATTTTCTCTACCTTGTCCGATTCTTGTTCCGTCATAAGCAAACCAAGAGCCACTCTTTTCAACTATGTCTAAGTTTACACCTAAATCTAGTATATTTCCAGATTTTGATATTCCTTTTCCATATATGATATCAAATTCAGCCTCTCTGAATGGAGGAGCAACTTTGTTCTTTACAACTTTTACTCTTACTCTGTTTCCAAATACTTCTCCATCTTGTTTTAAGTTTTCTGTTTTTCTTATGTCTAATCTAACAGAAGCATAGAATTTTAAAGCTCTTCCTCCTGGAGTTGTTTCTGGATTTCCAAACATTATTCCAACTTTTTCTCTTAATTGGTTTATAAATACTATTGCAGTATTTGATTTATTTAATACACCAGCTAATTTTCTTAAAGCTTGTGACATTAATCTAGCTTGAAGACCAACATGTGCATCTCCCATGTCTCCATCTATTTCAGCCTTTGGAACAAGTGCTGCAACAGAGTCTACTACTATAATATCTATGGCACCACTTCTAACAAGAGCCTCTGCTATTTCAAGTGCTTGCTCTCCTGTATCTGGTTGTGAAACTATCAAATTATCTATATCAACACCTAAGTGTTTTGCATAAACTGGATCTAATGCATGCTCAGCATCTATAAATGCTGCTTCTCCGCCTCTCTTTTGGCATTCTGCAATCATATGTAATGCAAGAGTTGTTTTTCCTGAAGATTCAGGTCCAAATATTTCTATTATTCTTCCCTTTGGAATTCCACCAATTCCTAAAGCAACGTCAAGGCTTAAAGCTCCTGTTGGTATAGATTCTACATTCATTGCTGTAAAATCTCCAAGCTTCATTACAGAGCCTTTTCCAAATTGTTTTTCTATTTGACCTAATGCTGATTCTAGTGCTTTTTTCTTTTCACTGTTTTCTAAACTCATAAATTTTTCCTCCTAAATTTTGAAATAATAATATTTTAGTTATCCCCCAACAACTATTAAACATATGTTTGCGTTTTCTATGTGACTATTATATATCAAATTTAAAATTTGTCAATAGTTTTTTCAAACATTTGTTTTATTTTTAATAAAATATTTTAATCAATCTTTTCTATTTTTTAATATTGTTACTTTTTGATTATACCTTCAAAATAAACTTTTAAATTTTTTCTAGCAATATTTTCAAAATTTATCTTCTGTACCAGCCTTCTATTCCATAAAAAGTTGAATAATTGTTTGGCTCCACTGTTCCAACCATTGATTGTGTTGATATTGTTATATTTTTGCTTCTATATAAACCTACAAAAGGAACATCTTCTTTATACAAACTATATATTTTTTGATATATTTCTTTCAATTGTTTGTTTTCTTTAGTTATACTTGCATTATGCATTAATTCAGACATAGAATCACCACTGTAATTTGATATATTTCCTGCAGAGAAATAGTACGTTAAATCTGGACTATAACTAGTATACACTCCAGTTAATAGTATTTGGTAGTTTCTATCGTCAACATATTTATTATATTTTTCGTTAGAAACTTTATCCAATTTAACATCTATTCCTATTTCTTCTAGTTGTTTTTCTATTAGCTCTGCAACAGCAACGCGTGATTCGTTTGTTTTATCTACCGATATTTTTAGTCTTAAAGTTTTTGTACGCCCTCCAATATTTTTCTTCCATCTGTTATTAATATAAGTCCAGCCTCCATCTTCTAGTACTTTCTTTGCTTGTTCTGCATTATAACCAGAGCTTGCAGTGTTTTCTGTATATAAAAAGTTGCCATAATCTAAAGGATAATCTGCTACTGAATTTTGATTATTGTATACTGATGAAACTATATTACTTTTGTCAATCGCATAGCTTATAGCCTGTCTTACTTCTTTAAACTGCATAAGTTCGTCCGCGCAATTAAAACTTAAAAAATCAAACTGTCTTCCCGGATATTCTATCTTGTTAAATCCAATTGTGCCAATGTACTCTTGGAAATTTGGATTTGATGTATTTATTAAGTCAATATTTCCTATTTTAAAACTGTTGTACACTTCACCCATAGATGAATATAAATTTATTTTTATATTGTCTAATTTTAATTCTGTTACGCCTGTAGTGCTCTTCCATTTATCAAACTTTGCAAGTGTTACATTATTACTACTAATATTTGTAATCTTGTATCTTCCTGTTCCAATTGGCATTTTACTACTTGTAAAAAAATCTTCTCCATAATAATAATTGCTAGACATTATCGGAAAAATCAAATTATACTCGAAAAACGGAATATCACTATCCAATGTTATTTTTAAAGTAGTTGCATCAATTACCTCAGTTTCTGAAATGTGTGCCACATTATAGCTATATACTGAGTTTCCCTTCTTTAGCAAATCTATTGTAAATGCTATATCTTTAGCAATAAAAGGTGTATTATCATGCCATACAGCATTAGAAACAGTTTTTACAACATAAATTTTATCACCCGTTTTTGAACATTCCTTTGCAAGGCAAGGCTCCAATTGATAATCTTTTGTCAAATTAAAAAGTGGTTCATAAATAAGAGTATCAATATTAATAATGTCTTTATTTTGAGTAATTAATGGATTCATAGTATCGTAATTTGTAATTCCCATACGCAAATCTCGAATAATATTTTCTTCAACCACAGTGGTAGAATCTTGATTATTTTCTTCTTCTTTATTTTGATTATTATAAATTCTATAACCTGCATATGCTATAATTCCAACTGCAAATATTATAAAAATATACTTAAATATACTACTAACTTTCATTATTCGTAATCCTTTCTCCATGCTAATAATACATTAAAATAATGCCAATTTCAATACCTTTATTGTATTATTTTTTCTTAATGGAATTATTTTTAACAAAATAATTTCATATATAAAAAGCACACAAAAAGGACATGTTTATTATCCATGCCCTATTATTTATCAACTTAAAAATACTCTATTTTCTAGACTCTACAATAAGTTTTATACCAGTTCTTTCTTCGCCTTCTACTTCCACTTCTGCAAATGCTGGTATACATATTAAATCGACACCTGCTGGAGCAACGAACCCTCTTGCAATAGCTACTGCTTTCACGGCTTGGTTTAATGCACCTGCACCAATTGCTTGCATCTCTGCCTTGTTAGATTCCTTTACCAACCCTGCTATAGCACCTGCTACTGAATTTGGATTTGATTTTGATGAGATTTTTAAAACTTCCATTTTTATCCTCCTAATATTTTATTTTTTTGTATGTTTAAGTACAGTTATATTTATATAATATTTCGGAGTAATTGTCTATATATTTTTGGTATTTTTTTACAGTTTTCATCGTGTTATTTTTGCATTTTTCGTCATTTATTTTCTTACAACTCTCATAATTTTCTCAACTCGACAGCTTTCGTCATTTATCTCGAAAATGCAACCATTTAGCATGCAGTTACCATCTGCCAATTTGTATTTTTCTGGAAGCGTTGTTTCAAATCTCTTTAAAGATGCCGATACATCCATTCCTATTACTGATTTCTTTGGTCCAGTCATTCCTATGTCTGTTATGTATCCTGTTCCTTTTTCTAATATTGTTTCATCTGCTGTTTGAACATGTGTATGTGTTCCAAACATAGCCGTTATTCTGCCATCTAAATAGTATCCCATTGCAATTTTTTCAGCTGTTGCTTCTGCATGAAAGTCCAAAATTATAATATCAGCCTTTCCTTTTACGGCATTTAAAACATCATTCATCTTCAAAAATGGATTCTCAGATAATACATTCATATCTGTTCTACCAATTAAATTTACAACACATATTTTTTTACCTTTACAATCAAAAATTCCATATCCGTGTCCTGGAACATTTGGTGCATAGTTTGCAGGGCGCAAAAGTTTAGGGTCATCAGCAAAAGAAAATATATCCTTTTTGCCCCAAGTATGGTTTCCCATTGTAATTGCATCAACTTTCATTTCTTTCAACTCATTAAATATTTTAGTTGTAATTCCCATTCCACCAGCCGAATTTTCTGCATTTACTATTACAAAATCAATCTTTTCTTGTTCTCTTATTTTAGGTAAAGTGTCTTTTAATTTCTTTACTCCATTCTCTCCAACTAAATCTCCAATTGCTAAAACTCTCAATGTTATTTTCCTTTCTATTTTAAACTCATTCTCATTTTATCTGCTAACGTTAATTTAATCGGTTCTGGTTCTTCAACCTCAACTCTTTCATTCCTAATTACATTCATTGCATTAAAATGAGAAATTTTATCAAACTCACTTTGACCAACAATAGCTTTTATTTTATGTATAGCTGGCTCAATTTTGGTATATATTGAATTAGGCCTATGCACATCAGATCCTAAAAAATGTACTAAATTATTTTCTAACATTTTTTCAACTATTACCTGTGCTTTCTTTCCATATTGCCCTATTATGCTTCCATAATTAGACTGCATTAACACACCTTGGTTTGCTAATTGATATATAATTTCCGGCTCTTCTTGTGTAAATGTATACCTTTCTGGATGTGCAAGAACTGGAACGTAATTTGCAGAAAGAATTGAATACACAAAATCCTCAATATTAATTGGCTTAGCATTCATAGGAAACTCAAATAACACATATCTTGAACCATTTATTGTTGAAGCTTTGGCTTCTTTTATTAAGCTTATTATTTTATCAGTAAAATAAATTTCACTTCCTAAATACAAACTAAGACCAATCTTTTTTTCTTCTAATCCGTATTGAAGACCATTTAGCCAAGCTTTTCTATCAGCTTGGCTTACTTCATAATAATTTTCCATATAATGTGATGTAGATATAACTCCATCAAAACCGGCACTACTTGCTTCTTCAAGCATTTCTAAAGATTCCTTTAGTTCTCGTGCACCATCGTCAATTGCTGGAATTATATGAGAGTGAAAATCAATCATAATTTCTCATGTCCTTTTCTAATTATGCAAATTCAATTGAAAACAATTAACTTTAAAATTAAATATTATTCAACTTTAATCTCTCTTTGTATCATTTAAATTATTTTTTTCCTGTTGTAAATATTCATTTACTTGTCTTAAAATTTCTTGTGTTTTATCTGGAGCAACGTCTTCGCTATTTTCAGCAACAACACGCTTCTTTTCTGTTTCTTCCTTTACCTGTTCTTTTTCATCTACCTTTCTTTCGGTTTCTTTATCCATAAAATCTTTTTTTGTAGATGAATAACCAGCATCACGTTTTCCCCTTGTTGCTAATTGCGAGCCACCATAATAATATGCTTTCTCATATCTTTTTGCATCAATTGGAACTTTATTTAAAACAACACCTGCTATTCTTCCACCAACATTTTTTATGCTTTTAATTGTTTTTTGCAAATTTGCTTTTTTAGTAAACTTGTGTGCTGTTACAACAATAGTAGAATCAACAATTCTAGATAAAATTACAGCATCTGTTACAAGTTCACATGGTGGAGCATCTACTATTATTATGTCACATTGTGACGAAAGTTTATCCAATAATCTTTGCATTTGTGGTGTTATAAGAAGTTCTGATGGATTTGGTGGTACATTTCCTGCAGAAATAACATATAAACCTTCAATTTCAGTTCTCTGTACATACTTTTCCATGTCAGATAATTCTGCATTTTTATCATTTTCTGCTAAATAATTAGCAAGTCCTGGTCTAGGTGACACCCCAAATATCGAATATTGTCTTGCTTTTCTCATATCTGCATCTATCAAAATAACTTGTTTTCCTGCCTGTGCAAACGTTACTGCTAAATTAGCTGCAACCCAACTCTTGCCTTCACCTGGTAATGTTGATGTTATAAGTATAGATTTTAGCCTTTTATTAACATTCATAAATTGTATATTTGTTCTCAAAGTTCTAAAAGTTTCTGATATAGGAGACTTTGGATTTCTAAAAGTTATTAACTCTTTTTTCATTATTTTCTACCTCCCTTTCTGCTTTCAGAATTATCAAAAGGTATTGAAGCAAGAACAGATACTCTACAAGTCTTTTCTATATCTTCAGTTGTTTTAACAGTTGTATCTAGCATATTATCTAATAATACATATATTACAGAAACAACAATACCTATACATGCAAATATAAGTACATCTTTAGTATGATTTATATTTGATGGAATATCATTTTTTTCAGCAGTATCAACTACATGCACGTTATCTATGTTATAAATTTCTTTTACTTGTTCAGAGAATACATTTGCAACTTCGTTTGCAATTTTTGCAGCAGTTGCCGGTTCCCCATTGGTTACAGAAATTTTAATAACCTCTGAATCTGACACAACTTTTACAGTAATACTATTTTTAAGGGCCTGGTCAGATATATCAAGTCCAAGATTATTAATAACCTTTCTAACAACTTTATCACTAGTTGCAATTTCTCTGTAAGTAGAAATAAGTTTTGAGTTTAAATTTACATCTGTTGCTGTTATTGATGTCGGCAATGTTGAATCCTTTCCTGCTGCCAACACAAGTGTTGTTGATGATGTGTATTTTGGTGTAACAAAACATGTTGTGTATGCAATTCCCATTACTATAAATATTAAAACAATTAATATTATTTGTACTTTTCTGTGCCAAAAGAGTGAAATCATTTGGCTTAAATCTAGCTCTTCCATATATACTCCTTTTTCCTTTTTTTGTTTTTTCTTTTGAATTAATTCTGTCTAAAATATTATATAAAAAATAACGAATAGTTTCAATAGTTTTTCGACTTATTTTGCAATATTTTTACTCCCGTTACTGCAAAGTATAGAAAATAACAATCCTAATACTGTCCCAATTGCAGTTGAAGTATATAAAACTCTATAAATTTCTTTTACAAAAATTTGAACTATTACAGATATATTTTCATTTAAAACAGTTAAACTTTGTATTCCTAAAAAATGTTTTTCAAGTATTATTCCTAATATATTTACCCCTGCAATGGTAAACGCTATAATTGCAATAAATTTTAGAACATTTCTTATATTCTTTATATTTAAGATAATTAATGCAACTATGTTTACAATTAATAGTATTACTACCATTATAAATATTTTAGGTATTACATTTTTTACTTTCCCAGTAATACTTGAAACTGTCTTAACAATTGAATTTGAATACGAAACTGAATTTGCGTATGAGTTAATTATTGCATTTTCAAAATTTTGTATTTGATTCTCAGTAGTCTTATTTACCAAAACCTTATTATCTTTAATATATTTTCTTATATTATTATCCAATTTTTCTCTTATAGTACTTGTATCAATTTTAAATTCTTCATTATTCAATATTGCATGAACTATAGAATTTGTATCCTCTTTTACTTTATCTAAATCATATATTTCTTCAAACACACTGCTATCCATTCCAGATTGCATTATATAATTTTCAAAACCATCATTTACAGTATCTTCTAGCTTTTCATAATAATTATTTTGTTCCATTTGCATTTTCCAATAATCCTCATTTAGGACTTTATTTTGTAAAAAAGAAACAGCCACAATTGCAATAATTAATGCAACCATTATAAATGATAGTATGTACGATATTATATTTTTTACCATTAAAATATGTCTCCTTCTATTAATTTTGAATATGTTACAAATCTGTGAGTCGCATGCCCTATACTGTTTGAAGGATAACATGTATATAACATTAGTATTTCTTCATCTTCCTGTAGATATACGGCACTTGTGTCTGATTGATCAACTATTTTTGTTTCATAAATTTCATATGTAAAATTTCCATAATCAGTTTTTATTTTTATTTTATCTCCCACATTAACCGTATACAAATACTTTAAAAATCCACCAGTATCATGTGCCATGCAAATTATAGAGCCACCTTCACCGGGAAAATAAGACACAGATTGCCCTACACCTTTTCTTAATATTGAAAGAGAATCTCCATAATAAAGTCCCAATTTTACATTAATAGAATCAATATATAAAGTTCCATACTTTTCACCCCATGCTGGGTAATGAGTCAAATTTTTATTTTCTAAGTCAATCTTAATAGCTTCGTTTTCCGTATTATTGTTCTTATCGCTTACTGACACCAAATTAATTAGTGCAATTGCCTGCATAAGCTGGTCGCCAATAGAAAGCCTAATAGCAACGCATATAATAACAATAAATATAAAAGCAACTATTATATTATTAATAGTTGCTCCTAATATATTCTTTATTTTTTTCATATTATTTTGATGTTACTTTTTTTGCAACTAGTACAGCAACGGCAATTAATGCTATTCCAGAAACTACTATATATGGAACATATGATGTTCCTGTTTGTACTAAGTTTGTACTTTGTCCAACTTTTGCTTCAATTAAAGATGTTCCATTAGCATCCTTTATTTGAAGTGTGTTGTCAGCAGAAATGTAGTTAATTTTAACATTTGTAGCTGCTTCAATTTTATCTATATTTGCACTTATTTTGTTTATAGCATCTGAAGAAAACTTTGATACATCAGCTGTATTTTGGCTTTCAACTGTTTTTACTATTTCAGCAACATTTGTTTTAACAACAGATACTTGCTCATTTGTTAATTCATGTGAGTTTAAATATTGTTTTAAAGCTAGTAATTGGCTTTCATTTGCTTTGTATGTTTTGCCACCTACTTTTACTGATACTCCTTCCATATAAGAATATAAATCATCATTTGCTGCAGCATTTACTACTGTTGTTAATGCTACTAATACCATTGCTATTAAAGCAACAATTAACATTGTTTTGTTAAGTTTCATTTTAAATTTCTCCTAAATTATTTTTCTATACTATATCATTAAATAAAATAAATTTCAATATTTTTTGATAATTTTTTTATTTAATTTGTATTGAACGATATCTTATATAACATATAATTCCAATTATTCCTATAATCAATATAGTTACTGGAATAGAAAATTCTCCTGTTTGCGGGATTTTACTTATAGCCGTTGAACTATCAGCCTTTTCTTTATCGACTGGCGTCACAATAATTGTGTTTTCTTTCTTATCATTGTTAGGATTGTTTTTATCATCTGTATTGCTTGGTCTTTTATTATCATTTTTATTATTGTTATCATTTCCGTTATTTTTGTCATCATTTTTACCATCATTTTTATTATCGTTTTTGTTATTATCTATTTCATCTTTATTATTGTCATTATTTCCAGAATTATTACCACCATTATCTTCTGTGTTTTGTTCAATTGAAAATGTAATTGTTTTATTTAACATTATTGTAGACTCGCCATCAGAAAAAGTCAAATTTGTTATAACAACATCCGTTGTATTAGCAGTTACTCCTTCTTTCACTTTCAATACTATTGTTGCAACATTTCCCGCTTTAGCATTTGTAGTAGTTGAAACGAACTTTCCTGTTTGAGCCTCGTATGAAACCGCCTCCCAATTTTCAGCTTGTTTAATTGTTACACTTTCAAAAACATTGCTATCATATTCAATTTTTCCTTCATAACCAAGAGTTCCATCTCCATTGTATGAATCTAAATTCACTTGTATTTCTATTTTTTTTGTATTTTTGCTAATTTTTGTACTATTACAAACAATTCCAACAGAACACGACAAACTGTCAGCATAGCTTATTATTGCAGAACTCAAAATTAGAATAATACTAAAAAAACAAATTAATAATTTTTTCATTTTTCTTTTCTCCTTTACTTTTGTTGTGTAATTATTTTTACAAATTTCATTATATCCATAATATTTATATATCCATCTTCATTTAAATCTGAAGCAAGAATTTGTAAATTATTTAAGTTTGAGCTTCCAATTACATGTTTCTTTACTTTCATTAAATCCATAATATTGGTTTTTCCATCTCCTGATGGATCTGCCTTTACAATTATTCTATAATTTTTTTGATTTATACTTAGTATATCTCCTGTTCCAATCAGTGTATTCTTTTCAATTTGCATACCATTTCTATAAATATTTACTTGACTAGTATTTAAATTCTGTATAAATTTTTCCATTGTTGTATTTGTTATAACATTATTTATTTTATCATCTTTTACAGTGTAAACATCACTAATCTTTTCTGGTTCTTCGGGTTCAATTATAGGCTCATAGTGTATATTTAATGTTATATAATTATAATCTGAATCTTTCATTGTAAAAGCCAAATCTTGCTGTTCTAACGCTGTTAATTTTACAATCATAAAACTCATATCATTTGCTATTTCATATGTTATGCCCGGTTCCATTTGAAAGCTCACATCATCCACGTAAATCTTACTATCTTTATTTTGCAACTCTTTGAAAATTGAAGTAAATACTATTTTTACATCTTCTGTTTCTAATTTTTCAGTTATATTTAAATTATAAATTTGATTATATATCGTAACTTTAAGTAAATTTGTAAGTGTATCTATTGGTAATGTATCTATAATATGGTTTGCATCCAAATACAAATATTTAATACTACTATTATTATTAAAAACTGATATATCCTGAATTTCATTTTTATTCAAATTTAAATTATATAGCTCACTTAAGCCATCAATATTCTCTATATTGTCAATTTTATTATTGCTTGCACTCAAGATTTCTATGTTTTTTAAATTTTGTATTCCATTTAAACTTGTTAATTCATTATAATTCAAATTCACTTTTTTTACTGAATTATTTGTTTTAATGTTTGCTATTGTACTAATCTTATTTCTGCTAATATCTAGACTTTCTAATGACTCAATTTTAGTTATCTCATCACAGTTAATAATCTTATTCCCAGAGATAGACAAATCCACTAATTTTGTTAATCTAGATATTCCTGTTAGATCTTCAATTTGATTATTATCCAAATACAAATATTTTAGTTTAGTTAAATATGTTATATCTCCAATTCCATTTATTTTATTATTGCTCAAGTTTAAATTTTGTAGATTACTCAATTTATTTACAAATGCTGTATTTGATATATTATTGCTACTTGCACTAACCTTTGTTAAGCTTGTAAAATTATTAAGTACACTTAAATCTTCAATTTCATTCCAATCAAGATAAATCCACTCAATATTCTTATTCTCAAAAAGTTCAAGTCCATTTAAACTTTTTATATTTTTTCCTGCTAGATTTAATTGTTTTCCACTAGCAAGTGAATCAGATGTAATTTTATCTATATCAGATAATAATATACTGTTTTTCGTATCATCATTTTCAACTTTTTTTATTATTTCTAAAATAGCATTTTTTAGATTTTCATCCTCAAAGTAACTTGTTACGTCTTGGTCTGTATTTGCAAAAGAATTAATGCTAAATAAAAAAACAATAAAAGAAAAAGTTAACAATATTATTCTTTTTATTTTTCTTTGCATAAGAAAATCCCTTTCTCACATAATTCTACATTATCTCATGTAAATTATATAAAAAAGAGAAAAAAAGGTCAATAATTGTAACAAAATTGTAATTTAATTGAAATACAGTTAAATTTTTAAAACACTATAATAAAATTTTAACGTGTATATCATTTTGTTTTTCAACAAAAATATGAATATCTTATCTTTAATATTTCCATAGTTATTTTCTTTTATTATTTTATAAAACTCTTTCATATTCACTAATTTATCTATTTCAATTCTTATTATCGATTTATTTTCATTTTTTATACTATTCAAGTAAGTTTTCATAATTCGAAAATAATTTCTTTTCTGATTTTTTTCAATCATCTCTTGGGGTATATTCCAATTTTCTAATAGCTCTACATGGCACTTATTAAGTCTTAAATCTAATTCTAATTGATTAGCATATTTTTTATTTCCAAGTGTTTCTCTATTTCTTTGAACATAATGATTAAACGCTTTATTTAATATTAAAAATTTTCTAGTTTTTCTTAATACTCTACAATTAAATTCTGTATCTTCTATTCTTGATAAATTCAATTCGAATATGAGGTTATTTTTTTCCAAAAACTGTTTCCTATATAATTTATTCCATGCATATCCAATTGTTTTTAACAGATTTTCATTTATCTCTATTTGTTTTATATCATCGTCACATTCAACATTAACTTCTTGAGATAATGTATTTTTATATTCTTTTTTTAATTTTCCATTTGCCTTTTCAAAATCCACGTAAAATCCACAGATAATTACATCTTTACCTTCCGATCTGCTCATCATCTCTTCAATCATTGTACTTTCTATATAATCATCTCCATCTATAAAACATAAAAAATCTCCACTTGCATATTTCATTCCTTCATTTCTTGCTGATGAAAGCCCCCCATTTTCTTTATGTATAACTTTAATTCTACTATCCTTTTGGGGATAATTATCTATGATTTTTGAAGAATTATCTGTACTGCCATCATCTATAATTATAACTTCTATTTTCTTATAGCTTTGTTTTATTATTGAATCAATACATCGATTAATATATTTTTCAATATTATAAACTGGAACAATTATGCTAACTAAATTATTCATATTCTTATCCTTTCTTAATTTTATTTATAGCAGGAATAAATAAATTCTTTTTTATATATTCATATTCCTCAGTATTTTTATACACAAAATAATATAATATTATTGCTATTAACATACAAACTATTCCCTTTATTAAAAAAATAAATATATTAATTTTTTGACATCTCTCAAAAACAATAGTACAAATAAATATTATTATAATTGTAATAATAAAATTCTTCCCATTATTTTTGAAATACTCCTTAACATCTTGATGAAAATGCACCTTATATAATATAATTGGCTCATACCATATATTAGTCATTACTCTTGCTAATATAGTTGCTAATACGATTCCAAAAACTCCAAATTTTTTTCCCAACACTATAGAAAATATAATATTTAAACCAGCTGTAATTAAAATTATATATTTAGTATTTTTAAATAAACCAGTAGTTTCTCTATATACCCAAATAGGATTTAATATTCCTTTTATATAAAATAGTAATACAATTGCATAAACAATTTCTTTTTCCAATACATATTCATTACCAAAAGCAATCAATATAAAATCATTAAATAAAATAATTAATTCTATTGCACACATTCCAAACATTATGTTGCAAATCATATTTATTACCTTAAATACTTTAAATTGTCTATCTTTATTCGACTTCGCTACCAAATTTCCTACACTTGCTGTTAAAGCATTAAAAACAATTGTAGTAAATGCCTCTATTGCAGATATTACAATCAAATAGTTTGAATAATATCCAACCCACACTGTGCCAACAAGTATAGAAATTAGAATATTGTCTGTATTATTAAGAATAACTCCTCCTATTTTATAATACAGCATTGATTTCATATTTTCAAATATTTTTTTTCTTTCATCTTTCGGTAGTTCCGATTTTTGTTTTATATAAGGATACATCTTTTCAGTAATTATAGCACCAACAATATTGGTAATAAGTGTACTTAATATTTGAACTATCAAATAAAAAATAAAATTTCTAGTTAACAGTAATATTACAATTTGCAATATGCATTGTATAAAATATATAATAAAATTATATATTTTTATTATATATAATTTCTGATTTGCATTCAGTATAACTGTTCTGCTTGCAAAAATATAAGAGGCTACTGTATTGATTAAAAATAATAGATAATACACATTAATATGTTCTATCTCAACTGAAGTATTTACCAAATATTTTATAAATGGAACTAATCCTATGCCTATTATAAAAATTGTTATTGCAACAATATTATATATTTTTTTATAAAAATTCATAAGTTCTGAAATTCTTTTTTGATCATTTTCAGCCAAAGGTTTATACATACTATATATAATAGCACTTCCCATTCCTAGTTCTGCCACAGATAATATTGTTATTACGTTTGAAAACAGGCCATTAATTCCAGTATATTCTGCCCCTAAAATTCTCACAAAAACAATTTTTGTTCCAAAATTCAAAATTAGTGTTAATATTTGACTTACTATTCCCAAAATAATATTTTTAGTTGAATTATATATTCTTGACTCTTTCATTGCTTACTTTCCCTAATTACCTCTTCAATTTTTTTGTATTTAATATCAAAGTTTATAACATTATCTTCAATATTCTCATTTTTCAAAAAATATTCAATATTATTTATTATATCTTCATTCGAAAAATCTTCAGATATTAACTTTATATTTTTGTAATTTTTTAACCAAGTGTAATACGTTGATTCAATCTTCCCATTCGAGTTCGGAAAAACAATACATGGAGTTCCAGTTATTACGCAAAATATCATTCCGTGCAACCTGTCAGTTAAAACAACTTTTGACTTTTTGAAAGTATTCCAAATCTCACTTAGATATTTTTCTCGTTCATTTTCTGTAATACTAACTTTTCCTACATGTGTGTCTTTAAAATATAACAATTCTTTATATTTCAATGTCAATAAATCTATAATTTCCTGTTTTCTCGTTTGATTAATTTTATTTTCATTGTCATTTCTAAAGCAAATAGTAATATTCTCTCTTTTAAGTTTTGGTTCTTTTTTATTTAAAGATAAAACAATATCAGGTGCTAAATAAATATTATTTAGCTTAAAGTTTTTCTTCATTACATTAAATGATTTATTTTCTCTTGCAAATAAAACCAATTTCTTATTTCTTTTATAAACTTCTTTTGCTTTCTTTAATTTTTTATTTCCTAACTTATCTTCCGAAAAATCAATAGTTTGTGGGAAACAAACAACTGTATTTTTTTTAAATGTCTTTATAAATGCTTGTCTCATATCTTCTATTTCTTGATACAAGTTGCCAAAATTTCCACCACCAATTATTGTAATAACATCATCTTTGCCTATTACCCTTTTTAAAGATTTCATATTTTTATATGTCTCACTAATTGGAATCTCTATAACTTCATAATTAGGAAATTTTTCTTCCAAAAATTTCCTTTGTGCATACGTTATTGCCACATCCCCGAGATTTCCATAATCTGCCGCTAATGCTAAAACTATCTTTTTATCTTTCTTTTTATAATCTTTATAAATATCATTTCTTGATATATATTGAATAATTTTTTGTTTTATTTTTAAAGGTATAAGTCTTTTAATATTCATTTTTCCTCCATTATAATTTACCATCAAATAACTCTTCAATCTCTTTTATCCTATTTCCCATTTCAAAATTTACTTTTCTTTCAATTGCAAGTTTTCTATACTCTTCTCTCATCGTACTATCCATAATGATTTTCTTTAGCCCTTCATACAAAGCTTCTTCATTATTCTCTACAATTATTCCATATTTTCCTTTTTCTAAAATTTCATCCATTCCAGAACACCTTGTCGTTATAACTGGTTTACCAACAACCAAAGCCTCCGTTACAGCCGTACTATAACCTTCAATAAAAGATGCGCAAATATAAATATCTGCCGCATTTAAGTATTTATATGGGTTTTCTTTATATCCTAATAATTTTATGTTTTCTGATAGATTGTTCTTTTCTATATAATTCTCTATTTTATTTTTTTCAGGTCCGTTTCCCAGAATCCATAAATCACATTTTATTCCCTCTTCAATTAGTCTTTTAAAAATTCGAAGTAATCTGTCATACCCCTTACTCTTTACCAATCTTGCTATAGTAATAACCACAACATTACTATTATTAATATTTATTTCTTCCTTTGAAAGCTCTTCTATTTTATTAGTATCAATTAAATTTCTTATTATCTTCTCATTTTTTAATTCTATATTATTTATGTGATTATGAAAATTCTCTTGTGTAGTGTTTGCGACAAATACAGTTAGATCATATTTTTCATATGTATTATACAATTCTTTTTTTGTTCTATATGAAGACAAAAAATCTTTATCCTCTTTCATTTCTGTGTGGACCCAATTTATTAATTTAGTATTTTCATTTGAGCATCCACTTACGATTCTTGTAGATGGGCCTTCTAAGTAAGATACAATAATATCATATTCTTCCTTTATCATATATTTATATAATATTTTTCTTGAAAACAATTTAAAAATATGTATATTCCCCCTAAACATTCTTTTAAAAACATATCTATATTTAATATTACTATTTAAAAATTGTTTATTAACACCATAATCAAATATTGTCTGTACCGTAATATCATATTTTTGAGGATTTAAATTATTTACCAAATTTACTAGCACTTTCTCAGCACCACCACCTCCAAGTGTTGGTATAAAAAATAATATTCTTTTTTTCATTCTTTCCTTCCTTATTTATTAAAAATAGTTTTATATGGCAACAAGTTCGAGTCTACTGGTAACAACATACACATATAAGCAAAAAAGCAAATTACAACTAACGTACAAAATAAACTTCGCTGTCCTTTTTTCAATCCATTTATAAATTTAGGATATAGTAATAAGTTATATATTTCAAAATACATACTAAATCTTGAAATATATGTACTTTTTGTAGCTAAACATAGTACCAAAAAATTTATCATCGCAAAATTTATTAATATATTCATTTTTTTATCATTTTTATAGTTCATATAATACATAAAAGACATTATTATCGGTATAAACGCTACCAAAACTCTAAATATATTAACCCCATCATCTTCATTATTTATTGTTGTATAACTCTCATACCTTGTTCCACTGGTAATATTCTCAAATTTATCTAATATGCTATCTAATCTCATTGAAACTACTATCAATAAAATTATAATTATAAATATTTTTCTACCAAATGGACGTTCTTTAACAATAAAGTAGACTGGTATCATTATAAGTGCAGATATATGTATTGTACTGGCTAAAATCACACATATAAAATATTTTATAAAATTATCATTCCATATATATTTTATTGCCCAAAATAAAATAATGCTTGCAATCCATTGTCTCATACCATTAAAAGCAGAAAAATAAACCATCATTGTAATATATAAATACACACTTAATGTAAATGATTTAGAATATTTTTTTAAACAATATATAACCATACCTACATTGAATACACTAATAAAAAATATTACTACTTGTGGTTCCTTACTAATAACTCCTATTATCCATACAAGTATTGAAAAGCCTCTTTCAAATGGAATAAAATCACCGTATGAATTACTAATTAATATACTAAATGGAAAACTAAGAATTTTATTAAATGTATAATAGTATGTGCCAAAATCAGTTCCAACATTCCATCGTATCCCTGATACAATAATAAGCGGAATTGCAACTACTATACTATATAATATATTTGTCTTTTTTTCTGCCAGTGCAGATAATGCAACTACTAATATTAAAACAATTAAATAAATACACATATTTTCATTCTATTCCTTGTCTAAATTTTTCTTATATTCTTCAATAATATTGCTGTCAGTTATTACCTGTAATCTATCACTTTCTCCCACATACATCTTCTTGTTATAATATCCTAATATTTCATTTGTTCCTAAATACAATGTATATATTTTTTCACTGTTTTCTTGTTGTTGTGCTATGTCATCATACCATACTCCAATAGCAATCTGTTTATTTTCGTTATTATTCTCAACTGTATTTTCACTAAACAATAAATTCGAACAAAAAATCATAACTTTATTATCTTTTATTGTATTTTTTTCAACTATGGCATTTTCAACATTCATCATATATAAATCTGAATTTAAAAATTCATTATTAGCACATATAATTTTTTGTAATTTTTTTCCTTGCTTTATTCCGTCTTCATTTACTAAAAAAGCCATAGTTGCATTCTTAATACAGTTATTCTCTACTACTAATTTTTCTTTTATATTATCACAAGTCAATTTATTATACAATTCATTATATTGTATATTTACATTTTTACTATTTCCCATAATAATAATACTATTTAAGCAATTATATATTTTATTGTTACATATATATACATTATCAATATCTTGTGTACTATCCCAAGATTCTAAATTTATTCCACTCTGTGGACTTGTTCCTTTAATATTAAAAATTTCACACCCGTCTATTGTAACTTCATTTCCGTCTATTATAGAAATACCTTGCCTTCTACATTCATATATTCTTGTATCAATTATTCTTATTTCTTCTGATTTTAAAGATTTAGCAAAATAATTTGTAATAAATACACCATCTCCAGTACATTTTGAAATTTCCATATTCTTAATTACAATATTTTTTCCGCCTCTTATATCTATTCCAAATCCCCACTCATGCGTACTTTCACCTGAATATATGTGCTCTTCTTTGTCTCCTATAATTGTTCCGTTCCTTATTTCTACATTTTCAACTTCTCTCACAGTAAATATTGCATATCCTACCTTATCATTTTTCTTTTGAATTATTACAGAACCATTAAGATCAAATATTATATTAGAGCACATTATTATGCCTTTTTTTTCTTCTGTTTCGTTTACACCATATTGGGTAGATTGACCATCTACTAAATATATACCTTTTTTTAATTTTATATACTGTATACTATTTTCTTCTGCATATTTTATTGCACTATTTATCTCTTTAGTCGATTCTCTTTTTCCTAATTCATCTATATTAAAAAAATTGTTATTTATATATCCATCAATAGATATTGGCTCCCCATATATTTTTCTTCGCATATTATCTTCAAATTTTTTTCCTATAGTTGTTTTTTTTACTCCAATAATAAATATTAATACAAAAAAAATTATAACAAACGAAACTTTTAACACATTACAAATAACATCTTTCACAATTTTTTCTCTCCCTTATTACGGTTCAGTCTCTTTTTATGAATTTTAACATATACACAATTAGGTATAATACCTTTTATTATTGGTATAACAACATATATATAATAGCCGTAGTTCTATATGTAACATTTTATATCCTATGGCTTTTACTCTAGCCTCATTTATTCTATTACTCCATGTTCTTCTTTTGGCTGCCTCAATATTATTTCTCATTTTATACAGTGGTTCTTGTATATTGTATCCTTTATACCCTTTTTCATAAATTTTAAACCATAGATGATAGTCTTCTACTCTTAGCAATTTTTTATCTATTGTATATCCATTAACCTCCTGAATAATTTTTTTCCTTATCATACATGGTGCATGGCAAAAAGGAGAGCCTTTCACAAAATCATATTTGTCAGGTTTCTCTTTCATATTGCTCATTCCATATTCACCTGTCTCATCAAAATAAATCATATTAGAACTTACCATGGCATACTCCTTATGATTTTCTAGAAAGTTAAATTCTATTTCTAATCTATTCTTTGTTGAAATATCATCACCATCTTGTCTCGCAATATATTCTCCTTTTGCTTCTGTTAAACATCTATTTAGCGTATAATTAAGCCCCTGATTTTTTTGATTCTTTAATAATTTTATGTTGTTAGAATGCTTTTCAGCAAATAACTTAGCAATTTTATAAGTATTATCCGTTGATCCATCATCGCACATAATCAGTTCCCAATCTTTAAAGCTCTGGTTTAAGATAGAATTTATTGACTCTTCCAAATATTTTTCACAGTTATACACCCCCATTATTATAGAAACTTTAACCATTTTATCTCCTTTCTTCTACATACTAATTATTTAAAATAAATCTTTTTCATATCATCTCGTACATTTTTTATTGTGTACTTTTCTACAAATTCTTTCGAATTTTTTCCAAAAGTTCTCCCTAAATTTTTATCATTTTCTAACTTTTCAATGCAAAGCTGTATATATCTTTTTTTAGATTTTTTTTCTTTAACTAAAAAACCATTAACATCATTTATTACTAAATCTCTATTCCCCCTGCAATCAGTTGCTACTATAGGTAATCCTATATACATAGCTTCCATTAAATTCACAGGCAATCCTTCTTGTCTTGAAGTCGATACAGCTAAATCTGCAATTTTTAACAGCTTGGGAACATCATCCCTATATCCCAAGAATAATACGTTTTTTTCTAGATTTAATCTTTTTACTAACTTTTGACATTTGCCATGTAAACTATCATTTCCCACAAGTAGTAATTTCACTTTATTATTATCTTCAATAACTTTTTTTATAGATTTTATTAATAATTTTTGTCCTTTTCTCTTAGATATTTCTGCTGTGTATATTATCACAAAATCGTCTTCATTTATTTCTAGTGATTTTTTCAGTTTTTTCTTTTCATCTTCTGTCACTTCTATGTTAAACTTTTCTTCATCTAATCCAACTCCATGAACAAGATGTAAATCTTTTATTTTAAACTTTTTCTTTGCTAAATCATAATCTTCTTGCGTTATCGTTATTTGAGTATCTGTATATCTTGCCAACCATTTTTCAACTGGATAATATAACAACCAGTTTATTAAAGGTGCTCCTTTATAAAAATGATATCCATGTGCTGTGTATATTACTCGTGTTCCATTTTTTCTCGCCTTTTTTGCTGCTAATCTTGCAACTGCGCTTCCCATTGGTGTATGGCAATGTACTATATCAAATTTTTCTTCATTTATTATTCTTTTTAATTGCTTTATAGCTTTTAAGTTATCTATTTTGAAAGGATTTCTTCGTATACTAATTTTATGGTGTACGTCACAATATGGTATCTGTGCATCATCATCAGTTGCAACATGTACTTCATAACCATGTTCTTTAAACATTTTTAAGTATGGAAGATGAAACGTAGTTATATGTTTTGTTATTGTAGCTACAAATAATACTTTTTTCACTTTTAGTTAATTCCTTTCATTTTTTAACTTTGCTGGAACTCCTATATATGTTCCCTTTTCTTTTGTGTCTTTTACTACAACGGCTCCTGCTCCAATTATAGTTTCTGCTACTATATTTTTATTATTTATTACTGTTGCTCCTGCTCCAATGTGAGTTAATTCTCCAACTGTAACAGTTCCTGCAAGTGTTGCATTTGGTGAAATATGTACATAATCATTTATTATATTATCATGTTCTATTATTGCTCCAGTGTTTATTATACAGTTTCCTCCAATCGTTGCATCTGCATTTATACAAACATTTGCCATTATTGCTGTACCAGCTCCAATTGTTACACCTCTTGCAATTACAGCTGTTGGGTGGATTGCCGTATATAGCTTCAATTTATATTCATCATTTATTTTTTTTCTTAAGTAATTATTTCCAATAGCAATTATAAAGTAAGTATCTTCAGAAACAAATTTATGGCAATCGTTAATTTTTCCAATTACCTTATAGCCATAAACTTCTTTTTTACTGTTATCATCATCAAGAAATCCTATTATCTTGTCTCCACTTTTTTCAATTATATCTGCTATTACCTTAGCATGCCCACCGGCACCAATTATGACAACATTTTTAGACATTTACCTGATTCTCCTTATTATTGGTCTTGTCACTTTTTTCCCTATTCCCAGTGAATTTTTCCATTGTTGCATTTCCTTCTTGTGCTATTCCTTCTCTTTTGAATACTTTTGCTACTGTCATAAATATTATTTTCATATCATCAAAAAAAGTTATATGTTTTATGTACTGCAAATCATCATTAAACTTTTCTTCCCATGAAAGTGAATTTCTTCCACTTACTTGTGCAAGTCCTGTTAGTCCAGGTCTTACATCATGTCTGTGTTTCTGTTCTTCACTATACAATGGTAGATATTCAACTAGCAATGGCCTCGGTCCTACTATGCTCATGTCTCCTTTTAGTATGTTCACAAGCTCTGGTAATTCATCTAAACTTGTGCTTCTTAGCACTTTACCGAACTTCGTTAGTCTTTCTGAGTCTGGAAGTAAGTTTCCATTTTCGTCTTTTTTATCTGTCATTGTTCTAAATTTGTATAGTGTAAATATTTTTTCGTCTTTTCCGGGGCGTTGTTGTTTGAATATTATTGGGCTTCCTAGTTTTATTCTAACCAGTATTGCTACTACTAGCAACACTGGAGATAAAACTATTAGTGCTATTAAGCTTAATATAAAATCTAATATTCTTTTTATATATTTTGCGTACATAACATTTCCTTTTCTATTATTTCCATAAGTCTATTATGGTTTTGATAACTCTGTTTTGTTCTTCTTCTGTCATTTTTGTATCAGATGGTAAACATACTCCTCTTGTAAATAAGTCTTCTGATACTGCTTTGTCTGCAACTTTTATGAAATCACATTTTGCAAATACTGGTTGCATGTGCATTGGTTTCCATACTGGTCTTGTTTCTATGTTTTCTTTTTCTAATGCTTCCATTATGTCTAGTGGTTTTACTTTTGAATTTGCTTTTAATGTTATTACAGATAACCAGTGGTTTGGTACTGTGTCTACTGGTGTTGGTTGCATTTCTATATCTGGTATTTGTTTGAATGCTTCTTTGTATCTGTTGTATATGTCTGTTTTTTGTTTTATTCTTAAATCTATAACTTTTAATTGTCCTCTTCCAATTCCAGCTACTATGTTACTCATTCTGTAGTTATATCCTATTTCTTTATGCTCATAATGACGTGCTTTTTCTCTTGCTTGTGTTGACCAAAATCTTACTTTTGCGATTTTTTCTTCGTCTTCTGAAACTAACATTCCGCCACCACTTGTTGTTATTATTTTATTTCCGTTGAATGAGTAAATTCCGTATTTTCCAAATGTTCCTGTTTCTTTTCCTTTATATGTTGAGCCTAAGCTTTCTGCTGCATCTTCTACTAGTGGTACTCCATGTTTATCGCAAACTGCTTTTATTTCTTCTATTTTTGCTGGTGTTCCATATAAATGAACTACTATTACAGCCTTTGGATGTGGATATTTTTCAAATGCTTTTTCTAATGCTTTAGGATCCATGTTCCATGTTTCTGGTTCACTGTCTATGAATACTGGTGTTGCATTTTGATATGTTATTGGGTTTGCTGTTGCAGAGAATGTTAAGCTTGAGCAAAATACTATGTCTCCTTCTTTTACGTCTAGTGCTTTAAAAGCCATATGTATTGCTGCTGTTCCTGCTGATAATGCAGCTGCATATTTTGTTCCAACATAACTTGCAAGTTCTTCTTCAAACTTGTTTACATTTTCTCCAAGTGGAGCAATCCAGTTTGTATCAAATGCCTCTTTTACGTATTCTTGTTCATATCCTTCATCAGACATATGTGGTGAAGCTAAGTAAATTCTTTTATTCATAGTTATTTCCTTCTTTCTATATAATAATTTTAAGCTTCTTTTGGCATTGACTCATGTTCTTGCATTTGTCTTGCTTCTATTTCTTCAAGCTCTTGTTTGTAGTTTATTATCTTTTTATTTTTTTCTTCTGCCTCAACAAATGTTGGTACAGCCTTTTTTACAACCTTCTTGATTTCTTCCATTGTATGGTTTTCTGTTTGTACAAATTCTCTTAACATTTCAACTCTTTTATTTACTTCTTCGGCTGGAATATCAAGTGGTTCTGCAACAAATATTTTGTTGTGTTTTGTGTGTTCCAAACCTTCTTCAGACATTAGCAATTCTTCGTATAGTTTTTCACCTGGACGAAGTCCTGTTATTTCTATTGGAATGTCTATATCTGGTTGAAGTCCTGATAATTTTATTAAGCTTACTGCTAAATCATATATCTTTACAGGCTCTCCCATATCTAGTACAAACACTTCTCCACCTTTTGCATAAGTCATGGCTTGTAGTACAAGCCCAACCGCTTCTGGTATTGTCATGAAAAATCTTGTTATATCTTTGTGTGTAACTGTAACTGGTCCACCTTCTTTTATTTGTTTCTTAAATAATGGAACAACTGAGCCATTGCTTCCTAAAACGTTTCCAAATCTAACTGCTGCATATTCTGTTTTGCTAGTTTTATTTTTTGCTTGAATTACCATTTCACACATTCTCTTACTTGCACCCATTATATTTGTAGGGTTTACAGCCTTATCTGTTGATATTAAGATAAATCTCTTTGTTCCAAATTTATCTGCACAATCTGCAACATTTTGTGTTCCTAAAACATTGTTTTTTATTGCCTCTAATGGGCTAACTTCCATTAATGGAACGTGTTTATGTGCTGCTGCATGGAATACTAAATATGGTCTGTATTTTGAGAAAACATCTTCTAGTTTTTTCTTATCTCTTACGCTTCCAATTATTCCTTTTATATTTAAGTTTGGATATTTTGCTCTTAATTCTAGTTCAATATTATACAAGTTATTTTCATAAATATCAAATATTACAAGCAATTCTGGATTAAAAGTTGCAATTTGTCTGCATAGTTCAGAACCAATTGAACCTCCTCCACCAGTTACTAGTATAGCATGTCCTTTTATTAGGCTTTCTATATTATTGTTATCAAGCTTAATTGGATCTCTTCCTAGTAAATCTTCTATTTCAACTTCTTTTAAACTATCTAATACATTTTTATTTTTAATAATATCTTCTGTAGATGGTAATATTCTAATTTTTGCGTTTGTCTCTTGGCAAATATGCAATAACTCTTTTTTATTCTCTGGTGAAATATTTGTAATTGAGAAAAATATTTCTTGAACATTATATTTTTTGCATACTTCTTGAATTTTATCTCTATTTCCTAAGATTTTAACACCAGAAATTGAGCAATTCCATTTTGCTGGATTATCATCAATTAGTCCAACTATATAATATGTATTTTTTAAACCTTCTCTAATAGCTTTAATAATATCTCTTGAAGATCTGCCAGCACCTATTATAAGTAATCTTTTTGCAATTACTGGTTCATCATTCTTTTTTTCTGCTGGCAAAGTTTCATTTAGCAACATTCTTATAACAACTCTACAAGAAACAGTTCCAACGGCTATTAGTACACACGACAAAATGCACTCTTTTGTTGTAAATGTATCTATTTTAAATATATTTTTTATTATGTAGGTGGTTATGCAAGAAATTGCACATACGAATATGTAAATTAAATAATCTCTTCCATTTTCGTATCTTGTAATGCTTCTGTATAAATTAAATACTCTAAAAAAGATTTGGTATATTACAATAGATAATGCAATAGTAATTCCAATTTGTTTCCATTCTTCTGCTTTAAAATAAAATGCGTTTGATAATAAAAATTTAGAAAATATACAAGCTAATGCAATTATTAAAATATCTATAATTGCTAGTATTATCTTATTTCTTTCAAATTTAATTTTTTTCATTTTCAACATCCTCTTAATTTTCTATTCTCCACACCCTGTTTTGTTTATTATTTTCTCACTTATTTCTTTTACCTTTTCGCTTGGTGTGTAATCATCATCGTCGAATAATTCCTTATGTAGTTCTTTTACACTACTTTCAAGTGTTACTGGTACTCCATACCAAACTCCATTTATAATTTTACCTTCAACTGTTGGAGGCCAGCCTTTACTTTCAGTTATTTTGTATGATGCAACTGTTGGTATTAAAGAAACTATTTCATTTGCATCTATATTTGTATATATTCTTGGTAATACCTTATCTGTTATGGCATTTAGTTCTGACACACTCATTTGCTTTACTTTTTCTAAACATGCAGTCATAACATTTCTCATTCTTTCTGTTCTCTTATAGTCCGTATCAATTTTTCTTATTCTAGAATATGCAAGAGCTTGGTCTCCATTTAACATATATGTTCCTGCTTCATTAATGCCAGAAATTTGAGTTGCCTCTGCATCTGTTACTGTTATAGTTACTCCTCCAAGATCATTAACAATTTCTTTTACTGCTTCAAAATTTACTGTTACAAATTCTGTTATATCTAAATCTAAATTTGTATTTAGAGTACTTAAAGCAAGAGTTGGTCCACCATATGAATATGCATGAGTTACTTTGTCTAAGCTTCTCCCAGTCAATTCTAAATATGTATCTCTATATACTGATACAAGTCTAACTTCTTTTGTTTTGTTGTTTATACTTGCAATTACTATACAATCGCTTCTATTTCCTAGACTGTATGAATCTTGTCTACTATCAATTCCAAGAATAGCAATATTTCTATAGTCAGCAAGCTCCTCTTCAACCCCTGTAGTTATTTCTATTTCGTTTTTATCTACCTCAACTTGTTGTATTTTAGATACTTTATTCTGTACAAACCAGTACCCATAACCAACTACAGCACCTATAAGTAAAATTATTATTATTAAAGCTATCAATATTCCTTTAACTGCCTTGTTGCCTTTTTTTGCTTTTTTTTCTTCTTTGTTATCTATATCACTCATATATTTCTTCTTTCTTTCGTCATTTTCTATTTTTTTAGTTCTTTTTTCGACCTTCAAGTTATATTATACATATGCATTTGCATTTTTTCAACCCTTTTTTTACATTTTACAATAATTAACATAAATAGCCTTTACTCGGTAACTAGAAATTACTTTTTTCAATTGTCCTAATGAACATAAAAAAAGTGAAACACTTTTATTGCTTTTGGCAATTTGTTTCACGTTTACTATTTAACATTTTTGGGGGTAAATATCTATTTATTACCATAATTTTTCTATTCTCAATTGATCTTTCACTAAATCTGTTTTATAATAAATTTATAAAACATTAGTGTCCATAGCATAAATGCTATGTAAGTCATTAGTAAAAGGAGAAAACTCATATATTTAATGATTTTCTCCTTTATTTTAAATAAATTTTGTTATAATATAATTTCCTTAATTTTTCTGTCATTTTATCAGATTATTAAAATTATTATGCATTATTCTTCCATTATTGTTACTTCGCTGTCTTCTATACTTTTTCTGTACTCACAAACCTCAATTTCTTCATATATTTTTGCATTTGAATCTATATAATCTATCAGTGCATATAGTTCCAACACTACTGCTATCATGTCTTCACGTTGTACTTTAAGTATTCCATAAATATCTCCTGGAATATCATCATTTACCGTAATTTTTCTGTCCGCTTCTGCTGCGAACTTATCTCTAGTATTATCAGTTGTTAGAATATATGTTGTCTTGTTTACATATTCATTTCCTAGCTTGTACTTTTCGTCTTTTATCTTATATTCTAAATCTTTTATTACGGCATCTCCTTCAATAGTGTATTGTACAATTCTTATTTTGTCTTCTTTTCTATCTTTTGCATTTATTTCTGTGTTTTCTATAAATTTATCTAGCCTATATTTGTTAAATACTTTCTCATTAGTAATTACAACACATCCATCTTGAACAGCTTGTTTTATAGTATAATCTTTTGGAAGTTCTGATAAATCTTTATATCCATATTTATCGGTTTCATTTGTTGCATTAAGCTTGCTTTCTGTATTTGATAGAGTGTTTTCATTATTTAATGTTTGTTTTTTTGCTTGTTGATTTAACGCTATAAAAATACTTCCTACTATTACTATAATAACTAAAACAATAATTAATAAATTTTTCTTTTTCATCGCAATTTCTCCTTCTAATATTTTCGGCATGTTCGCCGTTTTCTATTATTTAGACGTTGCATTTTTTCTATTTTGTTGGTGTTTTGCACAAATTATTGCAAATATTATTGTTAATACTAAAAATATGGATGTAAAAGATAGCCATATGTTACTTGTTATACTATGTATTTTCTCCTCTTTTTGCTGTATTTCAATTGTTTCTGTAGTTTTATTATCTCCTATTGTATTCTCAATTTTATCACCTGTTTGTGCATTTTCAAGTTCTTCTTGTTTTTTATTCTCCTGTGATGTATCATTTTTAATCTCCGTTTTTGAATCTTCTGTTATCTGAGAATTGTTTTTTACTTCATTTTTTGTCTCTATACTTTCACTATTCTTGTACTGTTTAGAACTAATATACAATGTTAATGTAACAATAAACATACTAATATTTCCTAATAATAGTTTTAAACTGTTTAATGCTTTGTAATATCGCCATTGCACAGTTCCAATCGGTTCATTTAAAATTCTTGATATTTCTTTAAATGATAGTTCTCCTATTATTTTTAATGATACAATTTCTTTTTCTTTAAGTGATAATCCGCTTATTATTTTTTCGTATTTTTCTTTATCTATAATATCTTGTATATACCTACATTCTGTTTCATTACTTACATCATAAACTTCCTCTAACGCTATATTCGGCTTTTCTTTTCTATAATACGAAATTGCTTCATTTTTGGTAACTGCATATAACCAGGTAGCTTCTTTTGAACTTGGCAATTTTTCTTTTTTTAAGCTATATATTTTTGTAAATACTGTTTGAGTTACATCTTCGCTTGCTTCCTTGTTTTTCAATATTGAGAATGCTATTTTATATACAAGCAATTTATAATTTTTGTATAATAATTCAAATTGAGATGTATCACCAGCTCGTAATTTAAAAAAGATATCATGTAGTTCTTGTTTATTCATCATAATTTTTCCTTTTTTGTTTTATTATAATTTTCATTTTTGTACTTTGTCAATAACCTAATACATTTATTTTTATTTCATGTTATTTTCTCTTATAAATTGTCATATTTTAGCAAAATTTTTTTTCATTTTTTTCATTAAATGTATTGATTTAGTAAATAACATAGAGTATAATTAATATACTAATAGTGATAAAGAAATTTATCTTTAAACTAGGTTGCACAAACCTTTGATTTATTTCATAAATAAGTGCACTATAACATTAGGTTAGATATGAGCCTTTAGGATGTTTATCCTATAAACGAATATCCCATTTAACATTAGGTTAGAAACGAGCCTTTAGTTCTTACTATAAACTAGTTTCAAGTAAAATTTATAGGGTGATACTTTATGTAATAGAGTATCACCCTATTTTTAGGAGGTTTAATGAATAATACTAAAAAAGTAAAACTAAAAAATCTTAATTTTTATATTATAAATGATAACTATATTAATTACTTAAGTGATTTTGATAAACACATCGCTTATAACAAAAATCAAACTAGACCATATGTTGGTGTAATAATAATAATTGAATCCTATTTCTATTTTGCTCCTTTATTTTCTCCGAAAGTGAAACATAAAAATTATAAAGATAATCTTACATTCTTTAAAATTCAAGAAACTAAAACAAAGAAATATTTAGGTCTAATTAGGTTTTCTGATATGATTCCAGTACCATTAAAATGCATTACTCCTCTTGACTTCAAAAATAAAAGTTACGGTTATAAAAGGCTTATTCACGAACAGTATTCGTATATTAATGTTTCTGAAAACAGAATAAAAATATTAAAAAAAGCACAAAAGCTCTATAGTATTGTCACAAATTCAACGAATAATAAGACCTCAAAATTTTACAAAAGTTTAAGTTGTGATTTTAAAGTGCTTGAAGAAAAATATTTGGAATACATAAAAATGGACTAAATATTTACTTCTTCATTTCAATAAAAATTGTCTTTTAATAAATATTTAATGCTTGTTTATAATTTTGTATTTTATATAAATTTTTCCATATATTCTATCATAAATAATGGTATGTTTATTATTTTTCCATCTCGTGCTAAATTTTTCATTGAGAATCGTATTGATAATTCATTATTAAATTTTTCATTATATTTTGTTAAACTTGTGTTGTTGGTTGATTTATTTGCTTTTACTTCTATTGGTATTATTCTGTTTTTATTTTGAATTACAAAGTCAATCTCATTTCTATCGAAAGTGAAATAATTTGGTGTATTATCAAGTGTGGTATTTAGCATGTTTAATACATAGTTTTCCGTGAATGCACCTTTAAATTCTTCAAATAGCCTATCTCCTTCTACCACTATTCTACTATCTAGTCCAGCCATTTTTCTGAGTAGTCCTACATCATTCATATATATTTTAAATGCTGATAAGTCATTATATGCTTTTAATGGAAAGTCTGTTTTTGTTAGATTATATATTTTGTATATTAGATTTGCATCGTTTAACCAATTCAAGGCACCTTCATATTCTCTCGCTCTAGCACCTTCTTTTATTGTTTGGTATAGAAATTTCTTGTTTTCTTTTGCGAGTTGTGATGGTATTCTGTTCCATATTAGTGAGATTTTATTTGCTTCACTTTCTTGTGTATGTTTTGAGAAGTCACTTACATATGAAAGCAATATGTTTTCTTGTATATTATTTACAATTTCCATGTTTTTCTCGTTTACCCACGCATTAACTGCTTCTGGCATTCCACCTATTATATAATACGCCTTTAATTTTTCTTCAAGTTGATTAAAAAATATATCTGGTATTGCTTCTATTTTTTCTATTGATTGCATATATTCTACTAAATTTTGCGCATTGTCGGCAAGTAAAAATTCACTAAAAGTCATTGGGTACATATTTAAAAATTCTACTTTACCAACTGGAAATGATGTATGTGATAGACGTATTCCTAGCAGGCTTCCTGCACATGCTATATGATACTCATTTGCTTCCTCATAAAAGTATTTTAATGAGTTAAGTGCATTTGGGCACTCTTGTATTTCATCAAATATTATTAATGTTTTTTCAGGCATAATTGCTTTTCCATATATAAATGCAAGTTGTTCTAATATTCTCTTTGGGTCTTTTGTGTTTTCAAATAAATTATATAGGTCTTCATCATGGTCAAAGTTAAAATATGCAACGCCTTCATAGTTTTCTTCTCCAAATTGCTTCAAAATATAGGTTTTTCCTACTTGTCTTGCTCCTTTTAAAATTAATGGTTTTCTATATTTACTTTCTTTCCACTCTTTTAATTTTTCTATTATAAATCTTCTCAAAACAATCAACTCCTATTGATAATATACTTCTTTCTATATTAATTATACTATTAAATCACACTTTTGCAAGCTTTTTTTCTATTTTTATCACACTTTTGCAGAATTTTAGCTGTGTTTTATCACATTTTTGTATCTTGTCATTGTTTATCTAATATTAATTTTGCTTTTCACATTATATTATTACTATTTTCCACCTAAATTTATAGCAAAAAAGAAGACCTAATTTTTTCTTGCTTTAATGCATTTTTGGTCTTCTTTAAAAAATTATTTATTATAGCTTATTGTAATTGTGCTTTCTTTTGCAACTTTACTTAAATCTACATAGTATCCATCTGTGTCATTTCCTTTTACATAACCGCTTGCTTTTGCTTGTGCAAAATTATATGATGTACTTCCTATTGTTAGGCTAAACTCTTTAGATGTATTTATTCCCTCTAGGTTAACTCTTCTTTTATTAGATTCTTCTAGTGTTATATCTCTTGTGTCTGTTGATGTTGTACTATCATTTATTATTGTATTAAATATACCTTGTAAATCACTAGCTGTCATAGAACCCACATAAGATTTATCTGCATAACTATATTTATCAGCACTTCCATCACTTATTATTTTATCGTACAATTTTCCTTTAACATTTCTTGTTTTGTTCCAGACTGTTCCAGCTGTTCCTTCACTGTTGCATAGATTTACATTTGTACTACTTGGATCTAATATTGTTTTTGATAGTGTTCCACTCATGTTTAATCCAATTGTATAGAACTTAGATTTTGTTTCTGTTGTTCCATAATAATGTGATGTGACTTGCTTTTTGTAATAATCTGCTGTCCTTATTGTATAATATGCATCATTTTCTGAAGTTGAATTTCCTGTACCACTTCTATCTCCTGTAAGTGATTGATAATTCTTGTTATAATATGTTGGATCTCCATCTGATAGTAATATTATTACTGGCGTACGCGTTACTTCTTTATCTTTTCCGTTTACTTTAGTTGTGTATTTTGTGCTTGCAGATGTTAATATATCTGCCCCTGCCTTAATACCAGTTTGTGTATATGTTCCGCCATAAACATTTAGGCTTATCGAAGCAACTTCATTTACATTTGTTGATATTATATCTTTATCATATGTTGCACTTTGTGGTATTCCCCATTCATCACGCCATGTTATAGTATAAGTATCATCTTTTATTGTTAAATATTTTCCATCACTCTTTGGTGTGTATTTTCCAAGTGGTAACAATGTTATGGCATTTGAATTATTAGAGTAACTACTGTTTTCTTTTGAACTATAGGCTACAACTCCAACTCTACTATCTGGGTTTTCTTTCATTATTGTTGAAATTGCACTGTTTACAGAATCAACCATTGTTTTGTCTTTATCATTATCATTCATACTTCCAGAAACGTCTAGAACAAATACTACATCAAGTGGTGTTTTTACGGATGTTTCTGATGTTTTAGTTGTTGTTATTTCTACCGTTCCCTGAATGTCCTGTTTAAATGTATTTGTAATATTGTAGCCATCATATGATGTTTCGTAATTTTGTACTACTTCTTCCTCAACCCTATATTGGTTCAACTGAACATTGCCATTGTTATCTAATATATAGCGTCCATCTTCGTCTACCTGGTATTTTGGTAATTCTGTAAATGTATATTTTGTATTTCCATTAGTTAATTTGATTGTTTTGTCTTTAATTCCGTTTTTCAATAAATTTATTGTTATTTCTGGGGGAACTAGTTCTGTGCCTTCTGGATCAACCCAAGTCTTTTCACCATTTATTAAAATTAATTCTTGATTAATTGTGTTTACAAAATCAAATCCATTTTGAGTAGATGTATATCCATCTATGCTAACTTCTTCAACTGTATATTCGTTTAATTCAACATTGCCTTTATCATCTAATATATAGTTACCATTTGTATCTGTTTTGTACATTGGTAATCCAGTAAATTCATATGTTGTATTACCATTTTCTATTGTTGTTGTATTAAATTCTTCTCCATTTTTCAATAGCTTAATTGTTACAGTTGGATGTTCTATTCCTTCTGGTGCTATCCATGTTTTTGTTCCTTTTACCTCAGCCTTATTATCTTCAATTATTGTATTTACAAAGTTTGTTCCGTTTAATTTTGAAATATAACCTGGAACCTCTATTTCTTTAACTGAATATTCATACTCGTGACCATCTGATAAATCGTATTTTTCGAGTCCTGTAAATGAATATGTTGTTGTTCCATCTTTAAGTATAACTTCATCTCCTGTTGGTTTTCCATCTCTTAATAATATTATTGTAATATCCTGGTGTTTTGTGTCCTTTGGATCTACCCATGTCTTAGTTCCTGATATTGATGTTTCTTTTTGCATTATTGTATTTGTAAAGTCAACTCCATTATCAGCTCTTTCAGACGTATATCCCGGAACTTCAACTTCTTTTACTTCATAATTATATTCATTTCCTTCTGAATCATATGTTTCTAAGTCTGTAAATTTATAGCTATCATTCTCAAGTTTTGTTTTTCGGTATAGTTCTTTATTTCTATATAATTCAATTGTTACTTCAGGACGTTCTGTTCCATGCGGATCTTTCCAGGTTTTCTTTCCACTTATTTCTTTCTTTACTTGATTTATTGTATTTGCTATTTGTGATTTATGGTCTTTACTGTATGTTGTTTTATATCCTTCAACTGGATTTTCTGAAACAGTATATTCATATTCGTGTCCATCTGATAAATCATATTTTTCAAGCCCTGTAAATGAATATGTTGCCTCTCCATCTTTAAGTGTAACTGTTTCTTCTGTTGGTTTTCCATCTCTTAATAATACTATTGTAATATCTGGATGTTTTGTTCCTTCTGGATCTTTCCAAATTTTTGTTCCTGATATTGAAACTTCATTATTCTGTGCAATTGTATTTATAATCTCTGTTTTGTGATCTTCGCTGTATGTTGTGTTATATCCATCGACAGCTTCTTCCATAACAGTATATTTATTTAATTGCACATTACCATTTGCATCCAATTCATATTTTCCTTCTGAATTAGTTCTATATTTAGGTAAATTTTCAAATTTATAGTTTGTTTCTCCATCTTTTAATGTTGTAGTTCTAAATGGCGTAGTATTATCGTTTTGGTATAGATTAATTGTAATAGTAGGGTGTGTTGTTTCTTCTGGATCTATCCATTTCTTTATTCCCTCTACACTAACTGTTTCGTCTTGATTAATTGTATTTGTAATTGTTAATTTATCATCACTATATGATGGTGCATAGCCTGCAAGTTCACCTTCTTGAGCCGTGTAGATATATTCATTGCCCTCTGAATCATATTTTGGCAATTCTGTGAAAGTATAACTTGTTTTTCCTTTTTCAAGTATTGCTGTTCTAAATATTTCATCTTTTCCACTTTGGTATAGATTAATTGTTATATCTTTATGTTCGGCATCTACAGGGTCAACCCATATTTTCGTAACAGTTACATCTTTTGTAAATGTTGTATAATCAATCTTATTTTTTACAGTTAATATGTTGCCTTCTTTCCCATAAATAGGTTCGTCATAGTTAGATAATTGGGTTATTTCCACAACTGTATATTCTATTTCTCTGCCGTCTACATCATACTTTTGTAAATTTTGGAATGTAACTGTCCAATTAACGTCTTCTGCATCTGATGCTATTTGAGTAATTCCTGTTGGTTTTCCATCTTTATATAATTCAAATGTAACACTTGTTCTTACTCCAACTTTTCCATCATTGTCATCCCAAATCTTCTTAGCCGTAACATGAGTTATAACATTTTCATATTTTAATGTATTTGTTATACTAAATGTTACTTTATTTTCCTCTTTTAAATACTCATATCCAACATTGTAATTCTTATCTAAATTTATTTCTCTTACATCATAATCTATAATAGCTTTTGTTTCTAAGTCATATTTGTTAAGTCTTGTGAAAGAAGCTTTCCAATTATTGCTATTATCTAATTTTATAGTCTTGATACTTTCTGTTGCATCTTTGCTTAAATATAATCCAACTGTAATTTCTGTTGGTCTATATTTATCAACATTTTCCTTATCTTCGAATTTCTTTTCGACGTCTATTGAAACATATTCTTTTATTACCTCATCATCTGTTGGAGGTACTGAAGTCTCATCTTGCTTTGCCTCTGCATTTCTTACTGTTATTTTTTCATCTTTAAATGGATTTATTGTTACTGTGAATGTTATATATTTTTCTTCTCCACCTTCCAACGAAACTTCTATTCCAGCGTTTAGTTCGGCTTCAGTATAAGTATTTTCTCCACACTTAATGCTGTCTGCTACTAGTGTTGTTCCCTCTGGAACAGTATCTGATATTTTAACTATGCCTTTACCATTTCCAATATTTTTAACTACTAATGTATATGTAATTGTATCTAATTCATGTAATGGATTTTCTTTTGTTACAGGTGTTCCATCTTTGTGTTTTCCTTCGCTAGTTTTTATTGTACTAATGTCTGGAAATTTATTTACATGAACTTTCAATTTAGTAGCTATATCAAAAGCTTTTATGTTTATTGGACTCCAGCCTATTTCTGTATTTTGCTCAACTAATACGTTTTCTCTTCCCGGTATTACTGTTGTTTGTGTATATTCTTGGTTTGGCACATTTGCTTCACCTGTTGTAGTGCTCGTTGATGTATTCCCATTTTGATTGCCACTTGTGCTATTTCCTAAGCTATTGTTTGAGCTCGAATTGCCTGCCACACTACCATTTTCAGTAGTTGTACTTGGTGTATTTCCTGTGTCTGCTACTTTTGTGCCATCATTTTCTATTGTGGCTCCATTGTTTTCACCATTATTTCCATTTTGTCCTATATCAATAGGATTCGCATTATCTCCAGTGTTTGGTAAAACTTTTCCATTATCACTGTTATTTCCTGTTTCATTATTGTTTAGGTTTCCATTATCAGCTATGCTTATATTTGTTCTACTATTATCTTCACTGTTTTCTACAGTTTGACGATTTTCATTTTTCATTGCAGCAGCTACATTTCTATTACCTTTTACAAAGGCTACTGTACCTGTAATTGCTGCTATTAATAGAACTACTGCTATACTCATAATTATAATGATCTGCCTACTCTTATAATTAATTCTCGCCTTCAATTTATTTACCCCCATATTTTATTTATTGAATTTGTCTAGCTTTAGTTATTAATCTATTCTTATGTCCGTTTGTACATGTTATTAATGTTATTTCTCTCGTTTCAGCCTCTACACTCTCTACACAACTCACATCATCTGGATCTATAGAATATATTTTAAATATTTCATATTCCACTGTTTCATTTTTTAGATTAGTTAATTTTATTCTATCTCCTATTTGTAAGTATTTAGTCTTTCCAAACATTGTACCATCTTTGTTATTATGCCCTGCAATAGTGTAGTTTCCAATCTCGTTTGCCTGAGGCCCCCAGAATTTAGTTATACAAACCTTCATTGTTTCTTCGTTTGTATGATCTATAATCGGGTATTTTATATTTATTTTTGGAATTTCTATTATTCCTTCAACTTTATACCCTTTAAATTCTAACTCTGGCAAACTCTCTGATTTCAAGGTTTCTTCTTTATTTAGCTCTTCTTCTATTGTAGTAAGTGATGCTGATACATCTTTTTCATTCAAATAATTTCCGCCATATCTAATTATTATCATGGCCACTACTATAATTAGTGCTACGATTAGCATGGCAATAATAAGATTATAGATTTTTTTCATAACTATTTGCTCTCGTTTTTCTTGTTTAATCTTTTTCTTAACACTATGAATATTATAAGTGCTATTAATATTACTCCCAGTAATGTAAACAATACAGCTCCTCTATCGAATGTTACTGGTAATTTAACTGTTTCTTTTATTATTTTATCTTCTTCATCTATACGTTTTTCTTCAAAGTCATATTTGCTTATAAGTAACTTTGCATCTATTATTTCTTTTTCTCCATTAGTTTCTTTTATGTATACTATATATTTATCTCCTGTTCTAGCCGTTTCCGGTTGTAGAATTTCAGAATTTTCAATTTCTGTCCAATCTGTTTTCTCTGGTGTTAATCCTTTATACAATTCATAAAATTTCTTTTCTAATAACAGTCTTTCATATGTATTTGTTTCGTCATTTTTTGCCATTTTCTCGGCTAAATTATACATTTCTTCTGCTTCTTTATTTTCGTCATCTACTTTTATTAAATTATAATAATATTGTGAACCTTCATTTTCTTTTACTACAATTTTTCCAGTTGTTACTGTTGTAGTTACTCCCTCTACTTCTGGATGTGTAATGTGTTGTTTTGTAGTATCTATTTCTATTCTATCTGTTTTCTCGTTTACTTTGGTAGTAATATCCACTAAAGCAATTATCTCATCTGTTAGTGCGTCTTCAAGGTTAATTTCATCGGCTTCCATTGCTATATTATCGTTTGCATCTTTTACCCAAATATAAGCAATTAAGCTTGTTGGATTTTCTCCAAAAATTTCTTCAAATGAAGCCTTGTCTATGTATGCCACATTTAAAGCCCCTGCTTCTTGTTCTGGCTGATCTGTTGCAGAGTTTGTAAAGTTTAAATCAGCTATTTTTGCACTTTTGTTGACACTAATTGCAAATTGAAATTCCTTATTGCAAAACTCTTTGTAATAAATTAAATATTCATTGTTAGAGTTTTTTAAAATGACATTTTCATTAGTATTTGCTAGTACTAATGCATCGGCCATTAATATCATTATTACAACTAGCATAATAACAATTTTTTTAGTTTTCATTTCCACTTTTTTCCTTTCTTATTTTTTAGTTGCATTATACTTAAATTGCCCATTTAAGTCAATGTTTTTGACATTATTTGCCATTTAATCGTATTACATTTTTCGACATTTTTAATATTTTTCTCATCCTTTTCTTCCCGTAATTTCTGCCTTTTTAAAGACTTTTGTCACTTTATATTGACTTTTGTTTTTCTTATGTTTATAATCTATTTAGTAATCAAAAGAGAGGATACAAATTATGGTAAATAATGCCACAAATTTAGAATTAAATGAACCAATAGAAAAGCAATTTGCTGATAGCAATTCAATCATCAAAACTTCTACAGAAGAAAATTCCAATGTTAATTGTTTTGCTTTAACTATAAGAGAAAATTACAGTTTATCAATTGCTAAAAATGTATTTTTTAAAACTTGGCGTACTACATGGCGAGTGGCATTAAGTGTATTTATACTTAATTTTTTAACTTTCTTTTTTTAATAGATATTCATTCAATACAAATATATGAGAAAAAAATAAAATGTTGCTAATAACATAAGTTTTTAATAACTTTGCTATTAACAACATTTTTTTATATATTATTGAGCCTTACTCTCAATCCAGTATGCAATTTTTGATATTAGTTTTGATAATTTATTCTGATATCCAACAATTAGCGACTGTCTTGACTGTTTTGCATATAAATCTATGTATTTTTTGTTCATCTTGCTTTCCATATTTTCTAAATATTCGCTTAAATCATTTTTAGATATCCCAATAATATTACCATATATATTTTTATACTCATTTAATTTATGCGTATTCTCTTCAACCTCTTGCAATGTATTCATTCTACTATAAATCTTATTAAAATACGTTGTACATATACCCTTTTGTGCATCTAGATACATATCTATTATTTTATCTTCGCTTCTAACTGTTTTATTATTTTCGTCTAAAATGTCATCAAACTTATTTAAAATTTTTTTAGTTTCTTCCTCAAATGTGTTATATAAATCGTTTTCAAATTCTTCCGTTCCATTGAATATACTTTTTATAAGATTTTTATCTCCAACAAAAAATAGTAATTGTATTACTAAGCTTGTAAGATATGGATAGTAATTATCGTTTATTGTATAAATAGAGATTTTTTCATTATTCTTTCTATGAGGCTTTTCCCCTACTGCTTTTGCTGCAAGATACAATGTAACTGCCTCGTTAAGCCCTAATCCATAAATTTTAAATTCTGCAAAATTGCACACTCCAATTCTTTGCTTACTTCCATCAAATCTTCTAAAATTTTGGAGATAATGTATGCACTCATTCACAACTTTTTCATCAAATTTTGTAATATCAAACTTTTCATCAAAATACAGCGTATTATTAGGATAAAAATATACAGCATTTCCAAATATAGTTGCAATTTGTGCATAACTCATATTACAATTATAAATTCGCATATACAATTCATTATAAGAGTTTTCCAACCCATGTACATTATCTGCTAATTTCTCTGCAACAGATTTAGCTATATAATTCGTTTCTTTAAACTCAAATTTTCTAGTTGGATTTATTTCCAGCTCTTTTAATCTTTTTTCTATATTCATAATCTATCCATTCCTTTTATGATACATTTGAACATTACAGTTATTTTTTACTTATCTTTTGTACATTTTTTTATAACTATTGACTTTTTCAATTACTTGTTATAAAATAAACATAGAAAGTAAGTAACCACAGAAGTGTGGATTACCCTAAATAATTGGTATAACTACACATCGCTCGGCAAAGCAAATGTGTAGTGTTTTTTTAGTCTATTTGTTTATTTATCCATTGTATGTATATAATACATAGCAAGGCTAAATTTATTGTTACGGAAATTATTAATCCTAATCCTAGGATCATAAACATCTTTAACATAGCCTCACCCCCTAACTCTTGATAAGAAATCAAGGTAAAGGGTAACTCACACATCTGCTAACTTACTTTCTACTTTAAACATTCTACATTATTTTCCATAAAAAGTCTATATGATTTAGAAAATTCAATAAATATTTTTTATATACAAAAAGACGAGGTTACCCTCGTCTTTTAAATTTATTTTGCGTAGTCTACAACTCTTGTTTCTCTTATGATGTTTACTTTTATTTGTCCTGGATATTCCATTTCTTCTTCTACTTTTTTAGCAACATCTCTTGCAAGAATTGTCATGTCTGCATCTGAAATTTGTTCTGGTTTTACAACTATTCTAACTTCACGACCAGCTTGAATTGCGAATGATTTTTCAACTCCTTTGAATGAGTCTGCAATTGATTCTAGCTTCTCTAAACGCTTGATGTAGTTTTCAAGTGTTTCTCTTCTAGCTCCCGGTCTTGAAGCAGATATTGCATCGGCTGCAGCAACTAAAACAGCTTCTACTGTTTGTGGTTCTACATCTCCATGGTGTGCCTCTACAGCATTTATTACTAGTGGATTTTCTTTGTATTTTTTAAGAATATCTACACCAATTTGAACGTGAGTTCCTTCTACATCATGGTCTAGTGCCTTACCAATATCATGTAATAATCCTGCTCTTCTTGCAAGCTTTGGATCTAATCCTAATTCGTCTGCCATAATTCTTGCCAAGTTAGAAACTTCTATTGAATGGTTTAATACATTTTGTCCATAGCTTGTTCTGTATTTTAATTTTCCTAGCAAGTTTACGATGTCTGGATGAAGTCCAATTACGCCTGTTTCCATGCAAGCTCTTTCTCCTTCTTCCTTGATTGTTTCGGCAACTTCTTCTTTTGCCTTTTCAACCATTTCTTCAATTTTTGCTGGGTGGATTCTTCCATCTTCCATCAATTTTTCAAGAGCTATTCTTGCAATTTCTCTTCTTAACGCATCAAATCCAGATATTACTACTGCTTCTGGTGTATCATCAATTATTAAATCTACTCCTGTTAAAGTCTCTAATGTACGGATATTTCTTCCTTCTCTTCCTATTATTCTACCTTTCATTTCATCGTTTGGTAGTGGAACTATAGATACAGTTGTTTCTGCTGTATGGTCAGCCGCACATTTTTGAATAGCATACCCAATTACTTCTCTCGCATTTTTTATAGACTCTTCTTTAACCTTATTTTCAGCGTTCTTTATTAAGTTTGCTTTTTCTAAAGTTAATTGCTTGTCCATATCTGCAAGTAATTGATTTTTTGCTTCTTCCTTAGATAATCCTGAAATTCTTTGAAGCTCTTGCATTTGCTTGTCCAAAGTTTTTGATATTTCTTGTTTCTTATTTTCAAGCTCTTGCTTCTTGTTTTCGATTTCTTGTTCCTTTCTCTCAATGTGTTCCATTTTGTTTTCAAGATTTTCCTCTTTTTGTAATAATCTTCTTTCTTGTTGTTGTACTTCGCTTCTTCTTTCTCTAATCTCGTTATCAAGATCTTTTCTACTGTTCATGATCTCTTCTTTAGCCTTAAAAATTTCTTCTTTCTTTTTGTTTTCGGCTTCTTTTTGTGCAAGGTTAATTATCTTTCTTGCTTCTTCCTCTGCACTTCCTAATTTTGATTCTGCTACTTTTTTTCTTATTGCCATACCTACAAAGGTAAAAATGATTGCTGAGACTAGAAAAATGGCGATATCAATTACAATTTGCATAATCTAACACCTCTTTCTATTAAATTTTCAATGTGCATAAATATATATCTAATACTCTCTCTAAATATATAAATTTTATTTAATTATCTATCTATAATTTTTTATATTAGCTATACTTTACATATACTATTTTATATGTATTATGGCTGGCTGTCAAGTGTTTTTTTCAAAAGTATAGTTATACCAACTCCTATTTTAATCCTATGTATTCCTTGTAATTTATATCTTTTTTTCTATAAGAATTTGGATCAAGTCCAACTCTTGTTCTCATATAATTTAATATTAAAATCATTATTGTGAAAAATACTATTCCAAATATTATCATTGAATGTTTTACGCTAAAGTTTGATGAAATAATAGCTCCAAATGTACATATTATTAGGTTTCCCAGTCCTATTACAAAGCTATGTGCAGAGTACACTTTGTTTGCAACCTCTCCATTCGTGAAATTCGTTATATATTTTTTTATTAACACATAATAAAAACCTGTTGATAAATAACGTACTGCATATGTTGCTACAATTATTCCTATAATTAGCCAATATGGTAATCCTGTAACAGCAATAATTCCTGCCATTAAACATGCAAGCGTATATGAAACTCCAACAATTGATAATGTTTTATTTTTATATTTTTGATGTATTTTTTCATGATGTTTTGATGATATTCCAGCAACTATTTGCATTATAGCATATATAATTCCTGTTATAGAGGCTGATAATCCCATTTCATCTAGAAGTCCCATTTCGTATGTATTCATAACCATTATAATTCCATACATTACTCCCGAAAATAGCATTAATGCTTTTAATCTGCTCGAATTAAATATGAATGAAAATGCTAATTTTAAATCTCTAAAATATGTTTTATAATATTTTTTAATGTCATCTTGTTTCTGTACTGGTATAAGTTCTGTAAAACCAGTCGCCAGTAATGCTGATATTAACAATATTATTACACATATTGTCATTGGTATATAGCCATTTATATCAAACAAAAATCCCGACACTATTGCTGAAAAAGCAGAAATGTAATAAAAGTTTCCAACAGATTTTCCATCAATTTTCGAATATATTTGGCTCTTTTCTTTTACATCAGGTATGGATGAATTTAAAAGCCCCGGTTCTGCCACGTCTTTCATTGCAACTGCTATCGCTCCAAACAAGTTACCAATAATTAGCACTGGTAAAGAATTTGATAACATTATTACTGTAACAGATGTTGCTTGAAATAAATCTGCTATAATCAAACTTCTTCTATTTCCTATTTTATCGATTACAACTGTTATTGGTATTTGAAATAACACCTTAAATAAGCCCAAGAATGCACTCACTACCACTATATCACTTGCAGTAAAACCTTTTACTTGTGTTAAAAATAAAAACTTTATTGCATAGTAAAATAATAAATCGAAGGTTAGCATTCTGTGGACTGAATAAATTCGCATATTTTTCTTTCTTGCGTTTACTTGTTCTTTTTCTTTTGATTCCATTAACACACCTACTTTTCTACTTTTTTACTTGCATTAGATGAATTTCCTTTAATATCAGTAACTTTTACTACAGCAGTATATTCTGTACTGCTAAGATCTAAATTGTTAAATATATATGATTTATCCGTCATATATAAAGGTGTAAAAAAGTTTTTTCCCCCATCTATACTGTATTCAATTTTAGCAAGACCGCTTCCTGTTTCTGTCACATTAACACTTACTTTCAAAGATGTATCCGATAATTTTGTAACCTCTAAGTTATTTATCGTTGGTGCAGTTGTATCATTAGCTGTTATCGTTCCATCTTCTAAATATTCATTTGATTTTAATGAGTCGATTTTCTCTTTCCCTTCATTTTCTGCTTGTTCTATGTTTGCCTTTATGTCTTGCGCCTTTGTAAGTAGTCCATTTCCTCCCACAGACACATTTATAGAAACTCCCGCTAAAATCAACATAACAACTATTGTAACAACTAGGGCTACTAATGTAATACCCTTGCTATTTGCCATTTTTATCTTATTATTCATTAGTTTTCTCCTTCTTTAATTATATTATATAGTAACATTTTTTGTTTTTCAATACCTAAAAGTAACAATTTTTTTCATTATATACCACAAATAGACCATTTACAAAAATCTCGTAAATAGTCTATTGCTTTAATTATCTTAAATATATATTAGGATCCACACTTTCTCCATTTTGTTTTATTTCAAAGTGAAGGTGTGTTTCATCTGCTATTTCAAATCTTGCAGTATTTCCAACTGTTGCAATGGTTTGCCCCTGTTTTACTTCTTCTCCAACAGTTATAAATTCTGCTGTTAACAAATTTGAATAAACACTCTCAAATCCATTTGTATGTTCTATTACAACCGTTAGTCCATATCTTGGATCATTTTTTATTGATTTAATTTTTCCGTCTGCTGAGGCTTTTACTATATCTGTCTTTTCTGATTTATAGTCTATTCCTAAATGAGTAGTCCATTCATCTAAAGTTACTGAATATACTAAATTATCACGTGAATAATCTTTAATTTTTTCACCATCTACTGGATTTACAAAAGTTGGGTCTTTTGTTTTCTCAACTTGTTCAACATTTGTTACATTTTCGGTTGCTGTATTTTCTTTTACATTATTATTTTTTGTTGCATCTGGCTTTTCTTCTTTTTCATTTTTATTATTTTCATTCTTATTATTTAAATTTTTATTTTCTTCATTTTTGCTTGTATTTACTGCCATTTTATTTGTATTTTCTGTATTTGTAGTGCTTTTTGTTGTATTTTCAAGTTCATTTACGCTTTTACCAATAGAACTACTTGCCGCTTCTGTGTTTTCTATCATATTCATTCTATTATTATCTGTAGATGATATTTTTTGTGTATTGTTTATGTTTTTTGCTTGTGTTGATAAGTTATTACTGTACAACACGTACGCTACAATAAATGCAACTACTGCAATTAAAATTATACCTCCCAATGTTAAAAAACTTACACCTTTTCTAGAATCTGCATCTCTTCTTCCTCGTCTATCCATTTGGTTCCTCCTTATTTTTTATTAATATAAGTTTTCCCAAATTTTCAAGATATATACATTTTTAGTAACTACTATATAAAAGTAGATTGCTTTTCAAATTAGTTTGCTCATACTTTGCAGACTTCTTATTTACTATAATTCTTGCTATAATTTTCAATCCTTTGACAATATCATTTCATAGCTATAATCTAATTTCTTTACAAATTTGTGATTTCTACTCCGGTGTAATAATGCTTTATAATTTCTTCATAATTGCTTCCTTGTTTTGCCATGCTATCTGCACCGGTTTGGCTCATTCCAACACCATGCCCATAACCTTTTACAGTGAATTTTATTTCATTTTCACTTATTTGCGTTGTAAAATTTGCAGACCTTAGTGCTAATAAACTTCTCACTTCAACACCAGATAGTTCCAAGTTGCCAATTTTTATTGTTTTAACTCTGTCGCCTTGTGTGTATTCTATCACTTTTATGCAATTTTCATCATTATAATCTATTGTAAACTCCGGATATTTATCCTTTATCTTCTTTTCAAATTCTTCTTTTGTAAATATAGCTTCTGATTGATATTGACTGTAAGCATCTTCTCCTGCAGTCTCCACGCTTTGTAAATATGGTAGGTCACTACCACCCCAAACATTAGACACCTCTTCCGTCTTTCCACCGCTATTAGAATGAAAAAATGCGTCTATTACCTCTCCATTATAAGTAACCACTTTTCCAGCAGTTGAGCTCACAGCCTTTTCTATTTTCTCCCAATTACTTTCTCTTTTATCTTCATCCCATCTAGCCATCCTATCATCTTTAGATATCCAAGCCTGACAACACGCAGAGTTATCGCAAATGTCCGCTTCTCCATGTTTACTTTGGTTATGTTCAATTTTGTACACTGTATATGTCCTTGCAACAATCGCTTGCGCCTTTAACGCTTCTTCTTCAAAATCGGCTGGCATCTCAGCAGAAACAACTCCTAATAAGTACTCATCCATTTTCATTTCTTCTATACTATTATCTTTGGTATGCAAAACCTTCACTGTACCATACCTCTTATACTCATAATTTTCGCCCATTAGGGACGCCCCATTTTGGGCGAAATTTTCTTTTTTTTCTTCATCCAATTCATTGTTTCCTATATTTTCTACTGTTTCTCCAGTTTCTTTTACGTTTTTTTCTCCATCCCCAAAACGAATTGTAAATATAATTGGTATTGTAAATGTAGCCAATATAATCAGCATTATAATTAATATCAATTTTCTCATAATTGATTGAATTCCTCTCTTATAGGCACAAACTTGGTTGCAAAATTATAATTATTTTGCAACCATTTTCACAACCATTCAAATTACTAATATTTATATTACTAATTTTTGTTTCATAGAATATAATATTCTTTTTTCTATTCTGGATACTTGAACTTGGCTTATTCCGAGCTTTTTTGCCACTTCTGTCTGTGTTTTTCCTTTATAATATCTTAGCATTACAATTTCTTGTTCTTGACTATTTAATTCTTCTACTAATTTTTTTATTGTAAGTTTATCTGCAATTTTATTTTCTTCATCTTTATCACTTGCAATTGTATCTTCTATACAAAGCTCTTTTCCAGATTTATCATTATATACCGGCTCATTAATCGAGGTTACCACACTTGCTGAGTTTGCATCTAATGCTAATGCTATCTCTTCTTTTGATACCTTTAAAATTTCTGCTATTTGCTCTACCTTTAATTCTTCTCCATTCTTATCCATTGCTTCTTTTTGAATTTGATTTATTTTTACAGCCAATTCTTTTATGCTTCTGCTTACTTTTATTCGTCCGTCATCTCGTATATATCTTTTTATTTCTCCTATTATAAAAGGAACAGCATATGTAGATAGCTGAACATTGTAATTTGTGTCAAATTTCTTTATAGACTTAACCAATCCCATTGCTCCAATTTGATTTAAATCTTCTATCTCATATCCTCTTCCTACAAACCTTTTTGCTATGTTATAGACAAGCCCCATATTGTTTTTTACGAGGCTTTCTAGCACTTCTGTGTTTCCCTGCTGAGCCTTTATGATATTTTCATATGTACTTTCCAGCATTCTAAAACCTTCCTTTATTCTTGTGTTTACATTCTTTTTATATACTATTTACTAACTTTTTCAATATCTTCTACTTCATTTTTATCTTCTCTAGCAGTCATTATGTATTTTCTCATAGTTACTTTTGTTCCCATATCTGGAATAGATTCAACTTTTAGCTCGTCCATAAAGCTTTCCATTATTGTGAAACCCATTCCCGACCTTTCCAAATTAGCCTTTGTTGTATATAACGGCTTTTTAGCCAATTCGATATCTTCTATTCCTTTTCCCGAATCTGATATTTGTATTTCTACACAATTATCTTTTAATTTACACTCTACCTTAACAATCCCTTCAGAATTTTCGTACCCATGTATTATAGAGTTTGTTACAGCTTCAGATACAGCCGTTTTTATGTCTGCAAGTTCTTCGATTGTTGGGTCAAGCTGTGATGCAAACGCAGCCACTGTTATACGTGCAAATGCTTCATTAGAAGATTTGCTTACAAACTCCAATTTCATTTCATTATCATAAATTCCAACCATTTTAGCCTCCATCTAACCAACATTTTCTTCATTATTTTTTATTAATGGTATAATCTTTAATATTCCACTAATTTCAAAAACTTTTTCAATTTGCTTATTCACATTCATAAGTTCTAGCTGTCCACCAAGCATCTTAATAACCTTATACCTTCCTAGCAACATTCCTATTCCTGCACTGTCCATGAAAGCAACGTTACTAAAATCAAATATAACTTTTCTAGGCAAAAATCGCGTAATCTCATTGTCAATCTTCCTCCTTAATTTTTCTGTTGTGTGTTCATCAATCTCTTCTGCTATTTTTAAAGTTAATTGCTTGTCCTTTGGCACATAAATACATTCCAATATTTTTTCCCCCTTTTTAGCACACATTATTAGTTTTGTGTTCTGTTTTTTGTTTTATACAAGCATACTACATATTCCATAAATTTCCAATAGCAAAATTTGACTAGTTTTATCGATTTATAAGAAGTTTTCGACATTTTTCTCTTTTGAACCATGCCGTATAAAACAACAAAAATCAGCACCCATATTCTGAATGCTGATTTTTTATTATTTTATTTTTGTTTTTATTGTTTCTATAGCTTTTTGCACTTGTGCGTCTTTATCAAATTCTGTTTCGTATTTTCCTTCTGCATTTTTCGTTAAATCTACTTCAACATCTGGAGTAATACCCTCTTTATTTATTTTGTTATGGTTTGGTGTGTAATATTCTTCTGTTGTTATTTTTAAGCCACTTCCATCTGATAAACTATATAGTGTCTGAATTACACCTTTTCCATAGGTTTTCATTCCTACTATTGTTGTATTTGGATATTTGTCTTTCAATGCTCCTGCTAATATTTCTGATGCACTTGCTGTACCTTCATTTACAAGTATGACTACTGGAATATCTGTTATAATTGCATCATTCTTAGATACTGTTAATTGTTCATTTGCTATTTTTGATTTGGTTATAAGAATTGTCTCATCTTTCTTTAAGAATAAGTCTGCAATTCCTGTTGCTTCACTAACTATTCCTCCGCCATTGCTTCTTAAATCTATTATTATTCCCTTTGCACCTTTATTAACTAGCTCTGTTACTTGTTTTTTGAATGACTCTGCAACACCGCTATCAAATGAATCTACTTGAAGATATGCGATATTGTTTTCTACCATTTTTGAAGAAACATGCTCTACTGTAATTTTCTTTCTTGTTACAGTTAAATCAATTTCTTTTCCATCTCTTAAAACTGTTACCTTTGCTGATGTTCCTTCTTCGCCTTTTAGTACTTTTATTGCATCATCCATTGTCTCTCCTGTATAAGCAACATCATTTACTTTTTCTATTATATCACCTGCTTGCATTCCTGCCTCTAGAGCTGGTGAGCCATTCATAGTACCTACAACAAGTATGGTATTTGTTGTCTTATCATTTGTTAAATATATACCTATTCCAACATATTGGCTACTTGTTTCTTCTGTAAACTCAGTCATTTCTTCTTTAGGTAAATATTCTGTGTATGGATCTCCTAAACCTTCAACAAAGCCTTTTATTGCTCCTTCTACCATTTTTTCTTCATCAACTTCACCAATGTACTTTTGCTTTATCATTGTTTTGAAAGTCTCTAACGTTTTTACTAAGTCAGTAGTACTAATTGAGCTTGTTCCGTCTGTATTTGTTTTAATTCCTATACTACCATAAGATGTTACAAATTTATTATACATTATCATCGTTGTTAGCATGAACGTAATAGTTGCTGTCAAAATAACAAGCATAATAATTTTATAAATATTCTGTCTTTTTATTCTTTTATCTTCCATTTTTATGTCCTTTCTTCTTAAGCCAATTATGATAAACATTGGCTATTTGTATTATACTTTATAAATACTAATTTTATTACATTTTTTAATTTTTACATTAATAGTCTAACTTCTTAAGTATCATTAATAGTTTGATTATTATTTACATTCCCATTTTCAATTGTATTATTAGTTTCATCATTTGCATTATCACCTTGCAAATATGGAATTGGATCTACTGCTACCCCAAATTTTCTTACTTCAAAGTGTAAGTGTGGACCAGTTGAATTTCCGGTTGAACCAACAGCCATTATTACATCTCCTTGTTTTACAGTTGCACCAAGTTCTGTATATATTTCTTGCCCGTGTCCATATAAAGTTACTATTCCATCTCCATGGTTTATCATTACACAATTTCCATATCCACTCATTACACCCGCATATGTTACAATTCCATCTGCTGCTGCAATAACTGGAGCTCCATAGCCTGCGTTTCCAATATCTATACCATCATGGTATCTATACACTCCTTGTATTGGGTGTAATCTGTTTCCATATGGAGATGTTATATATGTTCCATCTACTGCTATTGGCCATAACATTACTCCACCTTTGTATTGTATTGCTAAGGCTCCACTCCAATTTATAGCTGCTTGAATTTGATTTTCTAAATCTTCTTGCTCTTTTTTATATTGTTCTATTTGTTCATATAAATTCTTTTCTTCTTCACTTAATTTTGATGCATAACTTACCTGCAAAGTTTTCTGGTTTTCCATTAATATTTGCATTTGCCCTTGTTTTGCCTTTGCAACTCTTAAATCTGTTTTTTTCTTTTCTTGTTCAGCTTTTTTTACTTCTATGTTCTGTTTTTGTTCATCTAATTCATTTAATAAGTTACTGTCAAATTCTATAATTTGTTCTAACATATAATAATTAGATAGGAAATCGAATAAATTTTTAGATGACAACAATACATCTAAATAAGTAGTTTCACCACCTTCATATAGTGCTACTACTCTCTTTTTTAGTAAATTTTCTTTTCTTACATATTCTTGTTCAGTTTTTGTTAAGTCATTTTGTGTTGAAGAAATTTCTGCTTCTAATGATGCTATTTGTGATTGTAATTCATTATATTTATTTTGATAATCATTTATCGAATCATCTAGTTCTTGCACCTTCTGCATTGAAGCTGAAATTTCACTTTTTACATATTCAAGTCTAGAATTTGATTCATTTAATTTATTATCTACCTCTGTTTTCTGTTCAAATAGAGTCTTATTAGTTGCTTCACTATTGGTTTCTCCTTCTATTATTTCATTTTGTGAAACCTCATTAGCAGAAAAAACATTTATGGAGAAGCATACTAAAATTAAACAAATGATAATTAGTGTTAGTATTTTCTTCTTCATAAATGTTCCCTCCTTTTATGTATTTAATTTATTGTTAATCTACTATTGTGTATCCACCAGGCAAATAATCTAATGGGTCTTTCCAGTTTTTTCCGAAGAAGTCCCCTATTGACGTTGCCTTTCTTATTTCAAAATGTAAGTGAGGTGCAACACCACCAGTGTTTCCAGAGTACCCAATTAGTTGTCCTTGTGATACTTTTTGCCCTGTACTTACTGCTTTTGAATCCATGTGTGCATATAATGAGCAATATCCATTTCCATGATAAATAATCAAGTAATTTCCATAACCTGCACTTGATGATGAACCTGCTTGATATGCACTATATATTACTGTTCCAGATGCTGCTGCTATAACTCTTTTTCCTATTTCAGCATTTGTTCCAATGTCTATACCCTTGTGCCATCTGCCCCATCTGTATTTCATTCTAGAAGTTACTCTTCTTGGTGAATAATCTAATGGCCATGCAAAAGTTCCATCAAAGCTACTTCCATTTCCACCATTTGTTGCATTATTTTTTTTCTCTTCTTCTTGAGCTTTTCTCAAAGCCTCTGCAATTGCATCATCAATCTCTTTTAACTTAGCATTATAGGCATCTAACTCTGCTTGTTTTGCCTTTTCATCAGCTGATAGTTTATTAATTTCTGATTGTTTTTTCTCTTGCAATGCAGATAGCTGAGCTCTTTTAACTTCTTGATCTGCTTTTACTGATATAACTTTTGCCTTATCTTCTTCTAAATTATCTTTATCTTTTTGCAATTGTTCCTTCTTGGCTTCCAATTCATCAATCAAAGCCGAGTCAGTTTCAACAATTTGTTGTATCATCGAATAGTTAGATAAGAAATCTAGTATATTTTCCGAATTAAACAGTACGTCTAAATATGAAGTTTCTCCAATTTCGTATAAAGCAACCATTCTCTCTTTTAATAGATTATCTGTCTTTTCAATTTCTGCTTCTTCATCTTCAATCTCTTTTTGTTTCTCATCTATTGTATCATTTAGCTCATCTATTTGTGCTGCTAATGTGTCTAATTGCTTTTGTGCTTCTGTAACTTGTGTAGTAATTTTTTGCAATTCTGTTTCTGCTTCATCTTTGTCGTCAGATATGTCGTTTAACGCATTTTTAGCTTCATTTATCTTGTTTTGCACATCACTCTTATCGTCCGTAAGAGATGCATATGACTTTACTACTATTGATGATATTAGCATAAGTACTGTTAAAGCTGACAGTACAGTTAATAACATTCTTTTTTTCATAGTTTTTCTCCTTTATACCTGTAAGTATTTTCTCATTGAAATAGAACTTCCTAATGCACCAATTCCTATTCCTAATACCATATACACAATAACTAATAATGTTGTCATATCTGTAAATGATAGAAGTTTTATTCCCATTGTACTTATTATTGAGTTTGCTGCTGCATTTGTAATTAAGCTATATGCAATTCCAAGAACTAGTATTGAAAGTAATGCTGCAACAATACCAATTATTATACCTTCAATTACGAATGGCCATCTAATGAAGCTGTCTGTTGCTCCAACATATTTCATAATTGATATTTCTTTTCTTCTTGCATGTACTGTTAATTTTATTGTGTTTCCTATGATGAATATAGATATTAATACTAGCAATGTTAATATTACAGCAGAAACAATTCTTACTCCATTTGCTATTGCAACTAATCCATTAATTGTCTCGTCTCTACTTTGTATACTATCAATATTGTCTATTTTTTTTATCTCATCTTGTACTTGAGAACTTAGCTTCAAGTCTGTTAATGTTACTAAATATGAGGCTTTAAATGGATTAGATTCGTCCCAACCTGCAATTAAAGCTTGCTTGTCTTTTAGCTTTTCTTTAGTTTGATTTAACGCATCTTCTTTAGATACGAATGTTACCTTATTTACTCCATCTATTGCTTGTATTTGTTCTCCAATTTGCTCCATTTGAGCATCTGTTGCAGTCTTTTGAATAAAAACTTGAATTCCTTGTTGTGTTTCCAATGTTTCAACTGCATTGTTTAGGTTTTCTATAATCATGAAAAATAAGCCAAAAATCAACATAGTGGCACACATAATTGCAAGTGACGCACCCGATGATTTTTTATTGTGAAATACATTTCTAAAACCTTCTCCTAATAAATAACCAAATATACTATGCTTCACTGTCATACCCACCTTTTTTATCACTTATAATATTTCCGTTTTCTATACGAATAACTCTTTTGTTCATTTTATCTACTATATCTTTTGCATGTGTTGCAACAACCAAAGTAGTACCTCTTAAATTGATTTCATTTAAAAGTCTCATAATATCCCAAGCTGTATCTGGGTCTAGGTTTCCTGTAGGCTCATCTGCAATTAACATTGATGGATTGTTTACTAATGCTCTAGCAAGCGCAACTCTTTGTTGCTCACCACCAGATAACTCATTTGGATATACATTTGCTTTATCCGAAAGGCCTACCATTGCAAGAACCATTGGCACTTGTCTTCTTATATGTTTCGGTGTAGCCCTTACAATATACATTGCAAAAGCAACATTCTCATAAACAGTTTTATCTGGTAAAAGTCTGAAATCTTGGAAAACAACACCCATACTTCTTCTTAAATATGGAACCCTCTTAGGCTTTAAGAAAGTAGTATCTTTTCCATTAATAATAATGTGTCCAGAAGTTGGCTCTTCCTCTTTCAAAATTAACTTTATTAAAGTAGACTTACCAGAACCAGAACTACCAACTAAGAATGCAAAATCTCCTTTATTAATAGTAAAATTAGCATTGTGTACAGCCTCTGTGCCAGTATCATATACTTTAGAAACATTTCTAAACTCTATCATTTTAAAATCCTCTCTTCGCCCATTAGGGACGCCCCTTTGGGGGCGAAATTAATAGTTTTATTTATCTCAGACCATTTTCAGTCATTTTTTAATTCTGTCTTTAGTAAAATGAATGTCATATATTCGACATCTTATATCATAATAATTTATTCTTCTTTATAATAACAATAAACGACATTAAATGCAAGAGTATTCGGCAAAAAAAATAGCAATTTGAGCGTAATTTTTTCACTCAATTTGCTTTATTATTCACTATTATTCAAGAGTATAAAATTCACAAAAAATTCACAATTATTTTGATAATATTTTTACTAAATATTCACTATTTAAATTGTATTTTTTTAAAAGCTCTTCTGCTTTTCCAGACTCTCCAAATGTATCATTTATTCCTATTCTTGTTACCTTTGCTGGGAAATTTTCTGAAAGTACCTCACATACAGCCGTTCCAAGACCTCCTATTATGCTATGGTCTTCTATTGTAATTATTCTTTTTGTCTCTTTTGCACACTTTATTATCATTTCTTTGTCTAATGGTTTTATAGTATGAACATCTATTACTCTTACATTTATGCCTTTTTCTTTTAATACTTCCTGTGCCTTTAAAGCCTCAGAAACTGTCACACCTGTTGCAATTATGCTTGCATCTGTTCCATCTCCAATTTGAATTGCCTTACCAATTTCAAACTTTATATTGTTTTCCTTAACAAATCCTTCATCATATATTACTGGTGTTGCAAGTCTCGATAATCTTACATACACGGGTCCATTTACATTTGCAATTTCTTTTATTGCCCATTTAGTTTGAACATCATCAGATGTGCTCATAACCATCATGTTTGGAAGAGTTCTCATCATGCTTATATCTTCTAGCATTTGATGTGTTGCGCCATCTTCGCCAACAGTTATTCCAGCATGTGTAGCACATATTTTTACATTAGCATTTGTGTGTGCTATTGTATTTCTTATTTGATCATAAGCTCTTCCTGCTGCAAACACCGCAAAAGTACTAACATATGGAATTTTTCCAAAAGTACTTAATCCTGATCCAGTTCCCATCATATCTTGCTCTGCAATTCCCATATCAAAAAATCTTTTAGGGAATTCCTTTGCAAAAATTGATGTTTTTGTTGCTCCAGATAAATCTGCATCTAGTACAACTACATTTTTATTTTCTTCTCCTAGCTCTGCTAAAGCCTCTCCATAGCTTTGACGTGTTGCAATTTTTTGGTCTAAAACCATATTGTATCCTCCTTTCCAGGTAGCTCTGAAATATTACGTTCTATTTTTTCTTCTTCTAATTTTAGAGCCTTCATCGCCCTTTCGTACTGTTCATCATTTGGAGCTTTTCCATGCCATTCAGCTTTGTTCTCCATGAATGGTACTCCTTTTCCTTTCACAGTTCTAGCAATTATTATACTTGGCTGTCCTTTAGTCTGTCTTGCTTTCTCGAAACTATCTATCAGCATCTCGATGTTGTGACCATCACATGGAATAACATTAAATCCAAATGATTCCCATTTGCTATACAAACAGTCCAAAGCTTTAACTTCTTCAACTTTTCCATCTATTTGCAAGCCATTATTGTCTAAAATTACACATAAATTATCTAATTTATATTTATTAGACGTCATTGCTGCTTCCCAGATTTGTCCTTCTTCAATTTCTCCGTCTCCTAAAATGCAATAAACTCTGCAACCCAAATTATCCATTTTAGATGCAATAGCCATTCCATTTGCAATAGACAAACCTTGCCCCAACGAACCAGTAGACATATCTACTCCCGGAACTTTTTCCATGTCTGGATGTCCTTGTAAATTTGAACCTAATTTTCTGAAAGTTTTTAAATCTTCTTTATTAATAAATCCTCTTTCTGCAAGCACCGCATATAAAGCAGCTGATGCATGCCCCTTTGAAAGCACCAATCTGTCTCTTAAATTAGATTCCGGCATCTCTGGATTTACATTCATTTGATTAAAATATAAAACCGTTAATATATCTGCTATTGATAATGCGCCTCCTGGGTGACCAGATTTAGCACTGTATACTTCATTTATTATGTCAATTCTAACATCATTTGCAATTTTTCTTAATTCCTTCTCATCAGTAATTTTCAAATAAATCACACTCCTTCGAAGAATAATATACTATAACTTATGTAAAAATACAAGGAGATTTTCAGAAAACCTCAAACATCAGTATTCATCTACATTTCCATTGATTTTTGTTCTATATTGTGGTAAAATATTCTCAGTTCGTAACGAGCATTTTTTTGAAAGGATGGTAACACAATGACAGAACGGCAACTCAAAATATTAAAGGAAGATTATTTTTTCCTATCAGGAGTAGTACATGCCAAAACAGTTGATAAGCCTTCTATCGCAATCAAACTTGGCGTAAGTTGGCCTACTGTGAAGAAAAAAGTTGCATCTTTGCTTAATGAAAGCATAATAATTAACGGAGGAGATTCTTATAAGATCAATCCAGATATTTTGGTCACATCATTATTTATTGGCATTTATTCTGATGGAATTAGCATTAATTGCATTGCACTGAATCTAGCCCAAGAAACTGTTGAATTAAGTGAAGTGCTCTCTAAGGAAAACTATGATAGTTTTATTGCAATCATTCATAACACAAACCTTAGTCTTTTGTCCAAAATCACATTTTTAGTTCATCTCTTCTCGCAAGAGGACAAAATACTAAATGTCGGCATTTCTATTCAAGGAACAATAACTTCCTCAAAGGAAATTGTTATCTCTAATTCGTATTTGTCACTTAACAGTTCTTCGTTCCTAGACAAATGTACACTTTTTGAAGCAGTAAGAGCTAACTACTACATGTTGAAAGCAGACTATTTACTAGATGACATGTGGTATCTGTATGTTGGCAATGAAGCCATTTATCTGTTATCAAATGGCACAATTAGTCCCGCCAAGGGATTAATTACTCTTGACACATGTGAGAAAGAGGCTATCAGTACTCTCTTTGAGCATAACACAGATTCAATTAGCCTCTTTGAGGCGAAAGACATCGTATTGCGAAAAATTATTCCTTTTATGCATTTTGTACATCCCTCCGTTTTAATCGTCGGAGGAGCACTAGCTAGTGAAGATGTTTCCAGTTTTGTCTATTCTGACTTTAAAGCTTTAAACATCAGCGAGGTAAAATTCGATGACAGCAACTTTGCAAAGTCTATCGCATGCTTTGCGATGAGCAAGTTCTTCAAAGGTCGGGAGTGATATCATTCTCAATAAAAGAGTCGTATTTTCTGAATAGATGGTACGACTCTTTTATATTTCCAACAATGATTTATATTAAATATAATTTCATTTATTGTTTTTAAGCATATTGTTTTTTTCTTTCTCAAGCTGCTTTAAACTTTTTTCAGGTGTTGGTAAATCCTCTGGCATAGTTCCACCATTCTTTTCAATTACTTCTCTTATATTTTTTCCAATATTATAATGGGTTTTATTTGCTTCTTTTTCAGTTTGTATATTATCTTTTTTTAATTTCTGCTCTGTTTGAGAAATTCTAAATAAATTTGCAATTAATTCATCGCTTCCCATATTGTCTAAAATATCTTCTCTATATCTTAGTCCTTTTCTTTTAGCTATATCGTCAGCTGTTTCTCCATTATATAATCCTTTATAACCTGCATTGTGAAATTTATCGAAGTTCTTTACCCCAGCATTCTTAGCAGCAATATTGAGCGAATAATTTTCTTTTCTGGTTAAATTTCTTTGGTAAAATCTTTTTTCATCTTCAGTTAACAGACTGTATTCTTTTTCTGTAATTTCCTGTTTCCTTGTCTGTACTGCAAAATATGTTTGGGCTAAAGCAATTACCTTTTTTCTGCTGTCTCCATTTTGTGCTATCAAATAGCAAGCATAACGACTTAGTTTATAATCTGTCTGTTCTCTATAAGCTCCTGAACCTATTAAGACCATTTTATTGACATTAGTAAAATGGTCTAACACACTTATATCACTATTTTCACAAGATATTTTAGCCTTTTTCACTATTTTTTCAAAATTCTGCCAATTTGAATATTCCAAAATAGGCATCAATTCTCTCGCATACCAAAATTCTACTCCATTCTCGTCAATGTGTCTAATGTCTTCAAACGTTTGATTTTCTTTCTTCGCATTTTTCATACCCATCACTCCATTCACATTTAATGGAATTAATTATAAAACATTTGTTTGTATTTGTCAAACATTTTTTATATTTTCTTAATAAAAAAAGTTGTATTCTTCTAAATAGATAATACAACCATTTTTCACTTAATACATATATAAATTTTGGTGGAGATGAGGGAAGTTGCCGAGCCGCGTCGGGAAAATTGTCCACTGGACAATTTTCTATTCCTCCTTTTCAACTCCCTAGTACTTTATATTATTCATTTAAGTAATATATAAAATTCTAGTTTTTTCTTTCTATTCTGGTGGAGATGAGGGGAGTTGAACCCCTGTCCAATATTCTTTCCATATATGTTTCTCCGAGTGCAGTTTGTTATTTAATTTTCCCTGTAAAATTCATTAACAAACAAACGATTTTTACAAGTAGCCATTTGTTTTACCTACTGCTTTAATGGCTAAAGCAGTGTTGTTATCCTACTAATTGACGCCTTATCTAAGACCGTAGGCCTTCCTAGTAAGACGAGCTACCTAAACTTAGGCAGCGTATGCTAATTCTGTATTATCAGCGTTTATTTTTATTTCTGCTTTTTTATAGTGGCCGAAGCAGCCATCCACTACTCGCTACATATACTTCTGGGATACTGTCGAAAACCAAATACATCCCCATATGTAATTATTATACACCAGTTTTTATTTAATGTCTATCATTTTTCCAATATAAGTTATTTTTTGTTTGACATAATATAGAAAATAGCGTATAATATGATGTATAGGCTTTTGCCTCACATTACAAACACAAAAATGCAAAAAAGGAGAATTGTGTATGGAAAAAACAACAATTATTCGTACAAGCAATGCTCCGATTATCTTTCGGAGTAAATTCCAAAGTCAGTTTGACGAATTGCCTAAACATTGGCAAAACCAACTAGTTGACATTTTTTTCAAGTTTGTCAACAATTCCGATGACATTTACGCAGCAGATATTCTTTTTCAGCTAACACTCAGTCCTTTTGGAGGATTGCACAATTTAGGGATTCGAGAAAAAATTGAATACTTCAATGAAGACATTCTCGAAAACGAACTCCCTATAGCAGAACGCTCCATTGAAATTTCTAAAGCGATGATTAAACCATTGCGTAACGAACTTCGATACCAACGCCGAAAAGTTCATCCGAACTTTTTAAAGGTTCAATATCCAGAGAGCTGCCAAAAAGCTTACAAGTTGCTCTTCAAAGCGTTGTCGTATGATGAAATCTTGACATATGTAGCATGTTCTTATTGTTACAATAAATGTCTTAGTTCTTCTGAATATGACATGAATAGGATTTTTTATCTTCTGAGCAGTTCCTCTAAAAATATCTTTGGAGGACTTCGGGCAATAGGATTTCAGTTTTATCAAGCAGAATTCTTTATGAAACATGCAGCAGTATTGCATAATTATTTGAAGGCACTTTGGTTGTCGATTGAATCTAATTCGATTACCACCAATAAAGTAACCACTGGAGCTAAATACGAAAATTCTACTGAGGTTACTTCTTTTAACGAAGATGACATCATTTATGAGCCAAACAAGACTCTTCCATCTGCTTCTAGTAATATGGAAAATGCTGTCTCGAAAGAACCTAACCGTTCTGATTCTCCTCTTAGAATTCAGCTGTCTGCCTTCAAAGCAACGCTTAACGATGAAAAGGACATCGAACGTCATCCGACAGTTGGTAATATTCTCGATGATATCGAGGTATTCAAAAAATTTGTTGCAATTGCATCAAATGCAAATTTTGCAAAAGATTTTGCAGAGTTCTCAACCGCTGTGAAGGCTTTAAAAATGCGTGGCTACGACTATAACGAAGTTATAGATACGTTACCCAAAATTGAAAGCTGGCTCAGCATCAAAGCAATTCTCGAAAGAGGGGCATGAAAAACGTGGTAGACATACCCCACATACCTTTGAAGCACCCAAGGTAGTAGACTAAATTGTTTACTACCTTGGGCATTTTTTATCTTTGTTTTACAAAAAATATATAAAATTATAGACAAACTTCAAATTGTATGTTATTATTTTTAATATTAATGAAATGGGGTTATTATGAAAAATTTAACTGAAAAAATAAAAGGATTAATACAAAAATTTTGTACTAAAGAAGTTATATTATACGCAGTTTTTGGCGTACTAACAACTATTATAAATTGGGGAACATTTGCAATTTTAACTAAAGCTTTTTCTAACCTAGATAAAAATGTTGCAAATGCAATTGCTATTATTGCAGCAGTTCTTGTTGCTTATATTACCAATAAAGATTTAGTTTTTCATTCTGAAGCAAAAGTATTTAATGAAAAATTTAAAGAATTCTGGAAGTTTATTGCTGGAAGAGCTTTTACTATGGTCTTAGAATTTGGCCTTGATGCACTTCTATTCTTAATACCTGTTGTAAGTGCAAGTGATTTCTGGCAGATGGCAGTTAAAATGGTTGTAACAATAATTGTTATAATCTTAAACTTCTTCATTAGTAAGTTCTTTGCATTTAAAAAGTCAAAATAATAATTAATTAAAATACCCAAAACTATTAATATAGATATTTTCCAAAGGAGGTTATCTTGTTTAATAGTTTTTTTAGATTTATCAGTGGATATTTTTCTATTATGCTTATATTTATTATATTAGTATTTTTTCTTATCACTCAAAACTCAAATGCCACACTAGAAGATAATTTTATGTGGCCTTTAGATGGCTACACGTACATTAGCTCTTATTTTGGCTATAGAAACTCTCCTACCTCTGGTGCCTCAACTTATCATTCTGGAATAGACATACCAGCACCAGAAGGAACTAATATTCTTGCAGTTTGTTCCGGCACTGTTACATTTGCAAGCTGGGGAGCTGGTGGAGGATATACAATAGTAGTTGAAAATGATGACATAAAAGTTTCTTATTGTCACGTTTCTCCAAACTTTATTGTATCCAAGTATGACACAGTAGTAGCTGGCCAAATAATTGCCAATGTTGGTCCAAAAAATGTGTATGGCATTGTAAACAATCCATACAAGGATTCTTTAGGAAAACCAACTAATGGGGCTACTACCCGGTTGCCATTTACATTTAACAATAAAAAAAGATGGTTTAGCGGTAAATCCGCTAAACTTTTTCAATACGTTCTAAAACAAAAATAAAGCCTTACGGCTTTACCTTCTAATTTATTATGTGGCAGGGGTACTAAGACTCGAACTCAGCCCAACGGTTTTGGAGACCGGCATGCTACCACTGACACCATACCCCTAACTGACCTTATAATAATAGCATAAAATTTAGATTTGTGCAATACAAAAAACTAAAAAATAGAAATATTTTTAGAAAAAAGTGTAAAATTAATTTCCCGTAAAGTTGAACTATCTCTTACACTAAATTGTAAAAGTTAGTTCTTGTTAACTTGCACTTAACTTTACATTTTGTTTTAATATTATTGTTATGGATGCCTTAAAAGGAGAAAATAGCAATGGAAAAGAAAAAAAGTAATAAATTTTTCACACATTTAACTTTAGAAGATATGAATATTATTGAAGAAGAGTTAAACCAAGGCTCTAATTTTAGCAAGATTGCAACTATATTAGAAAAGGACGCAAGTACTATCTCTAAGGAAGTTAATCGAAACTTTTCAGTAATAAAACCATCTACATTCAATAAAAATTTTAATGAATGCGAATTCAAGTATCCCTGTAGAGAAAAAAATATATGTGGAAAATCTTGTGCCATATTATGTCAAAATTGTAACAAATGTAATAAACTCTGTTATAAATTTAAGAAAGAATCGAATTGTTCAGATTTAAATAAACCACCATATGTTTGTAATGGATGTTTAAAAAGAAGAAATTGTAGAAAAGAAAAACTTGTATATAAAGCTAAAGAAGCAGATATAATCTATCGAGAGCAACTAATTTCTAGCAGACAAGGCATCAATAAAATACCAGAACAACTCAAAGAACTATCTGCAACAATACTTCCATTGATAAAAAACGGTCACTCAATGGCTGCTATATTAATGAATAATCCGGATTTAAAAATATCCAAAAAGACATTATACAATTACGTGAATAATGGTTACTTTGAAGGAATAAACAACATTGACCTTCCACGCAAAGTAAAGTACAAACCCAGAAAACTACCTACAAAAGATCCTCAAAACACTCAAAATAAAAAAAATCGCACTTATGAAGATTATTTAGCATATATGGAAAAAAATCCATATGCTAATGTTGTTCAATTTGATACAGTAGAAGGTATAAAAGGCGGTAAGTCATTATTTACTTTGATATTTACACATTCCAATTTCATGTTAGCCTTTTTGATTGATTCTCAGTCCAAAGACGAAGTAAATAAAAAGTTTGACATTATTAAAAATACATTTGAGAAATCATTTATAAGCCAATTTGAAGTAATCTTAACAGATAACGGCCGTGAATTTCAAGACCCAGATTACATTGAAAAATATTCCGATTTTGAAAGGGTTCATTTGTTCTATTGTGACCCTCGGAAAGAGCTATCAAAAAGGAAAAGTAGAAAAAAATCATGAATTTATTAGATATGTCCTTCCAAAAGGAACATCTTTTGATAATTTAACTCAACAAGACGTGAATATATTAATGAGCAACATTAATTCATATCCTAGAGAAGAATTAAATAAATGTTGCCCATTTGACTTAGCGAATATGCTAATAGGAAAAAATATTATAAACAAGTTTGGCCATCACCAAATAGAAAAAAATGATGTTATTTTAACGCCAAACTTATTAAAAAAATAAAAAATAAAATTGGTGTCCATAACACATATTTTTAACCGGAATTTAGTCTTACACTTTAAAATTTTAGTATTATTTTCTTTATATTTTTTCCTATTTATAGTATATCATACATTCTTGAATTTTTGTAAATTTTTTTATCCGTTGATATTTCAGCACTTACATTTACAGAAATGACTAGAACTTAACTTTACATTCAACCTGTTGTAAACATTAGTTGTTTCCTTTCTTCTACCTCTGAGTGTAGACAATGTTTCTTGTAAGCAAGAGTTATATTACGTAAGCTCCTTCTCTCCTCTAGTCTTATTATTCCTAGCATCAACAATACTATAAGCTTATATGACTGCCAATAACTCTTTTGGTTCCTTTATTTCTATTGTTACCCATACCTATTCTAGGAAATTACTGGCTCTCGCTGTTCATTGCATAGTGATTGTATATCATGATAAACTCTCTGACTCCGCAGAAGCATTGTTAAACTCGCCTATATTATTTAACAACATATTGTTTTCCGATAGTGTGAAGTCGTCAACCTTCTGATTTTTAACAATTTTACGGAGCTGAATTATTTACCCTAATACCTTTCTATTTACGCTTAGTAGGTAGCATTACTGCTACCTACCCAAAACTCGATATTGAATTACTTGGCTATAGTATTTTCAAATAGGATTTCCACCTACTACACTATGCAACCTTCACAGTCGCACCACACCATATAATACACTATCTGACAAGGTCCTTACGAAGTTTTATTTTGGTTTGAATCTATGTGTTATTTACATAACGCATTTTTCTTATTTCTAATTTTTTACAAAATTAGAAAGTCCTAGCCAGACGCACAGGATAGTTTATGCCGCTGTTGTAGTAGACGAAGTCAGTACTAAAAGAAATGTAATAGCCGTAGTAGCCGTAGTAGGAAGAGGACGACCAATAAAACCCTATTAATCCATATCCACTATAATTTGAAGGTGTTATTCCTAATTGTCCTCCAAACGCTGCCCATTCATTTATTGTTGGAACACTCCATTCTCCTGAGGTTATTCTTTTAGCATCATCATAATAATATGTTTCGCTATTCTTATAATCACTTAGTGCCATTACATAAAACCTTGCATTGCCTGAACCTGTTGCAGTCAAAACATCTTTTGTTCCAAATGGTCCTTTATAATTGATTTGACTTATATAATAGCTCTTAGTACTAGATACGGTAGAAATCGTGTATGAGCGATATAGTCCTGTTCCCCAAGTTCCACTTCCTCCTTTTTTGAAGTCCTCAAATATTATTCCGTCTGGTGTTCCATCTCCATCTGTATCTGCATAATAACCTACTCCCGAATCTGCTGTAAATGTCGGATTTTTTACGGTTACTGTATATGTTGCTGTTTTTTCATTATAGTTTGTACTTGCAGCACTCTTTACAGTTATTGTGGCTGTTCCCGCCGCAACCGATTTTACTGTTACCGTACTTCCACTTATGCTTACAGTTGCCACACTTGTATTGTTCGAAGATACACTTAAAGTTCCTGTATTTCCGCTTACTGTAAATGTTGTGCTATTCGGATAATTAATTGTTCCACTTGTTGCTGATAATGTTAATTTTCCTGCTACTTTGTTTACTTTTACTGTTTGCGTTGTACTTTGCGTTTTATATCCTGCCTTGCTTGCTC